>RHMF01001103.1_pt1 | contig 12209 bp, 20 predicted proteins | sample 5365151 | NCBI WGS metagenome assembly RHMF01 (sample SAMN10266501, study PRJNA497801) | feces metagenome | isolation source: feces | host: Bos taurus | place: China: Prairie of Fairy Mountain | collected 2017-08-14 | reverse complement strand
ATTGGATCGATACCGTATCCGTCGGCGGCGTTTTTATGCAAATGGTCGATGCGCGCCCGCTGCCCGAAATCGCGGCGGAGTTTGACGGCCTTTCGTGGATTGAACGATACGACGAAAACCAGGGCAATAAACGCTTTGAAGGGTACAGCGTTCTTTCCATGATCCGCCGCGACGCGCCCGATGTGGTTGTGCTTTCCATGAAGGAGGCGAACAAATAAATGACCCCGATTAAAGTAATTCCCCTGTCGGAAATGTACACCGCCGTATGGGGCAAACAAGGCGAACATAACGCCGTGCAGCTTTCGTATGATCTGACCGGCTGGGAAAACGCATGGCCTGACGGTGGCGCTGCGGTTGCGTTCCGCCGTGCGGATGGCAAAGAATACGCGCACACCTTTGAGCGCGAGGGTAATACCCTGCTTATTCCGATTGTTGATTATGATACGGAAATCCCCGGTTCGTGTGCGGTTGTGATTTCGTGGATCGAAAACGGCAACGAGGCGCGCTCCGTCGTGATCGATGGACGTGTGAACGCTTCCATCGTATCGCTTGGCAAAACGCCCACATCCCCGGAAAATGGCTTGATCGAGCAGCTGAACGCCGTGGCGGCAGATGCTGATTCGTCCGAAATGGCAGCCAAGGAAGCGAAAAATGCTGCCGAAGCGGCGCAAACTGCCGCCGAAGCGGCAAAGGCATCCGCTGAAGCCGCGCGCGATGTAGCAAGGTTGTATAGAGAATCAGCATATGAGTATTCGCGAACATCGCTTAACGCGAAGATCGCTGCTGAAAAAGCGCAGAAAGCCGCTGAAACTGCCCAGCAAAACGCCGGAAATGCTGCGAACGACGCACAAGATTCTGCAACTGATGCCGAAAATTATGCGACTGACGCAAAGAATTATGCGAATGCCGCACAAAATTCTGCGACTGCCGCACAAAATTCTGCGAACAATTCCGCATCCAGCGCCGCCGATGCAAAAACGCAAGCAACCAGCGCCAAGAATAGCGCAAACGATGCCAAAGCATACGCCGAGTCTGCTGCAGCATCGGCTGAACTGTCCGAAGTGGATGTTTTCGCTATCCGCGTATCGGTGGACGACAGCGCGCAATACCCCGGAACGGTTTATAAATCTGATAGATCGTATGACGACATCAAGGCCGCCATTGCCGCGGGGAAGGCGTGCATTTTGACCGACCCCGACGGCAGGGTGTTTACCTTTGTGGACGAGTACCAGCATCAAACCTATGGCATGCGGCTGCGTTTCCTGACGGCGAATTGGAACAGAATCTTTGAGGGAACGGCAGCGGATTATACTGGTCTGGAATTAAAAACGTGGAATATTGGAACGACTGGCAACGCGTCTTTTACGTCATCCCCTGCATACGCTCCGAACCCAAATTCAATCACATTCCGTGGCGCAGTTAGTGCAACATACGATGGTCGCAAAAACGTGATTGTTGAAATTCCCAAGGTGATCGGCCTTCCCGAAACAACCGCTGCCGATGCGCTTAAACTTTATTACGTTGACGATTCCGGCGTTGCCGCTGTGGTTAAGCTTGGCGCTGGCCTCAAGATTGAAAACGGCGAACTGCGGCTGAACCTGAGTTCCGGCGACGGTGGCGCTATCTCCATTACCGAAAACGCCGACGGCAGCGTAACGCTGAACGGCGTGTCCTTTGCCGAACAGGCCGACGGTACGGTGCTGCTTGAAAATGCGACGTTTACGGCACAGGCTGATGGCTCCGTGCTGATTCAATAAGGAGGAGTAAATCATGAGTGAAATCTTTTCCAAGATTCTGAAAGACAAAAACGGCAAGGTGCTGAATGTAGGATCGAAGTACCAGCAGCCGGAGTGGGGCAGCGAAACGGCGATTGTGGAAATCCTGCCGGAAGCGCAGTACACAGCAACAGCGGAAACAGAAGGCGCAGCGCCTGTTATGCAGCTTGTGCCTGTTGAGGCTGAACAAGCTTGTACCGTCACTTATAACGGCGTGGCGTATAACTGCACAGCAATACCAGTCGAGGAAGACGGAGTTGTTACGCAGTTTGCTTTGGGCAACACGGAGATCATGAGTGGTGGGGATACAGGAGAGCCATTTTTGTGCATATTTGTGGCGAGTGAAGAAACGGCATCGCAAATCGGATTTTACGGACTGATACTTCCGCTTGACGGCTCTGAAACATTTACGTTGTCTATCATGGGCGAAGTGAAAACATATACAAAAATACCATTTGAATATATTACTGCAAGCAAATATAAACAACCTGATTGGGGCATCCGGGAGATTGAAAACGCCGAAATCATGCCGTATCAAGTTGTCAATGGACAATCTACTTATAATTTCACAAGTCCGCCCACCAATATGCCTGTTGTTGGCAAAGAATACACGGTAACGTGGGGCGGCGAGGAATATAAGTGCACGGCCATGTATAACACAACGGATGGCATTCCAATGGTTGTTATTGGAAATGGTGACATCTTCGGTTTGCAGCATAACAACGAACCTTTTATGTTTGTTTTTGTATATCCTGAATACTATGGGGAAACTGGTATGACGGGATATCTTACTGCTGGGACGAGTACGGTAGTTGACTTCTCTATAAGAGGATACGCCAAAGAAGTTATTAAAGTTCCTTTAAAGTATATTGAGCGCGCTCCGATTGAACCGCTTATTGTTGAGTTGAGTCTTAACGGTACAACGGTTGTAATTGATTCTGACTATGCAACAATTCGGAGTGCCATTGAAAGCGGCAGAAATGTTTATTTAAAAAATAACGATAAACTTTTACCGTTGAATAGCGCGTTGGATTCTAAAGTCGAGTTCGCGTGTTTGGAGTATAACAGAAGTGATTTGAGGATGCTTCATTACGCAGTGTTAAGTGATGGAACGATTGATTACAGCAATGTTCCGATTGCAACCATTTCGGCTAATTAACCATGATCCACAGGCGGTGACTGCGGTTGCCGCCCACCCCCGTTTTACCTGACTGATACTTGACTACAGAAGGGAGTGTGATCCGCACGCGCGTAAAACTTAACGATTTCCTTTTCCATGTGTCCGCCATCGCCGCCGATCGCCCGTCTTACGAACTGGGCAAGGACGGAAGCGGCGGAAAGTGCGATTGCATCGGCCTGATCATCGGGGCAATCCGGCGCAGCGGCGGCAAATGGGACGGCATCCACGGCACAAACTACACGGCACGAAGCGCGGTTGATTATATCGACCGCGTTTCTTCGTCTGCAGATTTGACCGTGGGCGAGCTTGTTTTCAAAGCCCGCGAACCGGGCGCGGACGGATACGCCCTTCCGAGCCGGTACGACAAAAGCCCCGACCAGCGTGATTATTATCATGTTGGTGTTGTGACGGGCGTTAATCCGCTGAAAATTACCCATTGCACCAGCCCCGGCGGCATCAAGATCGATACCAAGTTGGGCGCGTGGAAATACCGCGCATGGTGCAGCGAAGTTGAACAAAAGGAGGCTGAAATATTTATGCCTTATCCCATGATTGTAACCGCCACAAGCGGAAAAACGGTCAACATGCGCGAGCGTCCTGACCTGAGTGCGCCGCTTGTAAAGCAGATTGAAATTGGCGAAACGGTGACGGTTGTTGACGCAACCGGCGAGTGGGCAAAATGCACGTATGGCAGCTACACCGGGTACATCATGACGAAATACCTTGATGATCCCGCCGGCGCGCCAGAGGGCGAAATTTTGCCCGCCTTGTACGCTGCGCGCGATGCGATCAATGAAGCCATCCGGCAGGCAGGGGGTGCATGACCGTGGAGCAGTACAACGCCGCCCTGCTGGATGAAAAATTCGAAAACGACCGCGCACGCATCAAAAACCACGAAGAACACATGAAAGAGCAGGACGCGGAACTTAAGGACTTACGCGAACTGACCGTTGAAATTGCCGCCCTTACCAAACAGAACGAAGCGCGATTGGGGCAGCATGAGGAACGCTTGTCGAGCATAGAGAAAAAACCGTCCCGCATTATGGACGCAATCACATCCGCCGCGATTTCAGCAATCGTGGCTTTTATTATGGGCGTTTTGCTCAAATGATGAAAGGAGCGACTTGATGAAAGCAATCCGCGCCGATTTTCCGACCGACTGGCCGCGCGCAAACGTGTATACTTTGGCTGACCTTCATATCGGCGATCCGCATTGTGTGCCGTCCGAGGTGACGCGCCGCATTGACGAAATCAAAAACGATCCTTATGGTTTGTGCATTTTGAACGGCGATTTGATGAACACCGCGCTCCGAAATTCCGTCAGCGACGTATACGGCGAAGTGATGAAGCCCATGCAGCAAATTACGTTTATGGTCGATTTGCTGCGCCCGATCACCGGCAAGATCATCGGCGCGACCACCGGCAACCATGAAAACCGCGTATATAAGGCGGATGGCATCGACACCATGCGCATCGTGTGCCGGGAGCTTGGCATTGAGGATAAATACTGCCCGGAGGGCGTTTTCATCTTCCTGCGCTTTGGCACGCGTTCCGCCAGCACGCAGCACATAAAAGAAGGCCGCAATCCCCGCCAATGGTATTCCATTTACGCCACCCACGGCAGCGGCGGCGGTCGAAAAGAGGGCGCAAAGGCGATCCGCCTGGCGGACATGGCCTCGATTGTCGATGCGGATATCTACATCCATTCGCACACGCATCTCCCAATGGTCATGAAGGAGGATTTTTACCGCGCAGATTCCAGCAATTGTGCCGTGCATAAAGTGTCTAAGCTGTTTGTAAACACCAGCGCTGCGCTCACCTATGGCGGCTATGGGCAAGCGTATGAGTTTAAGCCGTCCTCCATTCATTCCCCCATTATTCACCTTGAAGCCAAACACAAGCGCGCCACGGCGACGCTGTAAAAGAAAGGATTTGATTGTATGATGAAGCGTCTTTTGTCCCCTGTTACCATTGCGGCGGTCGCGTCGCAGCTGCTTTCCATCCTGATCGTGCTTGAGGTCATCACCCCCAGCGAAAGCGAAACCATCAACACGCTGCTGGCGGCGCTGCTTGAACTGCTGGTGACCTTCGGCGTACTCAACAACCCCACCGATACCAAGAACTTTTAACGAAAGGCCGGTGATGTGATGAAAGACCCCCTCCGCCAAAAGGTGGAAAATGCGGGCATTACCCGCGCACAGCTTGAGCGTATTATCGACACATGGATTTTTTCCGACCGTGACCGTTATATCCTCAAACGCTTCCTTGCCGATCATGCGAGCTATGCCCAAATAGCCGATGAAATGGCGGGGGATGATTCATACATTACCGATAGCGCGATTGGCAAACGCTGCCGCCGCGCGTTTGCGAAGATTGCAACCAAATTGCAATGAGATTGCAACAAAAAACAGCCGCCCTTCGGGGCGGCCTTTTTTATTTGCAATTGATTTTATCCTCGACGGCGGCGATCACAAACTGCGTCATGGATTGATAACCGGCGGCCTTGGCGGCCTGTTGCCAGCGCTCCTTTGTGCCTTTCGCCGTTCTGATCCTGATATCGTCGGTTTTTTCGGTTATATATTTCATGGTTGCGGCCTTTTGCGCTTCGGTGTATTTTGCGCCCACGTTCTCACCTCCGTTCTATTCTATTATACTGCATTGGGGTATATATCCGCTATATACAAATTGCACAAAAATCAGCAAAAAAGATTGGCTGTTTTGTCAATTGTATATATAGGACATATATGTTATTATAAGGTCACAAGGAAGGGCATGGAAGCCCGCCGGAGAAAGGAAGCAAGACAATGAAGCGAAGCGAGTACAAGATTTTCAAGAACATCGTTTCTAAGGCTAATCGTAACAGCGACGTTTGGTGGTGCGGATGTGATTTTCTCGATCTTACCAACGCGCAGGCGCAGGAAATCGCCCTGATCGCTTCGAAGCACTTCGGCGTAACTTATAACACCCGCATGCAGCGCAACGAAGTGCTTCTTCCTTCCGGCATTTCTATCATCATCAAGTAAACGTTCAACAGCCGAGCCCGGCGGCTAAACCGGGCAGAAAGGGAAAATTATGAAACTGATAGAAGATCGCTGGTATAAATTCAACGACCGGGGCGAGATACACATTGGCTATTACTATGGACGGCAAAGGGGCTTTGAGTGCTGCGTATGCGGCAGGGGCGGTAATGCCTACACGTTCAACGTTTGGAATAGCCCCACGGATTACGAAACATGGGGATACGGTAAAGAACATATGCCGGAAATCCTTGAGGATTTGGGCATACACGATACGCCGATTATTGACAAGTAAAGCAAAAGATGCCCCGCCGGAGGCATCGTATCCGGCAGGAAGGGGAAAAGATGTATAACGTGAAGTTTTTCGTTTACGGCCTCATGACTGTTCCATGCGTTCACCGCTTTAAGAACATCGCAAACGCGAAAGCATACATGAAGCAAATAGAAGCTGTTTGCGTTGAAAAGAAACTTTGCTATGACGTGAAGTGCTATACGGATAAGAAAACATATATTGATAAGAGCGTAGAATTTTAACCAATCAGCCCCCAGCCGGGGGCTTTTTTTATTTGTCCTTTTTTATCCCTTCGCCGTCCTTTAATTTCCCAAACATTCCGCATCCCATCCCCATCGCGGCGCGGTGGAAATGCGCAAAAAATGCGAGAATACATGTGCGAAAAAGAAATGGAGGTGATTCCCATTCCCTTTTACAATCCGTATTTTAACCAGCAGCCCTACAACTTCGGCGCGTATGGTGGCGCGCCTGCTGCCCCTGCTACCCCCGCGCCGCAGGCGAACGCGCAGCCGGGGATGATCCTCGGGCGCATGGTCACAAGCCGCGAGGAGGCCGTCGCGATCCCGGCGGATTTTCAAGGTAATCCCATTGTGATGCCCGATTTCCCGCACGGCAAGATTTACGTGAAGTTTTTTGACATGAACACCGGCACGGCCTCGGTGGTGGAATTTACCGCCCCGCAGCCCGAAAAAAAGCCCGCGCCGCAGTATGCAACGATGGATGACCTTGCGAAGCTGCGCGAGGAAATAGCGGCGATCCGGCGCTCGCATGAATCGGAACAGGAGGCGAATGCATGAACCTTCCCATGAATCACCCGCTTGCAATGCTGATGCAGGGCATGCAGCGCGGCGGCAATCCCATGCAGCTGATGCAGCAAATGGGAAACAATCCCATCATTTCGCAGGGCATGCGCATGGTGCAGGGGAAAAGCCCCCAGCAATTGCAGCAAATGGCGGAGAACATGGCGCGCGAGCGCGGGATTGACTTGAACCAGCTGATCAATTCCCTGCCCATCCCGCGCAAATAAATGCGATGCACCCGGGCGGCGTGCACACGCCCGTTTGCAAATATAAAAAACATAAAGGAGAACAAATATGGACGAAGGCTTTGCGACCGGTTATGCAATCGGTCAGAATGACAGCAAAAACAACAGCGGCTTCGGCTTTGGCGGCGATTGGTGGGCAATCATCATTCTTGCGCTGCTTTTTGGCTGGGGCGGCAACGGCTGGGGCGGCGGCTTTGGCGGTGGCGGCGGCGGTGCTGTGCCGTACATTTCCGGCGTTGATACGCGCACCGCTGTATACGATGGCTTTGCCATGAACGGCCTTGAGAATGGCATTCGCGGCATCCAGCAGGGCTTGTGCGATGGCTTTTATTCCGTGAACACCAGCCTGCTCAATGGCTTCCACGGCGTAGATAATGCCATTTGCAACCTTGGCTATCAGACCCAGCAGGGCTTTAACACCCTCGGATACAACATGAAGGATTGCTGCTGCGAAACCCAGCGCTTGATCGAGCGCGGTTTTTGCGACACCAATTACAACATGGCGACCAACACCAGCAACATCGTTCAGGCCAGCCACGCCGATACCGACCGCGTGATTGCCAAGCTTGATGCGATGGAATCCGCCCGCCAGGCGGAGAAGATCGAAGCCCTGCGCCTTGAGAATCAGTCGCTCAAATTTGCCGCTTCTCAGGCCGCGCAGAATGCTTTTATTACCGCAAATCAGGACGCGCAGACCGCCGAACTGATCCGCCGCCTGCGTACGCCCGAGGCCGTCCCGGCCTACGTTGTGCCTAACCCCAACTGCTGCTACGGCAATCCCGTTGGCGTAGGCTACGCCGGTTATGGCAGCTGGGGCGGCAATGGCTGCGGTTGTGGCTGCGCTGCGTAATCTCCCCAATATTGGGTGAATGCTCGGGGCGGTGGGGAAACCCGCCGCCCTTGACGAAAGGATGTGTAAATCATGAGGTATTGTAACTATGTGCAGCGGCTTTGCCCGCGCCTGGTACTTTCGCAAAGTGTCACGTTTGACGGTACGAGCGTTGTGGTAAATATCCCGGCTGGCTCTTATGACAACGGATGTCAGTATTGCATTGTCATTGCCCAGCCCATTCCGCTGACGGCGACCATCGCCGCGCCGGTTGTCATTACCATTGGCGACGGCACGGTGCAGTATCCGCTGACGAATCGTTGCTGCGCGGCGGTCACGGCCTGCGGTATTCGCACCCGCACCAAATATGCGGTTGTCGTATCGACCAGCGCAACCGGCGGCACGTTCAAAATGTTGGGCGCGCCCGCGTGCAGCCCGCCCGTCGCGCTTGCGTCCATTGACGGCACGGCTCCTGCCGCTGCCGCTGCGGAAGGTGGTGGCGCGGCATGAATCCCGGCTTGAGAATGGCTTTGATGGCAGACACAAAACGCGAACGCCCCTACCCGATGGAAAACCGCAAAATCGGCTTTGGCGAAGGTGACGAACACCGCGAGCATGAGCGCTTGCGCCCGTATGAGCGCCCCATGCGCAATGACAATGACGAGGACGAACGCGAGATGCGTCGTTACCCGATGGAATCCCGCCGCCAGCCCCGTGATGATCGCGGACGGTACACCACGCGCCGCCGCAGCGAATACACCGAGGGCAACATCATGCCGTACCCCCATCCCTACGCCCCCAACAGCAACGACCGCCGCCGCGAAAGCGAACCCCGGCGCGAGTACGACCGCCCGCGCTCGCACGATGAGCATGGTGAACGCGAGGAGCGCGAAATCCGCGCAGGCGGCACATTTTGGATGGAGCCGACCGGCGGTGGCGCGAAAAAGCTCACGCGCGAAAAAGCCGACAAATGGGTAAAGCACATGGAATCGGACGATCCCAAAGCCCCGCGCGGCGGCGTGTTCACCTACGAGGACGCAAAGCGCCTTGCAGCTGACCGCGATATTCCCACCGAAGGGCAAGACCTGATTGACTTTTACGCGGCGCTGAATATGGTGTACAGCGATTACAGCAAGGTCGCCCATGAGTACGGCGTTGATAATGACGATTATTATGCCGACCTTGCGTGCGCATTCCTGTATGACCGCGACGGCAAACGCCCGAGCGAAAAGCTGGCGGCGTATTACATGTACGTTGTGCCGCGTGACGGGGAGGATTAACCATGCTTGACCTGTCGTGGATCAATGAACAAATCGACCGCCTGATGCACGGCACGCGCTGCACGCAGACCGTGCGCGACCTTGCGGCGTTTCTCATCGTCCGCGACGCAATGACAAAGGGCGCGGGGGAATCCCCCGCGCCTTATTCGGACGATACGCCGCCGCTGTCCCTGCTTAACCAAACGCCCACGCTGGATCAGGTGCAGCGCGCTTTGGGCGCGGTTATCATCAATACGCCCGAGGAACGCCAGCGCGCGCAGGATATGCAAACGTGGATCAACATTATAAGCGAGAAGGGCTGACCCCCGTTTTGACCCCCTTTCAATTCCCCTGTATGCGTTTTGTGCGTTGTTTGCGTTTTTGTTTATGGGCTTAAAACACACAAAAAGCAACAAAAAACCTCGGAAATCGGTTGATTTCCGAGGTTTTTACTGGCGCGCCCCGCGGGATTCGAACCCACGACCTTTTGATTCGTAGGCAAACCACGAAACCCTCAAAAAATGGCGTAAAATAAGGGATTTTCAACTACGTGTATTATTCTTGACCCCCGTTTTGACCCCCGAGCATGTTTTTTTCGACCGTTTCAATGGCTTGCTTACGGCGTTTGTCGCTTACATGGTCGTAAATTTTGAGGATCATTTTCTCATCTTCGTGACCCATCCATTCGACGGCTATGTGCATATCAACACCGGCATCGCGGAGCATTGTGCAGAAGGAATGCCGTAGATCGTGCGGACGGATTGTTACGGCTTTCCACGGCTTGAGCTTCTTTCCCGCAGCGAGTCGTGCTTTGTCCTCTTTTGTTTTTCCGTACCAGCGCTTTTGCGTGTACCCGTTTAATTTGCACTCGAGCGCGAGGATGTAGCTTTTCCACGCAGCGGTGAACGCGCTTTCTGACATTGCACCATCTGCGCGTTGGCGCTTTGCGGCGTATCCGTCAATTCCTTCAAGCTCGCCTGCGAGAACATCGAACATTGGAACGGTTCGTGCGCCCGCAGCGGTTTTCGGTCGTTTGATAATCGGTTGGTTGCTGATGTACATAACGGCTTGCCGGACGGTGATTGTTCTCTTTTCAAAGTCGGCATCCTTTGTCACATCAAACGCAAGCGCTTCGCCGCGTCGAAGTCCGGCGTAACGCATGAGCATAACGGCTGGGCGGAGTGGATGTTCAACGGAAAGGAGGAGCGCGTCCTCATCGGGCGTGAGCGAACGGTGCGACCCTTCCGTTCCCTTGTGCGGGCGGGCTGTTTTGTCGCGGCAGGGGTTGGTGCGAATGTACCCGTCAGCGACGGCGCTGTCGAACATTGCAATAAATATCGTTCGTGCCTTTTTGATCGAGGAATCGCTTTTGCCGTCGTACCGTTCAGAGTATACGGATTTTATCATGGTTGGTGTGATTTGCGCAAGCAAATAATCACCGTACATATCATTGAGGGTGTCAAGGTGACCGGCATACGCATTGTACGTGCGAACGGACACCGTTTTTTTATGCGCCGGTAACCAGTCGATTGAATACGAAGAAACGGTCGGGCATGTAGCGCGCAGCCCTTCGCGCTCGGCGTGTTTGTACTCGTCGCGCTTTTGAATGGCTTCGGCCTGCGTAGTGCCGTAAAAGTATCGATCTTTATATTTTACGCGGTATCGGCCATCAGCGCGCTTTTTAAGCGATTGGCGGGGCATTATTCGCGCTCCTTTGTCATTTGGGCGATGATCGCGCAAAGCTGCTGGTTTTGTTCGCTTAAGCGCATGATATGATCTTGATAGGCCGCGCGTTCGGCGGCGTGGGAGGCTTCCATGCGTTCGGCGTGTTTTTCGTATTGCAGGATCGTCTTTTCCTGTGTGTCAAGCAAGCGCAAAATCGCCGACTCCATGTCGGGCTTTTTCTCAGGCACGGGCACTTTGTACAGCGCAAAGGCCGTGCGCACGGTGTCTGCCAAATCGTCGTTTACGCCCTCGAGCATTTGTTCGCACCATTCGCTTAAGGTGTGGCCAGTGATGACGCAAATTTTCGTGACGATTTCCATTTTATTTTCTTTGTTATTGCCGCGAAGCGTATCTTTGATCGCGTCGTAGGAATAACCAAGGAGCGACCCAGCGGCGCGGGCGCTGATTTTTTTGTCGGCGAGAAATGATTGCAATATCACGCCGGAGCGCTTCACATCAAAATGGAATTCAGCAAGCGATTTTGCCTGATACATGGGCGAATTTCCTTTCTTTTCCTTTGCTTTGTTGCATGCGTTTTGCTATCTTCCACTCTATGCAAGGGGCGGAAAGTGGGCTAAAATGTAACCACAAACAAGGCAAGCCAAAGGGGGGGGATGCACGGACTGGCGCAAGGAAGTGCAGCGCCGCGATACGCTGCAACAGACCGACGATATAACGGCAATGGTTGCGCAATTGCCATACAAACACCGCGAGGAGCTGCGGGCGTGGATAATCACCAAACAGCGCGAGGACGCGCAAACACCAAACGAGGCCGCAAGCCTTGCGCAATTCCAGCAGGATTTGCACGGGGCTGCGCCGTGGGTGCGGGAGGATTGCCGCCGGTTGGCGGTGAAAATCCTGAGGCTGTTGGCAGAGGGGGGATGATACCGCCCATCAATGATTGAGGCGTAAAGGAGCGCCAATGATATGGATAACGACAGAATAGCAGAAATTAAAACCCGCTTTGAATCCCTCAGCACAGGGAAACAGCAGAAATTCATCCGATATTTGGATCACCTGTATTCTGTCGACCATCCAGCGACCGGCGGCAGAAAATGACCGCCGGGCTTACAACTGAATATTGCAT
>RHMF01001198.1_pt1 | contig 12216 bp, 9 predicted proteins | sample 5365151 | NCBI WGS metagenome assembly RHMF01 (sample SAMN10266501, study PRJNA497801) | feces metagenome | isolation source: feces | host: Bos taurus | place: China: Prairie of Fairy Mountain | collected 2017-08-14 | reverse complement strand
GGCCAGGGGGATGCCCTTTGCTTCGGCGGTGATGATATAGTCGTACTCGGGGGCCTTGGCCAGCAGCTCACGGGCGCAGGCAACGGTCAGTTCCTGGTCGCCGAAGATAACGAAACCGGCGATGGACAGCTTTTCGTTCAGGGGGCAGATGGGCAGGTCACGCTCGAGACCGGCCACTTTCATACGGTAATACATGGGAAAACGCTCCTTTTCCAAATTATTCTACAATAATTATAACGCGCCTGATACAAAAGTCAAGAATCAGAACACGGTCAGGGTCAGTTCCAGGAGCTTCTGGAAGGTATCGTGGACCCGGGCGGCAATTTCCACCACCTCGCTGTGGTCCAGCTTGGCCTCCGTCACACCGGCAGCGTGGTTGGTGATGCAGCTGATACCTACGATCCGCATACCGCAATGGCCGCCAACCAACGCCTCGGGAGCGGTGGACATACCCACGGCGTCGGCGCCCAGGATCTGGGCCATCCGGACCTCAGCGGGGGTCTCATAATTGGGGCCGGTAAACATCATGTACACGCCCTCTTCCAGATGGATGCCTGCGGCAGCGGCCTTCTCCTTCACAGCGTCGCGCAGTTCTCTGGTGTACAGGTCGGAAACGTCCGGGAAGCGGGGACCAAATTCATCCAGGTTTTCGCCGATCAAAGGATTGGCGAAGCCATAGTTGATGTGATCCCGAATCAGCATCAGGGTACCGGGATTGTAGCTGGCGTTGGCACCGCCGGCGGCATTGGTCAGGACAAGATTCTTCACGCCCAGCTTCGCCATGACCCGGACGGGCATGGTGATGGTCTGCAGGTCGTGACCCTCGTAGAAGTGGATACGGCCCTGCATGGCCACCACCGTCTGACCGCACTTTTTACCGATGACCAGGGCACCGGCGTGTCCCGGGGCGGTGGATACCGGGAAGTGGGGAATATCGCCGTAGGGGATTTTCACAGCGTCCTCCAGGGTGTCGGCAAAGTCGCCAAGGCCGCTGCCCAGCACCAGGCCGATGGTGGGCCGCAGATCGGTTTGAAAGCGAATGTATTCCGCCGCAGCGGTGATTTTTTCCATGATGGTCATACGGATACCTCCTATTGTAATGGATACTTTATTTTATCACACCGTCTGCCAAAAGACAAGGGAAACCCCGCCGGTTGCCCGGCGGGGTTTCCCTACATGGATTTTGGAAAGAAGAGAGGTAGAAAAGAGGATCTACGTGAAAGGATGCGGCTCACGGCTTCCGTATCCTTTTGTGATTTCATCATAAACCGGATTTTTGAATTTCCAATAACGAGTTTTTAAATAAAAAACGACAAAATTGTGAATAAAACGATTCCAGTTTTATCCAAGCAGTCCGATTACATCCCCCAGGCTGTCCGCTTTGGCGAAAAGCAGTTTTTCCGTATCCCCGTCCGGCTGATCCAGGTCGGGAACCATGACGGTTACGCAGCCTGCCCGGTGGGCCGCCAGGATCCCGGTGGGGGCATCCTCCAGGGCCAGGCAGTTTCCCGGCGGCAGCCCCAGAGAGGCGGCGCCATGGAGATAAATATCCGGCGCTGGCTTGCCGTTGGGCACATCATGGCCGCTGCAGATAGCGGCAAAGCGGTGGAGAAGGCCCACGGAAGCCAGATGCTTTTCAATCCGTGCCTTGGGAGAGGAGCTGGTGATAGCAGCGGGGATACCCTTTGCATCCAGGGCATCCAGCAGTTCAAAAATGCCCGGTTTCAGTTCCACACCGTTTTCCTCAATGAAAGCATTCATCAGCTCGATGCGCTTATTCCGGCATTTTTGGTAGTCCACCGAAGGGCCGAAGAAGCGCTTTAAATTCTCTTCGCTGAGCTTGGAATTGGCAGCCCGCATTTTCAGTGCCTGGTCATAGGTCATAGGAAAGTCGTAAAAATGCAGGGCTTCCATCCAGAACCGGGTATAGAGCTTTTCCGTATCCAGCACCAGGCCGTCCATATCAAAGAGCACCCCCCGGATCCGGGGGGTGTTCTCGTTGTAAAGGTAGAATGCCATCAGAAGCTCAGACCGAAGTTCAGCTCGTAGTAGTTGCCGTTGGCATCGCGATAGGCATAGGCCTTGCCGTTCTCGTCCTTCATATCGCTGGGCATGTACTGATCCTTGTGGTAGCCAGGGACGTCGTTGGGGGAGATGCAGACGCCGTTCTCATTGACAGCCAGAACCTCATCACCCTTGGGCAGGGTGATGGGCAGCTTGCCGGTGGGATTGTAGCGGCCGAAGATCACGTCCAGAGTGGCTGCGGGATAGGTCTCGAAACCTGCCAGCAGTGCATCCACGTTGCGCTCCACGTTGCCGACCAGCCAGGCCAGGGGGAAGTTAATGTTGGAGATGACCTTGCCGCCCTTAGCATGGACAGCGGCAGCAATCTCGGCAATCTTGCCGACACCGGTCAGAGTGGTCTCCAGGTGGGTCTCCTTCTGGGGGCGGCAGAAGTCGTCAACATTGGGAACGACCTTGTTCTCGCAGATGTCCAGTTCCAGGTAGCCGGCGGTGGCGGTGAAGTAGTCGCCGGAGGAGGGATTCACGAACAGAATGGCAACGTCGGCCTCGTTGTAATCGTCGGTCAGGACAGCATCCTGAGCGACCATCTCACGCAGTGCGGCGGTGGCCAGTTCGCCCTGCTTGGCATCCTTCTTGAAGGCTTCCACATAGACCTTCTTGCCCTCTGCCTTCAGGGGCAGGGTGCCGTCGTTCTTCAGCAGAACCACGGACTGACGGTGTGCCAGCTCGGCATCAGCCCAGTACTGGGAATTGGTGACGATCTCCTTGGCCTTCTTGGCATCGCGGTAGGTGTTCTCGAACATGCCCAGGGTGAACATCTCGGTGAGGGTACGGGTGACGGCACGGTCGATAGCCTCGTCGTTCAGGGTGACCATGTCAGGGGTGAAGCCCTCGGGCAGCTCATGGGTATCGTAGTAGCCGTTGGTGGCACGGTCGTAGGACTCGCGGCCGAACTTATTGTCGTACAGACCGGAGATCACGTCCACGCCGGAGTTGCGGACAGCGAAACCGATGCGCTCGGCCTCATCCAGCATCTCGACGCCCCACTTCATATTGTGGACGATACCGGTATCAGAATTGATATAGCCCTTGAAGCCCATCTGGCCACGGAGAATGTCGTGGATGAAGACGCGGTTGTAGGCAAAACCATAGGGATCAAAGCGGATGTCCTTGCCCTCCATATCCTGCTGCACGGAGGACTTGGCAGCGGCGGGCTTGGAGTAGTAGGGCATGATGGAAGAGGTATTCTTCTTCACAGCGGAAACGAAGCCCGGCAGATGGTAGTTCTGCAGGGAGCCGGGGGTGGCGTAGACATTCCACTGGCCTGCGGCGTAGTGGGGGTCGAAGCCGTTCTCACGGGGGCCGCCGCCGGGGAAGTGCTTGCAGGTGAAGGCAACGCCGGTATCGGTGACGCCTTCCTCGCTGCCCTGGATTCGGGGAATGATATGCTCAGCGATCTCGCAGATCAGAGCGGGATCTTCGCCGAAGGTGCCGTAGGAGCGCTGCCAGCGGGGGTCGGTCATGCAGTCGACCATGTACATATAGCCCTTACGCAGGTTGCAGGCCTCCCAGCTTTCACGGGTAGCCTCGGCCCACTTGTCGGCCACTGCAATGCCGCTGCCCTTGACGGCGGCCGCAATGCCCAGGGTGCCGGGCCAGGTGGGGAACACGCCGCCGGCGTCGTTCATACCGAAGACGATCTCGCCGTTCTCGTTACGGGAGTTGGAAGCGGCCTGGACGGGAACAAAGCGCTCGCACTCTTCAGCGATAGCCTGCAGCTGATTCAGATAGTCAGCCAGATCATCGGGCTGGGCATTCTCACGGAGAATGGTATGGCGGGAGAACCAGTCCTTGATCAGGGTGGAGGTGCCGGGAAGCTTCTGCTCGCCGAAGATGGTCTTCTGGTTGACCTCGGCCTCGTCCACGCAGCCAGACTCGTCAGCCACGGCAACGTGGCCCTTCAGGCGACCGGAGGGGTACTTGGGGCCCATGCGCCAGTCGGAGATGAACAGCTGGGCGATCTTCTCGTCCACGGTCATCAGCTTGACATAGGCAGCGGCGCGCTCTGCGGCGGGCAGACGCCAGTCGTTGACGGGGGACAGCTTGCCGGTGCCGTCAATGTCCTTGAAATACAGGCCGTCCACTTCAAACACAGGACGCTTCACAGTGGAGATGTCGGGGCCGTTGGGGTTTTTATAAACCTTGAAATTATCGGATGCTTTGATTGCCATTGGGGTTCCTCCAAATCTTCAGATTCAGCTCTGATAATCAGAACCATACAAAATAATTATCGCAGATTCCACCATAAATTTCTATACACCATTTCCCCAAAAATAAGCAGTCTATATTTGATGAAAGTGCTGTAAAAATTCCGCCCGGGCGAACCCGGGCGGGATGGATTTATTGATTTTCGGGATTGGAAGCGGTGCCGGCATCGGAGCCTGCCTTCTCAGTGAGCATATCCATGTACTCTTCCAGAGTCAGGCCGGAATCGTACAGCTCCTTGGCCAGTTCCAGGCCAACGTAGCGGTAATGCCATGGCTCATAGATGATGCCGGTGATGTGGGTTTTGCCATCGGGATAGCGCATGATGAAGCCGTAGCGCCAGCTGTTCTCCGCCAGCCAGTTATCCACGGTTTCTCCGGCGGAAATATCCAGCGCCAGGCCCAGATGATGCTCACTGGTGCCGGGAACGGCCACTTCTTTGGCGACCTTGGCCTCAGCATCCGCCTTACTCATGGTTTGCTTGTACTGGTTCAGCCGCTTGTCCCAGATGTACTGCTGGGTGGCCTCGCTGCGGTAGCTGGAGGTGATCTTGTAATAACCGATCTTGTCCAGTTCCTTGAACATGGCCACTGTGGCATCATAGCACTCTTTAGCCACCTTACTGTCCTTATATGCCACCAGCTCCACTTCGTAGTCATCCGGCACGGGATTCCAGGCATTGACCAGGTAGACCCGCTCGCCGGATGCGGCAAAATAGTGGGCAATTTCATCGATGATGACCTTACCGATGGCCATGATGCCATCTTCCCGGAAGTAGTAGGTCTTCCCTTCCAGCTCCAGCCAGCCGGTAGTGACCAGGCCCGTTTCAGTTAAGTAATAGCGGCCCTTCTCCAGTTCCAGCCAGCCGCTGTAGGGCTGACCGTTTTCATCCAGGTAGAGGGTTCCCTCTTCGGTTTCGATCCAGCCGGTGGCGATGAGGCCCTCTTCCGTCAGGTAGAAGCGGCCTTCCGGGGTATCCGTCCAGCCGGAGCGCAGCACGCCGTTTTCATCCAGATACCGGCGGCCCTCAGGCGTTTCCAGCCAGCCGGTGGCCATGACACCGTCCTCCCTGAGGAAGTACCGCTCCCCGTCCAGTTCCAGCCAGCCGGTGTGCAGCAGGCCGTCAGAGCCCAGGTAGTAGCGGTTGGAATCAATATCCTGCCAGCCGGTGAGCTTTCTGCCCAGGTCGGTTACATAATAGGTGCCTTCTTCCAGCTGCAGCCAGCCGGATGCGGCAGCAGCAGTTTCGGGATCCAGAAAATAGCTGCCATCCTCCAGGTTAACCCAGCCGGACTGCCGGATGCCGCTTTCATCCAGATAGTAGCGGTTTCCCTCCAGTTCCAGCCAACCGGTGGCCATGGCACCGTTGTCCGGGGCAAAATAATAGGTGTTTTTCTCAATGGTCTGCCAGCCGGTCAGGGGTTTTCCCCGGTAGTCCAGGTACTGCACATAGCCCTCATCCGTGGTGTTCCAGCCGCTCAGGTCAAAAATGTCGATACCGAATACCAGCCGGGGCACCAGGATCATAGCCGCCAGCAGCAGGCTGAGAACCACCATCACCACCAGCAGAGTTTTTACAAGCTTGTTCACGAAATATGCCTCCAAATGCAAATCTGCGACATATTATAGCATAATTCTACTCCGGGGGCAAGAACAGAAGCATAAAATTAAGAAATACGCCCGGGATTATCCCGGGCGTATGGGTTTAGGGTTCAAAGCCCTCGAAGATGGGCAGCCAGCCCTCCTGGACGGCGGTTTCATAGTCTTCCTGGCTGGTCAATGTCCAGCTGACACCCTGCACGTTCCAGGCATTCCGGCACAGCGCGGTGGTGAAGCTGTCTTTTCTGTCCGCAAACTTGTAGGCCACAAAATCCGGCACAGTCATGAAATTGAACAGATTATGGGTCAGAGCAAAGCGGATGGCAGGATGCAGCTTGTCATCGCTGGCAACGAAATTTTCGGTAAGCTGTCCCCGGATGATGTGGGGACGGTTCTGACGCAGCCACTGGACGCACCGGGGATCAAAGGATTCCATGCAGTAGATGCCGTTGTAGTCCTTCAGAATCTCGCAGGCGGCCTCCGCCAGGGCGGCATGGTTGCCATTCATGGGCTTCAGCTCCACGATCATGGGCGCCTTGCCCTCGTAGAGAGCCATGACTTCCTGAAACAGCGGAATTTTCTCGTCGGTACCTTCCAGCCGATAGTTTTCCAGATCCGCGGCGGTCAGATTCTCGATCTGCACATCCGCACCGGCGGTGCGCTTCAGAGATGCATCGTGAATGACGGCCAGGTTGCCGTCTTTCATCAGATGAATATCCAGCTCAATGCCGTAACCCTTTTCCAGAGCTGCCCGGAAGGCGGCCATGGAGTTTTCCGGGATGCCTTCCTTATGAAGGCCCCGGTGGGCATAGCTCCAGCCCTTCAGTTCGGCAAGTCCGGGATGGCCGGTGCGGCCCTTCAGGGCATACAGGCCGGTGGTAGCCAGCAGCGCAGTGGCTGCCATGGCGGTTTTCATCAGTTTGGGATGCTTCATAGCGTTCTCCTTAATCATCCACGTTCAGTGCTTCCAGACCCTTCTTGCCCTCAGCCTTGCTGTCGCCGTGCTTGACCATCAGCATGGTGAAGAAAGCGCAGCCCACGAAGGTGGCGGCATAGGGGAAGAGGCTGGTCATAGCAACCTTGTCCATGAAGATACCGGACACAGTGGGGGTCAGGGACTGGGCAGCCATGGAGGCGGTGTAATAGAAGCCGGTGTACTTACCCACATCGGCGCCGGAACACATTTCCACCACCATGGGGAAAGAATTGACATTGATGGTGGCCCAAGCCACGCCGGCCAGCAGGAACATGGCAGTCATCAGCCAGTCGGGGCTGGAGGCATTCAGGAAGCAGCCCACAAAGAAAGCGGTGAACAGCATGGCAACGCCGGCCAGAATGGTCTTCTTCCGGCCGATTTTGGAGGCAACCATACCCACGGGCAGGTAGGAAATAATGGCAGCCACGTTTGCCAGAAGCAGAGTAGTGGTGGCATCCTTATCCAGAACATTCTGGGCATAGACGGTATACTTGGAAGTGACAGCATTATAGCCAAAGAACCAGAACACAATGGAAGCCAGCAGGAAAACCAGGCTCTTGAATTCCGCCTTGCTCAGCTTCTTGCCCTCGCCGGGAGCATCCGGCTCTTCCGCCTTATCCAGACCCAGGCGGATGCTCTCAGTCTGCATTTCCGCCACCCACTTAGGTTCCTTGACGGTGATCAGGAAGATGGCCAGGGCGGTGAGCATGATGCCGCCGACAATGGCATAGACGCCGGTGTAGCTCATGTAGGCATTGCGAACCTTAGAGATGGCCAGGATGGATCCGATGGCCAGCACAATGATGCCGCCGGCATTGCCCATCAGGTTGATGACGGCGTTGGCCTTGGAGCGCAGGGGCTTTACGGTCACGTCAGGCATCAGCGCCACGGCAGGGGTGCGGAAGGTGGCCATGGAGATCAGCAGGCACAGCAGAACCACCAGGAAAATGATCAGGTTTGCAGGGTGCCGGGCGGTCACTGCGGCAGCGCAGGCCTGCCGGGCAGGCACCACGTAGCGGGTGTAGAGATTCACCTCCACCTCACGGCCGAATTTATTCAGCTCGGTGGTGGTGGAATCGGTGGTGAGCTTGGAAAATTCTTCCTTGGTGTAGATGTCGGAGAGCTTGAAGGTCTCGCCCTCGGGGGTCTTCAGCAGGGTGTCCTTCTGCTCCTCATAAATTTGCTCCATGGTGGCAGGATCGTTGACCTGGGAATAGGCCTCGATATTCTTCAGCTGGGCATTGTCCGCCAGGCTCAGCAGCATCAGAAATGCCACAGCAAGCACGGTGCCGGTGCGGATGAAGGGGGTGCGGCGGCCGGACTTATGCTTGCAGCGGTCGGAAATACCGCCGAAGAGGGGCAGCATGAACAGAGCCAGGATGTTGTCCAGGGCCATGACGACGCCGGATGCGGTCTGGCTCATGCCGAATTTGCTGGTCAGGGTCATGGCGATGGTCACATCATAGACCTGCCAGAAGGCACAGATCAGGAAAAAGGCGAAGCCGACGAAAATTGTACGTTTGTAATTCAGTTTCATGGGGGTATCCTCCCTATGTATTATGTCGCATAAGCGGTATACTCCCTTTATTATACCCAATTTCGTGGGAATGTCCAGTGATTTCAGGCAGGAATTGGAAGTTAAGGAAACCAAGGTTTACTTTTTGGCCCAGCCGTGCTAAAATAAATTGAATTATACTCACATGGAGTTGATAGTTTGAATTTCGACAGTACCCGCGTCAAGATCGATCTTGACGTGATCGCAAAGAATTTTGACGCTGTGAAGGAAAAAGCCGGTGTGCCGGTGATGGCCATCGTCAAAGCCGACGCCTATGGCCACGGTGCCATCCAGGTGGCGCGGCTGCTGCAGGACAAGTGCAGCTTTTTCGGTGTGTCCTCCATGCTGGAGGCCATGGAGCTGCGGCAGGCTGGGCTTACAAACCCCATTCTGATTCTGGGCCACACCCCCATCAACGCCTTCCCCCTGGCCATCGAGCAGGGCATCCGGGTGGCCATTTTCCACTGGAACGATGCGGTAGCCCTCAGCGAAGCCGCTCAAAAGGCAGGCCACACCGCGCTGTTCCACCTGGCGGTGGACACCGGCATGAGCCGTCTGGGCTTCCAGGCCACGGTAGAGAGTCTGGACATCTGCGAGAAGATCATGGCTCTCCCCGGCATTAAGGCGGAGGGTCTGTTCAGCCACTTTGCCACCGCCGATTCCGCGGATCTGGAGCGCTCCCGGAAGCAGGCCGCTTTGTTTGATTGGTTTGATGCAGAGCTGAAAAAGCGGGGCATCCACATTCCCATCCGGCATCTGGACAATTCCGCCGGCCTTATGAATTTCGACAACCACTACGAGATGGTGCGCTCCGGCATCGTCACCTACGGCATGTATCCCAGTGACGAAGTCTCCCCTGCCCTGCTGGAACTGGAGCCTGCACTGCAGTTTTTAAGCCGCGTCAGTCATATCAAAACCCTGCCGGCAGGCCGAGAGATCAGTTACGGCGGTACCTATGTGACCACCAAGCCCACGAAGGTGGCCACCGTTCCCGTGGGCTATGCCGACGGCTACCGCCGCAGTCTTTCCGGCAACTTCCATGTGCTGATCCGGGGCAAAAAGGCTCCCATTCTGGGCCGGGTCTGCATGGATCAGATGCTGGTGGATGTGACGGACATTCCCGACATCAACATCAACGACAAGGTTGTGCTGGTGGGCCGCAGCGGCGATGAGGTGATCACCATGGAGCAGATTGCGGAAGCAGCCGGCAGCTTCAACTATGAATTCGTCTGCGGCATCAGCCGCCGTGTTCCCCGGATCTACACGCAGGGGGGCAAAACCGTCCACTCCGTTCACTATCTGCTGGATCCCTTCTCCAGAGAGATCTGACAAGGAGGTCTGCTATGTTCGGCAAACGAAAAATCCCATTGGTCTGGATCCTGGCTGCCGTTTTTTTGCTGCTGGCAGTCTTCGTAAGCGGTGCAATCAACAGCCGCTACGAGAAGCCGCTTCCCACGGAGCCTCCCAAAATCGAGGCCCCCACCCAGGCCCCAGAGGAAACCACCATACCCTCTGCCGCCACCCCGCCCACCACGGTACCGCCTGAAACCGTACCTCCCACCACAGTACCGCCCACCACCGTCCCCCGCCGGGATGAGATCGTGGCCACTGCCAGCTTCACCGTCACCGGTGACCTGCTGATGCACAAACCGGTGTTCAACAGCTGCTGGGACGCGAGCAAAGGCGACTGGGTTTTTGACTCCATTTTCACCCACGTTGCACCCTACATTCAGAAGGCGGACTACGCCGTTGCCAACCTGGAGACCACCCTCTGCGGCCCCAACAACGGCTACGCCTACTCCGGCAATCCCTTCTTCAACTGCCCGGACGGCATTGCCATCAGCTCCCTGAACGCAGGTTTTGACATGCTGCTCACTGCCAACAACCACTGCTACGACACCCGGATGGTGGGTGTCCGCCGGACACTGGAAATCCTGGAGCAGACCGGTCTGGAAAGTCTTGGTACCCAGCACGATGCGGACAGTCCGGATTACAAGGTTATCGAGGTCAACGGAATCAAGGTGGGCATGACCGCTTACGCCTACGAAACGCCCGATGACAAGCCGGAGATTCCCTCTCTCAATGGCAATCCCTGCCACATCAGCTCCGTGGGCATGATCAACACCTTCGATTACGACCAGCTGGAGAAATTCTACCGGGAAATCGGCGCCCAGTTCGATGCCATGAAGGCCGAAGGCGCGGAAGCTATCGTGGTTTACATGCACTGGGGTGAGGAATACCACTTAAATCCCACCAAATTCCAGGTGGCCATCGCCCAGAAGCTCTGTGATATGGGCGTGGATGTGATCGTGGGCGGCCATCCCCATGTGGTGGAGCCCGTGGATTTGCTGACTTCTTCCGAAAACGAGAACCACAAGACCCTGGTCATCTATTCCACCGGCAATTTTGTTTCCAATCAGCGGATCCATGCCATGGATCTGAAAACCGGCCACACGGAGGACGGCATTCTCTTCCACTTCACCCTGGCAAAATACGCCGACGGCGATGTGGAACTGATCTCCACCTCCTGCACCCCCACCTGGGTGTATATGAGGAACGATCCCCGGCGCTATATCATCCTGCCCCTGGACGCAAATCGTCAGGATCACTGGAAGGAAGATTTTGGCATCGGAAACAGCACCTATGATGCCTGTGTGGCATCCTGGGAACGCACCATGGATCTGGTATGCGAGGGCATTGCGAAAGCACAGAGCTGCTTTGACAGCCGGCATGCCGCCAGAGGAGAATAAACAGTACAGCGGACTGCCAGTGGCAGTCCGCTGTTTCGTATTGGGCGCAATTTCCCCGCATGAAAAATCCCCGCAGCGAATAAGCCGCGGGGACTAAGTTTATTCCACAGGTGCGATATGGAACGACAGAATTTCACCGGTCTTCTCGTTCTTCTGGATCTCGGCCACGGCCACCTTTACCAGGGAGCCGTAGGGATCCTTCTTGGGACCGGATTTGGAGTAGCCCCAGAGGGTATCGATGGTATACTTGCTGTCCGCAGCCTGGCCGACGGCAAAGGCCTCCTCATCCAGGACGTAAACAGCGACGGTGTAGTCGGTTTCCTGCTCAAACAGACCCCGGTAGGCGCTGTCCACAACGCAGATGACGGTTTCCTCGTCCCAGTCGTCGGTCTTCTCCAGAACCAACTCTGCCATATCCTTCTGGATCTCCACGCGTTCGGTCTTGGAATAGTCAGCGGAGCGGGAGGAGGTATTGTAGCGGTAGGCCAGATACCCGGTGGCAGTCAGGGCACCGATGAGGGTCAGGCAGATCAGGGTGATCACCTGCTTCTTGGTGAAGCGTGTCACTGCTGTAGACCAGCTTGGCCCGGCGGGCCACCGGCAGCAGCATCTTCAGGAACAGGGTCAGCACCACGGATTCAATGGGGAACATGGCCACGTTCTTGAGGATCCGGCTCAGGGTCATGATGCCCAGGATGGATTCCCTGGCCTCTTCCGGGTTGCCCACGTAGACATACCACCAGGCGTAGATAAACTGCTGCAGCACCACGTTGACAAAGAAGCAGATGCAGAAGCGGCTGAGCATCACCCGGACGGGAGTGACCTTTGCCCGGTAGAGGAACAGCGCATAGAGCATGGTGGAGGCGATTTCCGTCAGCACGAAGGGAAGGAAGTAATCGCCGGTAGGATAGAGCATGAAGCCCACGGTATCGGAAACGATGGCAGCAGGGATCGCCACCACGGGTCCGAAGATCATGGCGCCCAGGGCGGTGGCCAGCATAGCGGTCTGGATGCTCAGCTGGGGGCCCAGGGGGATGGCCAGGGGC
>RHMF01001101.1_pt1 | contig 12218 bp, 12 predicted proteins | sample 5365151 | NCBI WGS metagenome assembly RHMF01 (sample SAMN10266501, study PRJNA497801) | feces metagenome | isolation source: feces | host: Bos taurus | place: China: Prairie of Fairy Mountain | collected 2017-08-14 | reverse complement strand
TGTTCTTGAAGCTTCAGCTCAAGGTATTCGTTCTTGATTGCGCCTTCCAGATAACCGAAGAACACACCTTCCTTCTTGTACCATTCGCCGTATTCCACGTTAGTAGTCATTGCTGGCCACTTTTCGGAACGAGGTACCCAGAATACAAGTGCCGAACACATGTGCATCATGATGCGTTCCCATTCAGTCTGCTGGCGAAGCATTTCAAGCCCATAATTGTTGCGCATCGTCATGAACTGGTCGTTCGTTGGCGAAATGATGTTGCCCGTGAAGCCAAGTCGACGTAGAATGTCCGCAGCTTCGAAACGCCAGTCTTCACCATAATTCTCACGTGGGCACGGGCCAGCAAGAAATATTGACGAAGCCATGCGTTGTGCTGGAGTAAACACGATATCCGTGTCTATTTTGTTATAAGGAAGTACATAAGTACCTTCGATATGTTCCATTGATAGTTCCTTTGGTTGGATGGACTAAATATAGCAATTTATAGTTTGACTGTAAACAAAATGGCCACCGATCTCTCGGTGGCCATCTTGACAAATAATAACATGGAGTCTTTCGACGGAGACATTTGTGAGAATGTCAAACATAATATAGCAAAGTATTTTGGAACTGTCAACAAAAACAGCCACCGATTTCTCGGTGGCTGCCTACATTAACCATAAGATAAGGAGTATCGAAGCTCGACTTATCGGATGATTCTTTAGAAGAGGCGGTAGGATTCGAACCCACGGTCCGGGATGATTACCGAATCACCGGAGTTCAAATCCGGCACCTTAAACCACTCGGTCACGCCTCCGAATATTAGTAGAAACGAGGACTCGACATTGCACGCTTCTCGGCTGCGATGCGGTTACGTTCCTTGGCAATCTTCTTTAAGTTCACGCCACACTGCTTGGCAAACGACTTCGCAGACTTGCTCTGCTTCTCCCAGCGAGCTTGCTTCTGTTCCATAGTCTCTTCAACAAATTCCTTCTTCTCTTTCATTCTTCAACCTTTTGATCTGTGTATAGCCCCTAGCGGACTCGAACCGCTGTCTAATCCGTGAGAGGGATTTGACCTTGACCACTAGTCGAAGGGGCCTAAATGCTGAGGTCGAATATAAGTTATCTACCACATGAATCAGTGCCTCAGCCCACCTCACCACATGGCTGTACCTGGTGTAATCCAGCTCATCCCCTAGCAGTACCTACATCATAAGGGACTCGCCTCTCGTAGCACCTTCCAGACGCACCACCGCAATGACTCGTCCGGTCACTCGCCAACCGTTTTCCCCATGGACTATGCCTCACTCGACTAAGTTCGGCAGTCCCCCACGGCGGAACTGTTTTTTCGGCAATGCACTATGAAGAGACATTGTCTACTTGTCCGACGGATCAGTCACACCCGTCCCCAGGCCAGCTATGATTCGCTCCATATTTGCGGACATGGCGCTAACCACGATAAGCCGGATAAGTGACTCGAACACTTGACCTGACGATTACAAATCGTCTGCTCTACCAACTGAGCTAATCCGGCGAAATGTGAGGCATGCGGGTAGCTAATCCGCTGTTTCTCACATGACGCATGCCGTGGACAAAGTCGGCTTCGGCTCGTAATCCGCATGTTGCGTCAACACTCTGGGCTAATACGTATGCGTCATTCCCGACGCCTCAACCTCGAAAAGCCCATCGCAAGCGGTCTGGCATTGACCCGGTCGCCAGTTCCGGTAGTCCACACACGGAGTCCAACCCATGTACAGACAAAATATATTGCTCGGTGTCCAGCTATCGCCTTCCATTCTGGACAGTATCCAGCTGTCCGTATAGTTTCACTGCCGAGCGCAGTGTCGTGGCCTCACCACCAGGAGCCGTAATATGCGCTATCTCAGCATACAGATCCGATACTCAGAGCTCTTTCGAGCAGAGGTACCATTCAGCCATTTACATGGTTAGGAAATCGGCTTGATCCCTTGTCCTCGTCGACTTTCGCCGTTGCGAGCCCCCACGATTGTTTCCGTTTGCCCACTAGGAGCTAAACTTCACTACCCATCTACTCATCCTCCTTCTGAGGCCCAGCAAGATGGTGTCTGTCGTGTTCTCCACGCTCGACATACATCCCAAGTTCCTTCAGCTTTCCGATAAGTTCATCAAACTTGCACTCCACAGTCTCAGTGACGACGTCTCCGCCGTCCAGCGACCAGATAGAGTCCTTCTTGGTCGTATGCTCTATCACGGCAGTTTCTGCCTTGTAGTCATAACGGATCCAGCTTACAAGCTTGGTGACGGGTTCGATGTACTTCGTAACAGCAATGTCGGACGCATGCATACCTTGAAGGAACCCTTCAACGTGGCGAAACTTCCAAATTGCAAATGTTACGATTTCCATTCCAAATCCTTTTGACACAGTTTATCAGTAAACCTTAGCGTCCGGCTGCAAGTCGCAGATCACGTCGCCAGGTTCCACCCAAATCTTGGGCATTGCGTCGGCAACCCATCCGTCGAACGGAGCCACGACCTTCTCTACGATAACTCCGTTAGGAGAGTAGATATTGCCGATAACCTCGCCAGCACGGAACGTGTCGCCCAGACACTTGTTGTAGTCCATAACGCCTTCCTTGTGGGCGTAAATAGACCTTACGATACAGCTCTGAACCATTGGGAACTTCTTCTCGAAGCGGCCACCCTTCTGGGCGTACACTTCAAGTGACATTACCAGACGGTGGATGAACTGCACGTTCTTCTCGATGACCGTCTTGAACTCCGGACAGAATCCCATGCCGCCCAGTTCAACAGTGAAGCCGACCTTGCCAGCCTCGATGGCGAACTTCTTGGCAGTGTTCGTAGCGGATTCTGTGACGATGTAGCAGATCCCCATTTCCTTGGCGAACTTCACATAGTCTTCCGCATAGTCGCTGTTCGATATTAAGATGCTGTTGGCGCAAGCATAAGAGTTGTGGATGTCGATAACGATATCGCTTTCCATTATCTTCTGCTTGATCTGCTCGACAGCTTCTTCCGGCTTGAAATCCTCGTCATTGCCATACATGCGGTTCATGTCGTTGGTAGACGGCGCATTGCCGGGAAATTCCCTTTCACACGCACGCAAGGCTGGCGTATTCACTATTAAGCTGCAGATCTGGACTGAATCATGGTTCTCTTGCTGAATAGCGTTGTACGCCTTGATTGTGGAAAGCACTGCATTCTGTTCATCGCCATGCACTCCACATAGTAACAAGTATTTCATAAATAACTCCGATTGATTGCCTATAAAATATAGCAACAATCAGTTTATTTAGCAACTCATTGACAAAATCACCGCATACTTGCCGTTTCCGGTAGGCAGAGAGTTCTCGACGCACGTCTCACCGAAGTCGACCATGTTCTCGCTGTACTTACCATACGTATAGAGGAACACCTTCAGTTCTTCGGCATTGACCGACGGAAATTCCTTCAAGATGTCCTCAATACTCATGTCCTTCATGACCATGTCAAAGATAGCCTTAACATTTTCCTTGGTAATCGTCTTGGCAATTTCCGAGAATTCCTTATAGGCGTCTTCGACATACTTGTCATCGTCGATAATCTCTAGCACGCCGACTTGGTCACAGTCACTGTCGCCATCCTTAATCCAATGAGCCGGATAGATGTTGCGACGTTCGTTCCACTTCTTGTCGAACTGTGCGAGCTGTTCCTCGTTCATGACTGTCATGACGTGGCACGAGCTCGAATTGGTTTCGAATACGCCATTTCGTACGGTAATCATATCAATGATCCTCATATATACCGCTAGTAGTGTCATACACCATAGCGAGTGCAGAATTGTAAAATGCTACGTTATTCTTGTAATCGTAGTCGTCCCAACCAGCAATCATCGTTTGTTTCTGGGGCAAATTCATGCCCGGATCAACTACTTGAGCAATAGACCGGAAAAATGCATCAATGCCGAGACCACTCTGCAACGAATCAAGTGTGTCAGACTGGTCATGATATCCGCTACAGTCGCCAGTACCTTCGTCGTTGTATTCAAGGAATCCACGCCAACGAAGAATGACGCTGGTAACCTTCGGCAATCCAACCATCGAATAAATCGTATTGACCCAACGAACAAATTTTTTCTGGTCACCATCGCTCGGCGTCCAGGTAATCGAAGAAAGCTTAGAACCGTTCTCCATGTAGACCATCGCAAGGAGCAAGTAGTCCTTGAACGTCTTGAACGGTGGATCACCATAGTGCAAATCGCTGTAAAAGTCGAGCATTCCTCCGACAATATCCACATCGATGATGATACGGCCCTTCTCGTCCGGCATAATGAATTCTTCTTTCGGTCTCAACTTCTTGCCGATAGTAACCACATGCTGGCTACTGGAATTCGTTTCAAAAACTTGTTGTCTTACAGTAAACATTGTGTGTCCTTTTGGTTTGTTTAAATACGTATCCACGGCTGGAGTCGAACCAGCGTACATCGCTTTAGGAGAGCGAGGCCATTCCAGCTTGACGACGTGGACAAATGCGTCCGGCCAGGGTCGAACTGGCAAAACCTTCGCCTTCGGAGAGCGACGCTCTAGTCCATTGAGCTACGGACGCTAACATGCTTGGAAAGTGCCGTGAGTGCGCATGGCAAGCGCCGCTGCAGCGTAATTAAGATCATGCTCGCTAGGCTTATTGGTAGTATACAAGGTGACAAGTCTCAGAGCGACATAGTTATCCTTCACATACCATGCAAGCCGTCCTAATACAGACTTCAGACCCCATTCCATAGTGTCCATGTCCGTATAGCAACCGCCCCACAGTGCAATGTAACCACCGCTGCTTAGTGTGACGCCGATCTCTTTCTTGTCAGGCGGATCCAGTACAACTTCATCCACGCCAGCGATACCAGCCATCTTGTATGCGGTTGTAATAACGTAATTCAGCTGGCTGATTTCTTCCTCGGTCAGCTTGAACAAGTGCTCGTAACCATTACCCTTGAGCGACGCAATTACAATATACTGTACAAGGGAAACGAAGTCCTTGGTCTCATACAAGTCGTCAGAATTGCAGATCATAGGGATATGCACAGTTCCAGTATCGTCCGGCATCGGAAATTCATCGATATCGCGCATGCCGTCTTCGACGGTCAAGCAGTGTTCCGAACTGGAATTCGTCTCGAATACGTTAGGTCGTACGGTAATCATTTATGCCTCGGCTGTTGGGTCTGGTGTAGGATCTAAAATGTAATCAATCAAATTGTTCTTGACGTAGGCCATTTGCTCGGTAGTACTTTCCTTGATCTGTGCCATGCGCTTATCAAACACTTCCCAGCTGTCGGCTGGCTTAAAGTCAGCATAGTTGTCCTTGACCACCTTTCGAATTTCTCTCAAGACAGACATTGTCTTCTTCTCAAACGGATATACTCGGACGTTAGGGAAAATCTTTCCTTCATAGAACGTCGGCAATCTAGTCGGTGAATCACTATGCAGACTAAAATCGCAGAGATACCATTTGACAAATATAGTTCCGTCGCCGATATCTACTACTCTGAACCACAAATACTGATCGTTGTTACGGTCAGATCGTTCATATAAAGCGCCATTCAAGTTCAATAGAGTCTGGTAGGCTTGCTTCTCGGTGACACCGTTCAGATTAGGAGCACTATGCCTATCATGACATGCATTTATAGCAAGCATGATACGTTCATACTCATCTTCGTATTCAGCAATGCCCTTGTTGATGAGTTCAGTAATGGCTTCCCTACCAGAACAGATCTTGAATTTTCCGTCATACAAGCAATTCAGAAACCACTGTCGGTCATAGCAAGATCCATATGGGTTGAATTTACCGATACAAGGAAGGTCTACTTGGCCAATACAAAGCCATTTAGATGGCAACTGGATACTGTCACCTTTACGAACCACACGAACCTTCACAAAATATGCATTGTCACGTTGAAGGACGGAACCAGCAAGCTGCTTTTCAAAATTGGCGATAGCCTCTTCATCGGCATCACGATTGCAATCTGCCATCTGCTGCTTCAACAAGTCGATCTTAGCTTGCAGCTTGTCAATCTTATGCTGTGCTTTCTTTCTGTATTGGTTCTTTGTCGTCATGGTTCTACCTCTTAAAAAAATGAACGACCGAGCTGATCAGGTGCTCCGTACACATATCCGCTTTCAAAGATATGCGTTGTATTACGAATGGCAAGTTTCATCGGTCGACTTGTTATATCTTGCTCTCGGAAAAGGGCGTGTCCAGTGGCCACCAGCACACCCACTCGCCTAGCATTATCCCACATAATCCTCATGGGTGCCAATCAGCTCGGTTGAAAATAGTACAGCCAACGACGATCAAACCGTTGGCTGCTAATAGACCGTCCGCGAGTCGAACGCGGCACTGAGCGTTATGAGGGCCCGGCTTTCACCACATAAGCTAACGGTCTATTAAATTAATCTGCATATACACCAATAAGCATTTTATTCGGAATCCATCTATAATAAACATGTGAATACGAAAACAATGGTATATGCTTTTTAAATCGTTTTCTAACTGCATTACTAGATAAATGTAATCGTTCACTAAAATCAGCTATTGATGATGCGTCACTATTATGAAAATTGTCCCATAATTGTTCCGTTTGCCTTTTTGCATCACTTACAATCGCAAATATTGAGGTTTTATGCGCTTTTAAGGTCGATGACGGTTGCTTAGGTGCAAACGCTATATTATGACCTAACTTAGCGGGTAGTCGATTAGATTCACCATGAAATAGATTTCTGCCAGGTACCCAAGGATATTTTGGTTCATTACCGAATTTTGTTGTTTCTCCAGTATATGCATTGGTGTACCAATGCCAACCAAATTGAGAATTATTTTCCCCAGTTTGGCTTACTTTCATTCGCTTGCTATTAACTAGTTGAAATTCTTTACGTAATACGGCGTACACTCTGGAATTTGTATATCGGTGTCCAACTTGTATACCGCTGGAACCAGACATGCGCCATAATGCACTAAGCATTTTATCTCGTGCCATACTACCGTTTGGATAAATTTTAACCAGTAGCCAATGGCATATAAAATGCTCACGAGCAGTCAGCATGGCTAAATTAGCTTTGTCATTAGTTCCGTTTAATGATCTAGGAAGAATATGATGCACTTCATAATAGGCACCGTTGTTTTTCTTATTCGCCTTACGTTCGTCATACTCACGTTGAGCTCGTAAGACTATACACAAGTATATTCTTTGGTAATTCATGAATAAAACATCCGACTATGTTTCATTCATAGTTTATCAGTTTTTAAAATAAGTTACTGGAGTAAGGCTATCTCTAGCCAAATAGAGTCGGCTATCTGTCCTCCAGTAACCAAGGAATCGGCGTCCGACGTATAGCAGTCAGTTATTGCTTTACGGTCGCATGGTCTACCGAACATCATCAACCATGCACCCAACATTCCCGAACGAAATCGGTTAGTCATCTACGTCGATACAGGCGGATATTCTGTCGCAGAACTATCACGTTGCGGAAACCTATACGCTGCTCCGAGTCTAACGGATCTTCTTCCGCTTACGATCGACGCTTTTCAAACTTGTTCGCCGAGATTTGCGCAAGCCCTCTCGGCGGGAATAACTCTGGATAATCACTTCCAGTTCGGCAAGTGTCTTCACTCGCCACAGCGCTTTCCAATCACTGCCGGAGCGTCCACTGGACACTACGCCGTTGCTCCGGGACGACATGCCGTGCCATAACCCGTCAGCACGGTAACGGTGCATTAGTCGCCACCGATTGCGTGGCTTTCGTGCAGACCATGGCGTTAACCGCAGCCATGGATACGGTGTCGGTTCCGTACTGTATATACCCAGTTATTTCACTGGCAGCTGCGAACCTACAATTGGTGCGGAGTTTTCTTGTCGCCTATTCCGGACTGGCGACTAGCAGCAGAACGATACGTATGCTCATTTCCGTTCACTCCGCAAGCTTCATTTTTTGTACCGCAGTGGAGCCTATCGGCTCAAGAAAGGGTAGAGTTCATTCACAAAGCTTTCACGAGAACTGCTGCAGTTATTATAGTCGGAGTAGCGTGATTTGAACACGCGACCCTCGGTTCCCAAAACCGATGCTCTACCAGGCTGAGCTACACTCCGAAAACCCTCACTGGTTCGCCGCCCAAACCAAAAACGGCATTTATAGACATCCCAGAAGAGATTTTGTCTTTACATCCGGTATCTTGAGGAGCTTTCTTCCCGGACGACCATACTGGCTACGCTGAGGTAGAAGTGCGCAGTTTTCTGGAGTACACCCAAACACTACATCTTTGCAAGCTTTCTGTCCATAAGCCACAGATAGACTTTCCACAAAATCTGATTACGTCCGAAAGGAAAAGAACGGTCGTCAATGTAGACGTCCGCCATTATCTTGCGTCCAAACTTGTCTTGCTCGAAGCCGTATTCACCGTCATTCGAGTTGACGTTGTGGAAAAACAGACGATTCCTCGTACAGAAACGCATAGCGTCGTTCTTGTACTCGTAATCAGGGAACCGTGCGCCACCAAAGTTCTCACGGCATGTCCACAGTATCACCTTGTCGCCCATTTGCTGGCGCTTTCGGATCCAGTCGACAACCGCCGAGTTCACCTTGGTATCCTTGGTAATCCGTGGCCACGAGTCGAACGCTATCGTAGAATCGAAATCTACGGCTATGACTTTAGGCATAGGCTACCTCGGATTATTTCTTCGTGCGCTTCTGGCGCTTGAGCCAGTAGGTACGGACGGTCTTGCCGTTTTCCAAGGTCTTCCAGCCACGGTCGATCTGGATGATACCAGCCCTTTCGATTTCGCCGATGCGAGTAGAGAGCTTGGAACATCCGAATTCCATCACGGCATCGAGCCATGTAAGGGTACGGCCAGACTTGAGAGCCTTCACGATCATGGATCGCTGCGTAATCTTGTCAGGCTGCTTGAGAGTATCTGTTGATTTATTGGACATGATTTCTTCCTTCTTATGTTGATGTTTGAAAAAGGATGTAGGGTGTTCATCCGGGCGTTGGGTATCCCACTAGCTAGCATCACTAGGCCCCGCCGTTGTTCCCTCGTTTAAGGCCGTACGCACAACGACACGGCCCCCTACAAACCTTAGTTCATCGGTTCGTTGTCGAACTTGTTCTCAAGTCCTTCGAACGCAGCGATGTAGGTCAAGAAGTGTTCCGACCAGCCAGAGATTTCGGCAGTCCATACGCCACGGAAGTTGATTCCGTGCTTCTCTGCGCTTACGTCGCAGATGTAGTTGAACTTACCGAACGGCTTCGGAGTACGCTTGCCCGGATAGTCGCAGTCCTGAGAGTCAGAGAACACGATGATACGGTCGAACGCTTCGCCCTGGAAGTGGTTGCGAGACCATTCAAGAACCTGGCGAGTGAAGATACCACCGTAGCTGACAGCGCACTTTGCAACTACGTCATTCATGGCGAAACCACGAGGCGGACAGTCGACAGCAACGGATGCGTGCTTGCGGGCGTAGTCATCACCGGCAGTAACGACCAAGCTGAAGTCTTCGCACACGTTGGATGCCAACATTGCCATTGCGCAAGCAACGTCCAGACGAGTGAACTGGCTCTTGCTGGAGATCGGAGAGTCCATAGAACCAGACTTGTCCAAGATGAACAAGGTCTTTCCAGGAAGCTTCGGCAAGTGCTTGTAGGACGAGATCATGGCGTCCTCGATTTCACGAGTATAGCCAGACGCCATCTTCGCTGCCTTGATATAGTCGAGCGGCAAGAGCATGCTTCCCTTGAGGTTCTTCAAACCTTCCTCAACAACACCGCGCTTAACCTTGTTGTTCACAAAGTTAGCCATGTTGCGCAAGAACGCAAGACCACCAAGACGCTTTTCCTTGATGAGTCGAGTCCATTCGTCGGCCTTCTTGTCTGCGGACACTGCGGAAATCGCGACTTCCCACGTATCCGGCGTCTTCAAGGTACGTTCCTTGATGCGCTTGAACAATGCAGCCTCGTCTTCATTCTTCGGAGTCGGATGCACCATGCGGAGCACGTCACGGAGCTTGATCACTGCGTCACGGTCATACTTGGCGAACTGGTATTCGTCGAAGTTATGGAACGATTCTGCAAGACCACGCTTCACGCAATTTGCCAGCGGATGCTTCTTGTCCTTCCAATAAATCGCAAGGAAGTCACAGAGCATGTCGGCACGTGTGATGATCCTCGGAAGGATATCCTTCACGTACACCTTATGCGTTGCGTACTTCGTCATTTCCGCTGCGATGAACAGCGGCGTGTGGCGCAGCTTCTGCTTCTCACGGCATTCAACCGCAAGCTTGGCGACTTCCACAGCGTCACACTGCGGAATGAGTTCTGCGATCTGGTCGGACACGCTGTTGCCATCGGCATAGGCGATGTCTTCCCAAAGTAAGTTGGCGAGCACGAGTCGACGAAGCATTTCCATGCTGGACTGCTTCGCAGCATAAGCACCGGTCCCGCCAGCAAGGCGGACAGTAGTATCCACCGAATTGCCCTTTGTGGACGGATTTAGCTTTGACATGATTTGTCTTCCTTTGTTTGATTGTTGTTTGTTGTTAAAAACACAATACCTAACGTCTTTGCTGGCGCTTTCGGTACCAGCTACACTAACCGGTTGGCGACACAAGGTGTGGTGATCAACTCCACGTGAGGTCACGTTGACTTTGGTGTTAGGTGTGTTGCGTTCACCATATTGTTCACTAGTCTATATGGATTCAGCAAAATTAAAAAAAAAAAGAACCAGAGAATAAGCGAACAGAGCGTCTTTTTCGTTGCTCTACCAGGCTGAGCTATTCGCCGCATAATAGCTAGGCGGCGAAGCCGGATTCGAACCGACGACCCACGGCACCTATTGCGAAGTATCCCTATCCTATCACTGCTGGTTCACATTAAATTCAAAAATGCTGTAGAATTATCGACACGAGACTATTGTCCGACATCTCTGCCGGCTTGATGGATTTGAACCATCTATCATCGTCATCTAAGCAACAGTGAATTATCCGAAGTAACTCATATCTGCACTGACAGCAAATTTTATACTTAATAAATGCCTATGGAATTGGCGACCAAAGTGTTTTTAGCGCTCTACCAATTGAGCTACGCACCACCTTACGGATAGCACGGTTGAACTCGAATCAACAACCACTCGATTAACAGTCGATGCATCTCTAGTCTGTCACCGATAGGCATTAATTAAGTACAAAATCAAAAAAGACGGAAGAATAAGCCGAACAAAGCTTTTTAAGATCCTAGACCACTAGACGACGTCGGAGTAATTTTGAACTTATACCGACGGCTGGATTCGAACCAACGTTCTTCGTTTATGCGTACGATGAAACTCTATTCTATCACTGTCCGTCAAACTTTTTAGGATACAGAAAAATCGCACACGGCTATTGCCGCCCACGCGGCGTTGAGCTTGCGCCCTAAGGAGTCGAACCTTAATTCATTATACGAAGTAACCGTATACTGCACTGGTATCCAAAACTCATAAAAACTTGGCCTCGGTTTTAAATCTCCCTAAGATCCGAGAACTTATCCTACACCTACGATTAGGCCGCTCGTTGATGGGACGCACAGTTTGCACGTCAGCTCACGGATTTTACGCCGATGTCGCTTCTACCAATGCAGGGAGCTACGATGCGCACTAGTAACGCCAGCTTATCAATGGGTGGGCCGTTTCTTTAACTACCAGACTGGCCGTCCGTGTTACGTATCCACGTAGGCAACGGCACTCACCTAGCTGGTCTAGGTGCCCAGCGTCTAAAACGTTCCCTCTAAAACCTGATTCAGTGAGTATTCTTTCAAATATATGTGTGCTTTGACATGCACTTCTTGCTTTGCCAAGGCAAGTCCTCTCATATAAGAGGAATCCAGTCTCCGCCTTCCCTATTGACTGGATCGAGGGAAACTATGCTACAACGGTTGTCAACCCGTCCCACATAGGCGACCTAGCAATGTAGCTGGAGGACTTTCCTCACTATTTGACCCATGTGGGCCTACACCGCTGTATTTTTCCGATTAGGCGTCAATAAACCGACACCCATGAGCTTAATCGGGAAGCACCATGCCGCTACTATGGAGTTAGAATCGAACTAACGACACACTGACTTTTAACCAGTTTGCACTGGGAGTCAGCCGCTTCTACCTTGCTGGCGTATCCAGCTCACGACAAACTTATACGCAGAGGAATAGGCGAACAAGGCAACTATTGTGTTTTCCAAAATAAACGAA
>RHMF01001100.1_pt1 | contig 12224 bp, 13 predicted proteins | sample 5365151 | NCBI WGS metagenome assembly RHMF01 (sample SAMN10266501, study PRJNA497801) | feces metagenome | isolation source: feces | host: Bos taurus | place: China: Prairie of Fairy Mountain | collected 2017-08-14 | reverse complement strand
CCACTTGCTGCTTTATAAGTATTTACTGCTGATGATGGAACATATATGTTACAATTATCCATACTATCCAAGAAATTACCACTTATAGTTGGTGGAGTAGTGTCTAATACTATCAACTTTTCAAGACTCGTATTGCCCCAAAATGCAGTGCTAGAAATATAAGACGAATTGTATTTTGATTGTAATTGAATTTCTAGTAACTTTGTTGTAGTTTGTATACGCATTAATGCTTCACTATCTATATCCGAAACATTACCACCAATATTTATGTACAACATATTTGGAACTTCTTTGAAAGTTTGATATAGCGTATCGCCAATTATTTTATAACGTACAACATGTTGTCCAGTTGTTGAGAAACGATATGTGCTACTTGGGGTTTCAGCAACTCCATCAACTTCCATCTCTTCTATCTCATTAGCGGTATATTCGGTTGTATAAAGCTGTACTTCTTGGCTAGCATCCGTTACATTGTATGTAACCGCAATATCAAAACCATTAAGAGGTGGAATATTTGTTGGAGGTGTTGGTTCTTCAGCAGTATAAATCAATGTATCTCCACTGGTAATCCATGATACATTTGGATATGAATGAGTTGCAGCAGAATAATCAGCGGCAGTTGTGAATTTTTGTAGGTTAAGCATATTAAAATATATTTTAAATGAGTTATTTTAATAAACATAAACATAAATGCAATGGGATTTTGAATTTTCGATTTTTTTATATATCTTTGCTAAAATATATAATATTATGAGAAAAATAGAACATCAAGTAATCAATGGAATAGAAAGTAAATGGTGTGGTAAATGTAAACAGTGGAAACCTTTAGAGTGTTTTGTTAAGAATAATTCAGCTTGGGATGGTTTACAAACGCATTGTAATGATTGCAAAAAGCAATACCGTCAAGACCATACTAAAGAGATAGCTGAATATAATAAACAATACCGTCAAGACCATACTAAAGAGATAGCTGATAAGTCGCAAATGCGTAGAAGTACAATTGTTGGAACAGCCAAAGGCAGACTGTATTCGTATGTCGCAGAAGATAGAAAACATGGTAGAATTGGTAATAAACTACCAAATGATTACGTAACACTGTCAGATGTTCTAAGAATTATGACAATGAGGTGTAAATATTGCGGAAAAATTGGTTGGAGAAATGTTGGGCTTAACAGACTTGATGATTTTCTTCCACATATTAAAAGCAACGTTGAACCTTGCTGTCAATCTTGTAATAAGAAAAAATCTAGACCAACAAGAAAAAGAAATACAGAACTTAGAAAACAAATACAAGAAGAATTAGAATTAGTTTTAAATTAAAAAAAAGAGATGGATAACACTATCCACCTCCTTTTTGAATTATGATGCATCTTGAACTGTCCAATTGGTTGGAATACCATCGTTGCCACTAGTCCATGATGCCATACTTGCAGCTTTGGTAAATGTACCATTTGATGCAACACCACCCACCCACCAAGCTGTACAATTGCTTGCGCTTATATCTGTAGCAAGACAAGTGATACTACTTAGGCTTGTACAACCATAGAACATACCAAAATAACACCAATCTGCCAATGTCGTAGCTGGTAAGCTTGGTGCTGTAGTTAGACTTGTACAACCATTGAACATATAACCATAACAGAAAATTGCTAACGTTGTAGCTGGTAAGCTTGGAGCTGTTGTTAGACTTGTACAACCTTGGAACATTTGACCATAGCAGTAACCTGATAATGTTGTAGCTGGTAATGTGCTTGGTGCTGTAGTTAGACTTGTACAACCAGAGAACATGGAATTATAACAATTAGCTGCCAATGTCGTAGCAGGTAATACCAAATTCTCAGCACTTGTTAATGTTGATAGACCACCGAATAAGTTCATAAATGCGCTATCTTTTCCACTCAAGCTAGTTTGTCCACTGAAATTATCTCCATACAACAATGACATTGGGTTTCCTTCAGCAATGAAATTTGATGTTGAACTGAATATGCCAATGCCTATATTGCTATTTGGTGTTAATGTTGCTTTCCACATTATCTTGCTTCCACTTGTTACAGTTGGTGAATCAGTATCGCTTGCAAGAGTTGTCCATGTTGAACCGCTATCAAGTGAGTAATCAATGCTGTTTTCACTGAACTTGAATGTTCCACTTTCTGTTGCAATGAATGTTAGATACTGCCCACTATAACTTGGTGTAGGTTGTGAGCAATTATCTTGCCAATTGTTTGGTATACCACTATCGCCACTTGACCAATTGGTATTACAATCTCGAATGAAAGTACCACCACTTGTTACACCGCTAACCCAATTATATAAACAATCTTCTGCTGAAATACTAGTTGCCATACACTTAATGTAATTCAAACTTGTACAACCATAGAACATAGTATTATAACAGTAATCTGCCAATGTTGTGGCTAGTAACTCTGGTGCTGTTGTTAGACTTGTACATTCCCAAAACATACTATGATAACATTCATGTACTAATGTTGTGGCTGATAACTCTGGTGCTATCGTTAGACTTGTACAATGATAGAACATACCAAAATAACAGCTATTTGCTAACGTTGTAGCTAGTAAGCTTGGTGCTATCGTTAGACTTGTACAATAAGCGAACATCATCATATAACAACCATATGATAATGTTGTAGCTGGAAGCAAATTACTTGGTACTGTAGTTAGACTTGTACAATTATAGAACATATTTTGATAACACCTATATGACAACGTAGTTGCTGGAAGAGTCATCCCACTAATACTAGTAAGTGTTCCACAGTTTCTAAAAAGATTATAAAATGCATAATCTTTTCCGCTAAGACTTGTTTGACCCAAATAATTATCCCCATATAACAATGACATTGGATTTCCTTCAACTGCAAAACGAGAACTAGTCACAAAAGTACCAACACCCCATTGTTCTGAAGGCGTTATGTTGGCTTTCCACATTATTTTTTCTCCTACCCTTACTGTTGGGCTTGCCGTCCAAGCTGGAAGCAACGTCCATGTTGAACCACTATCAAGTGAATAATATACGTTATAGTAAAACCTAAATTCAGCATCCTCTTGTGGCACAAAAGTCAATGGATATGTATAGCCACAATCAACTGATTTGGCTTCAACCATAATTTGCTTTGTTGAGGCTGATTCCCATGTCTCTCCACCATCCCAAGAGATTTCCCTTGTGATAGTTACATACTTATCAAAACCTTGACAATATGGAGTTCCACTTGTCGTTCTGAATTGTGGTTGACAATCGCCACCTTCAACCTCATATACAGCACCTTTCTGGTAGACATCCATTGCTGTCCATGTTTCTCCACCATCGGTGCTTGTATACAATTGCTGTTTGTAATATTTATTTCTCATTATATTATCTAGTTTATGCATTTGTTATTGTCCATCCACTTGGAATACCATTGGCTCCTGTTGTCCAACTTGTCATGCTCGTTGCCTTGATAAATGTACCACTTGCTGCAACACCATTTACCCAATAACTTGTACAGCTGTTAGCACTTATATCAGTTGCAAGACACTTGATGTAGTTCAAATTGGTGCAACCTTGGAACATTTGATAATAACAGCTATATGCTAACGTTGTAGCTGGTAAGCTTGGTGCTGTCGTTAGACTTGTACAACCATAGAACATATTACCATAACACCAAGTTGCTAATGTAGTTGCAGGTAACATATTACTTGGTACTGTTGTTAGACTTGTACAACCTTGGAACATGCCATAATAACAGTAATCTGCTAACGTTGTAGCTGGTAATGTGCTTGGTGCTGTTGTTAGACTTGTACAACCTTGGAACATTTGGAAATAACAGAAATTTGCTAACGTTGTAGCAGGTAATACAAAATTCTCAGCTGAAACCAAGTTGGTTGAATTACGGAATAACCATATAAAATTATTAGTTGAACCAGATAATAGTGTCTTATCCTCAAATCCTTCAGCATACAATAATGACATTATATTGCCTTCAACACTGTATTTTCCACTTGAAGAGAATACGCCAACTCCACTATTAGGATTAGATAGCATGTAATTGCGGAATTGGATTTTATTTCCAGCTTGTACGATTGGAGTTTTTGATGATGTCATTGGCAACCATGTTGAACCACTGTCAAGAGAATATTCAAGATAAGTTAAGTTATTCTCTCTCGTTGTTATAAACTCAAACGTTGATGTTTCAATTGCCTTTAATGTAAATGGCTGCCTAGTATAATCTGGAGGCTGTGGAGGCACATAACCACAATCTGTTGAATTCCTCTCCATGAGTGTTGTTGCTGTGGATACTGTTGTCCATGTTGCACCACTGTCATAACTGACTTGTTCGTATATGTCAATGTACTTGTCAAATCCTTGACAATATGGAGTGCCACTTGTGGTTCTGTAGTATTCAGGGCAAGAATTTGGAATTGCTGTAATCTTTGGAACTAGCGTAGTCCATGTACCCCAAGCTGCCTTGTATGAGTATAGATATTCGCAAGGCACATATACATGTTGTACATTGCTTGGAAATACCCCATAGCTTAAATTTGGCGGAGTTGTGGCGTAGATTGTAACGTCAGTAAGTGCTGTACAGCTACCAAATGCTTGATAAGCTATGGTAGTAATACCACTACCAATTGTTACCGTTTGAAGGTTTGGGCAGTATGTAAAAGCATAGTCATTAATCTTTTCCACACAATTGCCAATTGTACAAGATGACATCATACTTGCATCTGGTGCCCCCATTTCAGTTATCAAGCTTGAACTAAGAACCTTTCCCTTGCTACATGGAATAGTATATGAACTTCCATCACTATATTCTCCATACAATGCTGGAGTTATACAGTCATTACCATCTTGGATAATCTCTATATTTAGAATATTGAAGTTATCGCAGAACGTTGCAGTCAGTGTTGCAGTTCTTTCATCACATTCTGCATTGCTATCTATCTGTACATATACATGACCATTTTGAATCTGGATTTTCTTCACAAAATCATCTTCACATACTAAACTACTTACACAATTTGATGTAGGTATGTCTAAAGTTTGACTTTTCGTATTAACATGATACGTTCCACCTTGTGGGAAATAGTCATATGCAGAGAATCTTTTTATAACAACGTCATAGTCTACAGAATAAGAATCGTCGCAAAACGTAATTGTTATTGTTTGTGATTGTCCAAATGCAGAAGATGGGGTAATTAAGTTAGTGACACTAACTGTGTATTCAACACCAGCATCACCACTTGATGGTGAAACAACAATACTATTTGATGAAGCTGAAATACTCCAGTCAGATTGATTGCAACACACTTTAAAGTACTTGGTTGATTTATCAACGAATTCCATATTGGTTAGCGTTGTCCTCAATGAACATTCAGTGCCATAGCAACCGCTAGGATTGTCAAAGTAAATTGACTGACTGTCCTCAAATTCACCAATCAGCTTATCACCCAGATAAGAATATTGTGAAGAATAACCACTCAAACACTTATATAAATCCATCTTATTGCCATACAAGTCATATTCTTCTTGCAATAAGTGTTTGGCAGTATCATCATCTACACATTCATATTCACCTTCAACCCATACCCATGATGTTGCAGTTTGACCACTTGCATCGATAATACTAGTACGACGGATAAGCATACCAGAATCATGGAGGTCTGATAATGTTATTTCAATCTTATCATTCTCGGTGTTGGAACCAGTTAAGTTATATGATGGCATTAGACCATGTTCAAAGCCACATGCAATGCTCATACCACACTTGGTTGTGATAATTGTGCAATACTTGTTGTCATTGAAGTCTTGTAATAAATTATGCCATGAAGAATTGTTATATGGGAGCGTAAATTTCAATTGATGTGTAATCCTTTCCCCATCAAAAGTTTCAGTGAATACAGCAGAATTCTTGGTAAATTCAATGGCTTTAAAACCACTATTTGTATAGTTTGCCATACCAGCGTTATATGTGGAATATGCTGTTTCATTAATCATTATCTTGTCTATTCCACACTGGTAATATGGTTTGCACACAAAATCATCCTCAACGAAATCACAAATGTAACTATTCCTATCTAGAGTTGGGGTAATGTTAACCCATTTATACAATGTATCTCCGCTAATACCACCAGAACTAGCCCAAGGTGCAAAGTTATCAACTCGCATTAATGGTATGTTTGAAATTGTGGATAATGAGTAATCTGTATGTTCACCATTGGAATCAAGTGTATATGTATAGGTAATCTTCATCTTAAACTCTGGATTAACCAAATAGAACACACCATCCATATCCTTAACAACAACATAATAACACTCATTTAAACTATCAACGTTACTATAACCATCAACTTGAAAATTTAATGTGTGAGTAAACCTATACCTCTCATCTAGGCTACTAGTTTCAGACAATGTTACAGAATTACAATGTATGAGAGTGGCTTGAGCGCCACCATCAATGTAATACGATTCTGTATCAACATTACCTATTGAGGTTTTATCTAGCAAGTAAACAGCCTTATCTAGCTTTGGTATGCTATACTTGCACTTTTCTATTGTGTAATTACTTACGCTCATATTCATGTTTATTATAAAATAATCATTTAAATTAAACATACAAAAATATGAAGAAAATAGTGAAAAAAGATGGTTATGTGTATTTGGCAGAAATAGAACCAGCATACAGTACATGGGTAAATTTGGGTAAAGACATCGATGACCCAAGATGGAAGGAAGAAGTTGAAGAGATGAAAATTGAAAAACAAAAACAGAAAAAGACAAAAAAAGAGCAACCTTAAATGATTGCTCTTTTTTTTTGTTTCGTTAGTTATTAAGCATAAATAGAAGCTAGTAAAGTTTCAATTGCTGAATCATTCAAAGGAATTGCTGATTCAGCTACGTTTGCAGTTAAAGTAACAGTAATACCGTTGTTATCACTACCACCAGCGATAGACTGCTCAGAAGCCTCAAGACCTGCGGTACGTCCAAGTGCGAGATACTGACCTGCAGCTGTCTTAACAATTGCTACAAAGCGACCAAGAGACAAGGCATCAACTGGGCAAACCATGTCTTTATCAAAATTACCACTGAGTCCAAAAGTTACAGTATGAGTACGGTATTTTGCACCGCTATCTTCAACAACAAGCTCATCAGTATAGCTTACAGAGTTCTTAGCTGGCTCGATGTGCGCAAACTTTGCATCAGTTGTAGCGGTTGTGATTGCAGTAACTGAAACACCACTTGTGCAACCACTTTCTACACTTAAATTGAAGTCTCCGTAATTTGCAATATAAATGTCCTTCACTTCATTCAAAGTATAAGCACAAGTATTAGACTTAAGCAAATTCTTAGTTAAATTACAAATTGCCATAATATTATGTATTTATTAAATTAATTATTTTTTGTTTTGAATGGCAGGTGAACCGAATTGTCCACCTACCACATCTAGATTATATATGTTGACAAATGAGTTGTCAATTAGTGAACGAATACGAAGCTCTCTGGGAATATAATGCCTACGGCAATATTCGAAATCGCAAGAACTCTGAATTGGTTATCTCCAGTAGTTTCTCTCATGTTTATAATCTTATATTCAAGATGTGAATCCAGCGTATCAAAACCTAATACAAGATTTCTTGGGTCTCCTACGATAATTGTATTTCTAGACTGCATAGTTGAAATAACTGGAATACCATAGATGATTACACCACCATCAGCACCCATAGCGTAGTTGCTAAAGATTGACTGGTTATTTGGGCAACAAATCTTACCAAGAGCCATCTTTAGAAGCTGAACGTCAGCGTAGTTCATGAGAACCTTGAGGTTATCAGTTCTGTACTCACCAGCTGCTGCAAGGTCAAGAGCCTTCTGAATTGCACCCTCAACTTGAGCAAGAATGTTATCGACAGTGAAAGCAGTAGCTGCGATAGTGTTACCAGTTCCAAGAGCTGCAAGCTGCTTTTCTACGCCATCAACAGCCTTAAGATAAGCCTTAGTTGAAGCAGTGTGTGCAGTGTCACCTTGCCAGAAAATCTCTTGATACTCTCTCTCCATCTTCTGACGAAGCTTGCCAAAGTACCAATCACCGAAAGTCTGAGGAATACCACCTCTCAATGAAATCTCAGTCTGCTCAACAAGGAATGTTCCCCAGAATGCATCATAACAGTTTTCTTGGTTAACCTTGATAGCTGCTGGCTCAATGAATGCCTCTGCAAGAGATGCAGAACCCGCTGGGCTGAATGCACAAGTGTAAAGCTGCCATGCATCACCAATTTCGCCACTGTAAATCTTCTGCTTACCTTTTACTCCGTCCATGAAAGTTACACCTGCATTACGTAAGTCCATAGAATACAAGTCTCTAGAGAAAATCTCTTGAGCTTCCTTTCCACAATAGGTAATATTTTCAAAATTTGTAAAGTTACTCATATGTTTAACTTTTTAATTTAATTATTTTATTATTTTCATTTAATTAAACATAAACATCTGATTGCAACTAACTTTTTGTATTTCAGGCATTTTGAATTGTCGATTTTTTTATATATCTTTGCTAAAAATCTAAATATCATGAACAAACAAAATCTTAACGAAACATACTATTGGAGAAATAGGGAAAAGCTTAAAGAACGTAGAAAGCAAAGGTATATGGAAAATAAAGAAAAAGAGCTTGAACGTAACAAACAATACTATAATGAACACAAAGAAGACATAGCATCATATCACAAACAATACCAAGCAATAAATAGTGATAAAATCAAAAAATACAAAAAGGAGTATTATTCACAAATGCATGGTAGAGCATTGAGACTAATTGAGCATTATAATAGAGAGGATTTAAAGCATCAAAGAGGTAATTGTACATTAAACGAAGAGTGGATAATATCTAACATTCTATCAAAAACTTGCCATTATTGCGGAGAGACAGATTGGATGAAATTAGGCTGTGATAGAATTGACAACTCAAAACCTCATACCCAAGACAACTGTGTACCTTGCTGTTTTAAATGCAATAGAAAAAGAGGAATAACACCATATGAAGAATTTAAACAAAAAATGCAAGGAAACTAATCCTTGCATTTAATCATTTAATACATTGCTCTCATCTGTTCCCTCCAAGCTTGATAAGTTGAAGATTCAACACCAGTTTGTGCTCCACCACCTTTAGCATTGATGTTAATAGGTGCTGCTGAAGGTTGTTTTGAAAGTTCTTTTACCTTCTCATCCAAACCACTGTTCATCTTCTTAAGTGCAGCAATCTCATCTTTCAATGAATTGATTAACTCTTCCAAGTGATTGTCCTTTGGAGCTTCTTGTGGCTTTGGCTCTTCCACTGGTTCCTCTTGTGGCTTAGGTTCTTCAATTGGTTTTGGCTCTTCAACAACCGTTTCCTCTGCCTTTGGAGCTTCTTGAGGCTGTGGCTCTGCTGGAGCTTCAGTTGGTGTTTGTTCTGCCAAATCTTCCATTGAGATTGGCTCAATGTCTTCCTCTTGCTTTGTAAGACTTATAGAGGATAGAACTTCTTTAAATACGTTCTTAATTTTATCAAAGAACATCTCATTGTCTTCTATATTCATATTATTATCATTTTGTTTTTCAAATTCCTCTAGTTGAATCATGCTTTCTACACTAAATCCTTTCAATTCACCAGATTTGATTCTATCCCAAGTCTCAATGTTGTTGACCTTCAGTGATACCATCCAAGTTCCTTCGGGTACTGTCATTCCTAGTGCATTGCTTTTGTCTTTGTATGAATCACTTACTAGCCATGATTCTACAACACACACTTCATCAGCAATCTTATCATGGTCAGTTTTAACTTCATATTGACGATATTCCTTCATAAAATTCTGCGACATTTTTTCAATACTCTCTTTAGAAAAATTGATGTAAAACTCGTTTTCACCGTTATTACGATAAATATCTTTATTTGGAATCAATGCTGGACCTATGACCAAGTGTTTTTCATTACTTTCAAGAAAAATTTGTTGTTTTTCTTCCTCTTCCTTGGATAATGCCACAAAATCAGATTCTATAGCAGGGCATTCAACCAAACTGATAGCATAGGTTTCAGAATCTAGACCTACTTTATAACGTTTAATTTTCTTAGCCATAAATTTGTTAATTTGAATAATTTTATATATATTTGCAATAATTAACAAGCGTACACGATAGTGTGCGCATAATAATCTTTAAATAAACATGAAAAACACAATATAATGAGCGAATTTGTAGAAGAATGGAGACCTATAGAAGGATTTGAAGGACTATATGAGGTCTCAGATTTTGGTAGAATTAAAAGCCTTGAAAGAAAATTCTTTAATGGAAAAGGGTGGAGAAAAATAGATGAACATATTATGAAAGTATACAAAGATAAAGATGGTTATGAACTCGTTAGGCTCAAAAAGAATGGTTGTGGTATGACGCTCAGAGTGCATAGAATTGTTGCGCAAACCTTTATACCAAATCAAGAGAATAAACCAAAAGTTGACCATATAGATGGCAATACTAGTAATAATGCTGTATGGAATCTTAGATGGTGTACACAAAAAGAGAATTTAAATTATCCCTTAGCTAAACAAAACATATCTAACGCACAAAAAATATGTTCTTTAAAACGCAACAGAAATAACCTAGGACAGTTTATGTCTTAGGTTAAATCTTGTATTTCCTACGAATATCGATGATTATTCTTTCCTTAGTATTTGAAAGCTCTTTGAATAATACATCATACATTTTCCTTGAATTAAGCACTTTTCCAACTTCCTTGTTCTGACCAACTATTGGGCAACCTTCAGTATCTTTGCTTGTATTTCCGCTATGTATGCGAATTCCACTGTAACCTTTGACATTATTGATGAGAGGCATTATTTTTTTATACTTTGGAGAATATGTAAGTGTAACTTCATAAGTTCCACAAGGAATTGCTGTTTCACCTTTGATTTTACGCTTCAATATCTCTTCCTCGCTCATTGAATCATCCAAACCTCTGTCCGTATCCTCTAGTACATCCATCATATATTGCCCATCGATATACAGCTTACCAATACAATAAGTTGGTCTATTTGCTATCCTCATTAATGTTAGTCTCATTTTCTCTTTTCCTTACTATGTAGTGATTATCTAAAACTATACGACCGTATATTGTGTTTCCGTAACTTGTTCCATAGCTTTCAAAGTAATATTCCTCTGGAACCCTAAATTCCCATATTGTATCGTATATTTGTTTCTTTTCTATTTCAACATTATATGGATTTTCAATCATTTCTCACTTCTCCTTAAATGTTAATTCCAACACCAATACCTATTACAGCACCCCAATTTCTGTTCAAAGCATCATAACCAAATGTTGCTTGTGGTTGGATATTAAAAAGTTTCTTTGGTTTTTCTATATATTTCGTAATTGTAATCGTATTGGTCTTGATTATTTCTTGCTTTTTCAACGTTACTTTTGTTGATAACAGCTCTGCATTTATTCCTTGAATATTGCTCGTTACAATGGCAGTGTCGTTCTGTACACATAAAGTATCAATATAAGACTTATTTTCAGTTTGTAATACAGTGTCCTTGGTAATGGTGTCAGTTTTTACCACTTTTATGTACTTTGGAACTGGTTTTTCCTTCCAAATCGTTGTGTCTTTCCATATGGTATCACTTACAGTCACCGTATCAATCGTTCCTGTTGGTTCTGAGCGCATTTTACCAACTTGACAGCCAACTATGAAGGTAATGACAAACAAAACGCTCAGAAGCAAAATCATCCACTTATTTTTATTCATACTTTCTGTCTTGTTCAATGTCTTCTAGTTGTTTCATTTTTCTATTAACCTTGGTCTCAAAATCAACCATTTGATTTTTGATATATGATGTAATTCCAAAGAAAGCAAGACCAGTAGCAAGCATTGTAGAAGCTGCTGATATTACATCAAAACCTATTGTTAATGTCAATGCAAATGACAAGAAATACAAGACAATTGCAGAAACAACTAGAGAAGTTCCGTTAATTATCTGCCACTTGTCTTTAACTGAAATATCTTTCCATTTTTCCATTTTTTTATTCTTTTATATAAACATAAATTTGGAAATATCGAAAATTTTGTATATATTTGCAAAAATAATCTAAAACTATGGAAATTTGGAAATATTATAACGACTTATACCAAGTCTCTAATGAAGGTGGTGTCAAAAGTCTTAATATGTATGTGACATCTACAAACGGCACAAAAAAACAATTCACTTA
>RHMF01002369.1_pt1 | contig 12225 bp, 10 predicted proteins | sample 5365151 | NCBI WGS metagenome assembly RHMF01 (sample SAMN10266501, study PRJNA497801) | feces metagenome | isolation source: feces | host: Bos taurus | place: China: Prairie of Fairy Mountain | collected 2017-08-14 | reverse complement strand
AAGGACTGACCTTAGTCAAAGTGGAATATTAAACGAAAAAACCACCGCACTCGGCCGAGTGCGGTGGTTTGATGCTTTCTTGAGGTTTTGTTTCAGCGTCTGCCGCCAAAGCCGCCGCCTCGGGAGCCGCCGCTGAATCCGCCGCCTCGGGAGCCGCCAAAGCTGCCACCCCGGCTGCCGCCAAAGCTGCCACCGCTACGGGAGCCGCCAAAACCGCTGCCGCCGCGAGAGCTGCTGCTGAAGCCGCCGCCCCGGCTGCCGGAAGAAAATCCGCCGCTGCCGCCAAAACCGCCAAAGCCGCCATTGGGCGGACGGCGATTTCCACCGGGTGGAGGAGGCGGAGGGGGCTGCCGCCAGTTGCGCCGGTACCAGCCGTAGGAGGGGCCGTGCCAGAACAGAATGGGGCGGAACACATAAGGGGGATTGACCACGCCGTAGTAGCGGGTGCGGTAAGTGTTGTAGCGTGCCTTGTCGATGGCATTGAGAATGATGATCAGTACGATCAGCAGGAAAAGAACCGTAATGATGATATCCCCGTCAGAGGAGGACTGCCCTGCGTTACCCAGACCGAAGTTGTCCACGTAGTATTCATTGAGGGCAGAGAACAGGGTGAGGATACCGTCGCCCACCTTGCCGGATTTCACATCCTCGTAGAGATACTGGTTCATATAGGCGGTGATCTGGCTGTCGCTCAGAGGATACTCATCACCTACGGCCAAATAGGCGTCCATCTCGTCGGGGACGATGGCCAGATAGGCGTCCACCGAGCCCAGTTCGAACTCATAGGCGCGGTCGTAGGTGTAGTCGACCAATCCTTGCGCAGGGGTGTCCTCCAGAATCTCCACCACGATAATGCTGCCATAGCGGTAGTCCCAGTTGGCGTTGTAGAGACAGATACTCTCTTCTTGGCCGGAGGACAGTGCGTTGGCAAAATCGCCTACCCACATTTCGTAGGCAGCCGTGGACATGGATGTGTCCAGCGCGGCATTGCCGACAGAGGGCACATCGGGAGCCCGGTTTGCCTTCAACTGGCCAAAAATCAGGGCGGCCACGATGATGACGACCAGAATCACAATGGCTGTGGAGCGTTTTTTCAGAAATTTCATAACAGTCTCCTTTCAGGAGAATGAATGTGTTTGGATCAGCCGCGCAGTTCCAGCAGTTTCTGCTTCAGCTCGCCCTCGATACGGCCAAGTTCGGCTTCGGCTTCCTTGCGCTTGGCGGCGCCTTCCTTCTGGATGGTCATGACCTCGTCCAGAGTGGCGATCAGCTGCTGGTTGGTGTGCTGCAGGGTCTCGATGCTGACGATGGAGCGTTCGGCCTCCTTGGCAGTTTCCACGGTGCCCATCTTGAGCATGTCGGCGTTCTTCTGAAGCAATTCGTTGGTCATGTCGGTCACGGCGCTCTGGGCGGCAGTGGCCTGACGGGAGTGCTCCAGACCGAGGGACAGCACCATCTGGCTCTTCCACAGGGGGATGGTGTTGACCAGCGAGGACTGGATCTTCTCCAGCATCAGGGCGTCGTTGTTCTGGATCAGGCGGGTCTGGGGGCCCATCTGGATGGAGATCATGCGGGTCAGTTCCAGATCGTGGATCTTCTTTTCAAAGCGGGAGCACATATTGGCCATGTCGTTGTAGGCCTGTGCGGCTTCCTGGGTGCCGGTCTCCTCGGCCTTCTTGCGCAGGTCTTCCAGCTCGTTGGCACGAACAGATTCCAGTTTCTTCTTGCCGGCCAGAATATACATGGTCAGTTCCTTGTAATACTTGGTGTTCAGATCGTACATCTGGTCCAGCATGGCGATGTCCTTCATCAGGGCTACCTGATGGCCTTCCAACATGGTCACGATTTTGTCCACGTTGGTCTCAGCCTTGGCGTAGGAGGCCTTCAGGGATTCCAGCTGGCTGCGCTTCTTCTGGAAGAAGCCGAGAATGCCCTTCTTTTCTTCTTCGCCAAAGGTCTTCAGCTCCACCACCAGACCGGACAGGGCATCGCCGATCTCGCCCAGATCCTTGGTGCGCACGCCGTTCAGGGCGTTCTCCGAGAAGGAGGCGATGTTCTTCTGGGCGGCGGCGCCGTACTGCAGAATCACGGCAGAGTTGGTAATGTCGATCTTTTCGGCAAAGTCGGCCACCATCTGGCGCTCGGCCTCGGTCAGCATGGACTCGTCCAGCTTGACGGCGTTGGCATCACGCTGGGCCTGTGCAGCGGCCTCGGCGGCGGCCTGTTCCGCGTCGGTGCTCTTGGTATCGGCCACGGGATCCAAAGTCAGAACGGGGGCGGCCACGGCAGCGGCATCGGGAGTCAGGGTCAGTTCGGGAGTCATATTTTCGGTCATAGTCGTTTCCTCCTGATTGGTATGTTATTCTTCGTAATGAATATAGCGCAGCCAGTTTGCCACAGCGGCAGCGGCACCGGCAAGCAATGTGAACGCGGTCAGAACCAGCAAAGACGTATCTTCGAAAGGACTGCGCAGACGGAGAATGAAGGTGACCAGCCACAGTCCCACGATGACCGTCCATAAAATGGCTGCGGCTAATCTGCCGCGACGGCTCATCTTTTTCTTCATATTCAGCCCTCCGTGTGGATCTGGGTTCCGCCGATGCCCTCCCGGGCCAGCATCTGTTCCAACACAGTGATGTCGGTGGAGATGTCCAGCGCTTCGGCGCCGAACAAAGCGTCCAGCTGCTTGTCAAAGGCAGTGACAATGGTCTCCATGATGTCGGATACCTTGGTTTTGGTGCCGTCCACATTGGCGCCCGAAATACCGGCGCTGTCGGCCCGGTCATAGGCGTTGAGCAGCTTCAGAGTAGTGGGCAGGTAATAGTTCATAAAGCGGCGGATGTCGGACAGCTTTTCGGGATTCTTGACCACCTGATCCACGATTTTTGCGGTGGTGGACTCCAAATGGTCGATCTGATCCGAAATGGTGGGGTCCTCAATGCTGTCGTTCAGACGGCGCATTTCGCTGATTGCCCGGTCACGTTCCTTGATCAGTGCGTCGATCTCGGGGTTGCCGGTGGTTTTGGGTTCTTCCTTCTTGACCGGCTCGGGATCGGGGGTCTCGTAGGTTTTGTTGGGCCAGATGAGCTTGGCCACACAGAACACGACAACCGATGCGGCGGCCGCCAGAACATAGTGCAGCGTGCTGTGCAGGGGAAGAAACAGTCCCCAGACCACCCAGAGCAGGACGAGGGCATAGATGGGAGCCACAGGTTTTTTCTCGATTTTGGCCATAACACACCTCCTGAGGGGCAATGAGCAACAAATTACTTTCTTATATTTTACTGCTGCGGGTAGATGGGTGTCAAGAGAAAGCATCCCATTCCTGCTCCATTAACGCATTGACATTATGACCGAAAAACAATAAAATAATAAGAACAAGAAAACCAAAGGAAGGTCCCCTTTTATGATGACTCTTGACCGTTTCAAAGCAGCCCGCGCCGTTCTGGCCGGCGACACCCATCTGGTCCATTCTCCTGCCCTGTCCAAAAGCTGTGGCAATCAGGTCTACATCAAGCCGGAGAATATGCAGGTCACCGGAGCTTACAAGATCCGCGGTGCCTATTATAAAATCAGCACGCTGACCGAGGAGCAGAAGTCCCGCGGTCTGATTACTGCCTCGGCGGGCAACCACGCTCAGGGCGTGGCCTACGCCGCCCGGCACGCCGGTGTGGCCGCCACCATTGTCATGCCCACCACCACGCCGCTGGTCAAGGTCAACAACACCAAGGACTTGGGCGCCAAGGTCATCCTCCACGGCGAGACCTTTGACGATGCCGCCGCGCTGGCCGCCCAGATGAGCGAAGAGCAGGGCCTGACCTATGTTCACCCCTTTAATGACCCGGTTCTGGCCACCGGCCAGGGCACCATTGCCTATGAGATTTTCTCCGACCTGCCCGATGTGGACATCATTCTGGTCCCCGTGGGCGGTGGCGGTCTGGCCAGCGGTGTGTCCACGCTGGCCAAGCTGCTCAATCCCAATGTGAAGGTCTACGGTGTGGAGCCTACCGGAGCGGCCTCCATGAAGGCCAGTCTGGAAGCCGGCCATGTGGTCAGTCTGGACAAGGTGGTCACCATTGCCGACGGTGTGGCCGTCAAGACCCCCGGCGACAAGATTTTCCCCTACGTACAGAAGAATCTGGACGGCATCATCACCATCGATGACGATGAACTGGTGGATGCCTTCCTTGATATGATGGAAAAGCACAAGATGATCGTGGAAAATGCCGGACTGTTGTCCATCGCTGCCCTGCGTCATCTGGACTGCGAAGGAAAGAATGTGGTCAGCGTCCTGTCCGGCGGCAATATGGACGTGATCACGGTGTCCTCGCTGGTGCAGCACGGCCTGCTCAACCGCGGCCGCATCTTTACCTTCTCGGTGCAGCTGCCCGACCGTCCCGGCGAACTGCTGCGTGTGGCGGATATCGTTTCCCGGCAGAACGGCAATATTATCAAGCTGGAGCACAACCAGTTTGTCAACATCAACCGCCAGAGCGGTGTGGAGCTGCGGGTAACGCTGGAGGCCTTTGGCCATAGCCACAAGAAGAAGATTCTGGACGCCCTGAATGCGGCCGGTCTGGAAGCGGTGGAGACCCTGACGGCATCCTTCTGAAACTGAATCAATGCCGTGTGACAGGCGGTGCCTGCCACACGGCTATTCGAAAGCGGCGCAGTGCTCCCGAAGTGCGCCCTCCCGGCCGGACCGTGGTGGGAAAACTGCCTGTGGGAGAGCGGTGCCGGAAGGAAACTCCGGGCTGCCATCCGCGTAAGGCATCCTATGCCGCTGACCCCGCTGCCGTGATGCCCTTTACTTTGTACGCAGGAGGAATCTGCTATGATCAAAATTGCACCTTCGATCCTCTCGGCCGACTTCTGTAATCTGGATCAGGAGATCCGCCGGATCCATACTGCCGACTGGGTCCATGTGGACGTTATGGACGGCATGTTTGTGCCCAATATTACCATCGGCGTGCCGGTGGTCAAGTCCATTCGCAAGCACACCGATATGTTTCTGGATGTGCATCTGATGATCGAAAAGCCGGTGCGCTACATCGAGGCTTTTGCCAATGCCGGTGCCGATCTGCTCTGCGTCCATCTGGAGGCCGATATGCCCCCCAATATCCGCAAGGCCATCGATCGGATGGATCAATGCAAGGTCAAAAAGGCAGTGGCCCTTCGCCCCATCACCAAGGCCGAAGCCATCCTGCCTTATATTGACGAACTGGACATGGTTCTGATCATGACGGTGGAGCCCGGTTTTGGCGGGCAGTCCTTCATGGAGCATCAGCTCAGGACCATTTCCGAAGTGCGTGAAATCATCGAGCAGCGTAACCCCGGCTGCCTGCTGGAGGTGGACGGCGGCATCAACCCCGAAACGGCCAAAAAGGTGGTGGCTGCCGGCGCCAACGTGCTGGTGGCGGGTTCTGCCGTGTACGGCGCCCCCGATATCGAACTGGCTATCAAAGCTTTGAGAGGTGAATGACCTTGCAGTATTTCCCCCCTGCTCTGGAAACGCTGGTGGAGCAGTTTGCCCGCCTGCCCGGCATCGGCAAAAAGACCGCCCAGCGGCTGGCTTTTTATGTGCTCGGTCTGCCTGACGAGGACGCGCTGGCCTTTGCGGATGCCATCGTGGCTGCCCGCAAATCGATTTCCTGCTGCCCCATCTGTCAAAACTTTGCCGAAGGGGACGGTCCCTGTCCCATCTGCGCCAGTCCCAAGCGCGAGCGCACGGTCATCTGTGTGGTGGCCGACCCCAAGGACGTCATCGCCATGGAGCGAGGCCGGGAGTATAACGGCCTGTACCACGTGCTCCACGGCGTCATTTCTCCCATGAACCACGTGGGTCCCGACGACCTGCACATCAAATCGCTGGTGGAGCGTGTGGCTGCCGGTGGGGTGGAGGAGATTATCATGGCCACCAACCCGGACACCGAGGGTGAGGCCACTGCCATGTATCTGTCCCGGCTGCTCAAGCCCTTCGGCGTCAAAATCACCCGTCTGGCTTACGGCATCCCGGTGGGCAGTCACCTGGAATTTGCCGACGAAGCCACCCTTATGCGCGCCTTGGAAGGCCGCCGGGAGATGTGAATCCGGCGGGTACTCCGATATATTGCAAAAAGCGTCATAATATGCTATGATATAGGCGGTGGGATATTTATCCTGCCGCCTGAATATTTTGGAATCAAAGGAGGCGGTCTGATGTACAACCGCAAAGCCTTTAAGCGAGAGGCCAAAGAACGGATGCGGGAGAGCACGCCTCACTATATGCTGGTCATTCTGGTCTATGTTCTGCTGACCACCGGCGTGACCTATGCAGTCAACTTTCTGACCGGTGCGACCGGGATTGCGGAGGGCATTCTCGGCATGTTCCTCAATCTGCTGGTTACTCTGTTCGGCATGGTGATGGTGGTTGGCCTTTCCTATTATGCCTTGAATCTGGCGCGCAGAAAGCCCACCGGTATGGGCAATCTGTTTGAAGGATTTTCCTTTGCCGGCCGTGCCATCGGCGTACGTTTGCTGGTGGCCATCTATACCTTCCTCTGGAGCATGCTGGGTGTTGTTGTTGTGGGTGTGATTGCCGGCGTGGCAATGGTGCTTTCGGAGGGCGCACCTTTCGTGAGTACCATCCTGCTTGTGGTTGCCTATATCGCGCTGGTGGTCTTTGTGGTGTTTATCAGCCTGCGCTATGCCATGGCCGATTTCGCTCTGGTGGAAAATCCCGATGGGGGCGCCGGTGCCGCCATCCGCCGCAGTGTGCAGATGATGAAGGGGCACAAGGGTAAGTTTTTCGTGCTCCGCCTGTCCTTCATCGGTTGGGGTCTTCTGATTGCGCTGATCGGTATGGCTGTTATGGCAGTCGGCGTTCTGATCACCGGTGTAGACTGGTTTGTGTCTCTGGTTTCCTCGGTGGACGGCGATGCCATGGATGCATACAACGTGACCATGGAAGTGGTCGGTCATCTGTCCATCTGGACGATCATTGCCGAAGTGGTCAGCCTGCCCCTGATTCTGTGGCTGACCGCCTATCAGCACACTTCCTTTGCCCGCTTTTACAACTACGTTTGCGGCTATGACTACCACCTGTACATGAAGGGTGATCAGCAAGATGCTCCTTCCGGTCAGCCTCTGCCCGAAAGCATTCCCGTGGAGCGTCCTGAGCCGCCCACTCCCCCCGGAGGTTTCTACAACCCTGCCCCCAAGCTGGAGGAGGACGTTGCAGCGGAAACCGCAGAGGAATCTGTGGAGGAGTCCAAAGAGGAGCCTGCAGGCGAGCCGGTGGAGCCGATGGAACTGGAGGAAATTCTGGAAGAGTTGGAAGAGTCCGCCGAAAACGAAACGCCGGAAGAAGTTTGATGCACTGCCGACCCGCCAAAAGGCGGGTCGGTTTTTGTATACCCGCAGGCAATTTTGTGGTACAATACAGAAAAACAACCAAGGAGAAGGACGATGAGCAAAAGCGAGATGACCGGCACCTACCAGGCGTCGGGGCGCGGATACGGTTTTTTTATCCCGGAGGACGGGGGCGAGGACTGGTTTGTGCCGCCCCACCGCTCCGGTACCGCATGGGACGGAGATCTGGTCAAACTGCGTGAAGATGCCGAGGAGAGCGCGGACGGAAACCGCAAAGTGGGCGCGGTGACTGCCGTGCTGGAGCGGGTTAACCGGGATGTGGTGGGAACTGTGCACAAGCAGGGCCGTGAGTTGTGGCTGGAGCCCGACAACAAGCGTCTGCCCTCCATTCTGGTGCTGGCTAAAAAGGGGAAGGTGGGCAACAACGAAAAGGCCGCCGTGACCATGACCTCCTTCGGTGGGCGTGGGGAACCTCCGGTGGGCCGCCTGACCGAGACCTTTGGCCGTGCCGGGACCCGTCAGGCCGCTGTGGATGCCACCCTGTACCGCTATGACATCTGGCCCGACTTTCCGCCCGATGTGCTGCTTGAAGCCGACAGGGTGTCCCATGTGATTGAGGAAGAAACGCTGTCAGGGCGACGGGACCTGCGGGATGAATTGATCATTACCATCGACGGCGCGTCGGCCAAAGATCTGGACGATGCCATCTCCCTGACCCGGGATGAACAGGGGCGGCAGGTGCTGGGAGTTCACATTGCCGATGTCAGTCACTATGTCACGCCCTATTCTGCGCTGGATCGGGAGGCTTTTGACCGAGGCACCTCGGTGTATTTTGCCGACCGTGTGATCCCCATGCTGCCCAAGGAATTGTCCAATGGCATCTGTTCGCTTCATCCGGGAGTGGACCGACTGACCCTGTCCTGCTTCATGACACTGGACGGGGACGCTCACGTGGTCAGACAGGAGATCGTCAAGAGTGTCATCCGCTCGGCAGAACGCATGACCTACTCCGACTGCAACAAACTTCTGGCAAATGAAGATGCCGATCTGAAGGTGCGTTACGACCACATTCTGCCCATGTTGAACGAGATGGCCGCCCTTGCCGCCAAGTTGGAGCGCAACCGCCGAGCGCGGGGCAGTCTGGATCTGAGCAGCAGTGAAGCGGCCATTCTCTGCGACCGGTTTGGTCATCCGGTGGGGGTGGAACTGCGCAAACCGGGCGTGTCCGAGGGTTTGATCGAGGAATTTATGCTGGCGGCCAACGAGACGGTGGCCCGTTATCTGCACGATTTGAATCGACCTGCCGTCTACCGTGTCCACGAAAAGCCCACCGGAGACAAGGTGGAGCGTCTGCGTGCCATGCTGGCTCCGTTTGGACTGGATGTGGGTGCCGCTGACCATTTTGCCCTGCAGAAGGTACTCAAAGAGGTGGAGGGCAGGCCGGAGGAGCCGGCCGTGAACGCCGTGGTGCTGCGTTCCATGATGAAGGCCCGGTATGACCCGCAGAATCTGGGCCATTTCGGTCTGGCGGCCGAGTATTACTGCCATTTCACCTCGCCCATCCGCCGCTATCCCGATCTGATGGTCCACAGGGTGCTGTCTGCTCTGCTGGCGGGTGAACTCCACGGCAATACCGAGGGAAAATTGAGCAAGGCGGCCGAGCGTGCGGCGGTGCAATCCTCCCAGCGGGAACTGGCCGCTCAGAGCGCCGAGCGGGAGATCGAAAAGTTCTATATGGCTGAATTCATGGCCGATCACGTTGGGGAGAAATTCCCGGCTGCCGTGTCCGGTGTCACCCGCAACGGTCTGTTTGTTATGCTGCCCTTTGGGGTGGAGGGCATGGTGAGCGTGGAGTCCCTGCCCGGGTTTGAATACGATTATGACGAGCACCGTATGACCCTAAGCGGTCGGGGCGGTGTGTACACCTTCGGCATGCCCCTTACGGTGGTCTGCGTATCGGCCGATCCCGGCACCGGTCAGATTGACTTCCGTTTGGATGGGACGCCGGAGGGTGCGGTGAAACGCAAACCGGAGAAAAAACCGGTCCAACCTCCGAAAGGGAAGAAAAAGCAATCCTACAAGCCGCCCAGAAAGAAAAAACGCTAATTAAAAACGCAGCAAATCGTCAAACAACGATTTGCTGCGCTTTTTTATTTGAAATCGTTTTGGTCCCAATCAATGGAGAATAAATCATTTGGCGTGCAGTCCAGTAAAAGACAGAGTGTCTCGATGCGGTCGATTTGAATGGATTTGGTTTCGTTTTCGATCATACGCTTGAAGTTCTGGTAACTCATACCCAATTGTTTGTATAGCCAGTACCGGGTTTTCCCCTTTTGTTCCAATAATGGCAAAATATTGAGTTTGATCATATCTACCGCCCCCATTATCTAACGTGATAGTCAGATGATAGGATTTTATTTTCAAAAAGATATAGACTATTACATTAGATAATGTTATAGTCTATGTAATCGGAAAAACTGGGAAAGCCATGAAATGGAGTGAAACATAGTGTATGGACACTAATTTATCTTTTTGTGCGAATTTGCGCTATTTGCGAAAACAGCATGGATTGTCCAAACAAAAAATGGCGCACATACTTGGAGTGGGGATTCAAACACTGAATTCACTGGAAAATGATATTGTTCCACGTCGGCTCAAAAGTTCTGTGCTGGTCCGGGCGAGTGATTATTTTGGGGTCAGCACCGATGAACTTTGGCGCGAGAGATTGAATGCGATATAGCGGAAAAATCAGCGTGTACCAAACGGTACACGCTGATTTTTCTGATAGTAAAAACCTTATTGGAGTTCGCGTGCGCAGTGGCACCTCGTTTTTTACAGGCGGGTGGGAACGTTCCAGATGTCCTTGGCGTAATCGCGGATGGAACGGTCGGCGGCGAAGATGCCGCTGCGTGCGATGTTGGTCAGAGACATGCGGTTCCACAGGGCGGGATCCTTGTAGGTTTCACCGGCGCGCTGGTGGGCGGCCTTGTAGCTTTCAAAGTCGGCCAGCAGCAGGTACTCGTCGGGGGAGGATGCGCCGGTACCGAAGAGCAGGCGGTCGGTCAGCTCGCTGTAGGACACACCGTCGTCGAAACCCTGGGCAAAGCGGTCGATGACCTTCTTCATGCCGCTGTTCTGCACGTAATACTCGTGGGAGCGGTAGCCCTTGCGCTTGAGCTCGGCCACCTCGGGAGCGGTCAGACCGAACAGGAACATGTTCTCGTCGCCCAGACGTTCGTGCATCTCCACGTTGGCGCCGTCCAGGGTGCCGATGGTCAGGGCGCCGTTCATCATGAACTTCATGTTGCCGGTGCCGCTGGCTTCCTTGCCGGCGGTAGAGATCTGCTCGCTGAGTTCGCTGGCGGGCATCAGCTTTTCGGCCAGAGAAACGCGGTAGTTCTCCAGGAAGACCACCTGCAGGCGGTCCTTGCACAGGGGGTCGTTGTTGACCTGATTGGCCAGCGAGTTGATCAGACGGATGATCTGCTTGGCCACGTAGTAACCGGGTGCGGCCTTGGCGCCGAACAGGAACACACGGGGAGTGAATTCGAAATGGGGATCCTCGTGGATCTGCTGGTACAGCCAGGTGATGTGCATGGCGTTGAGCAGCTGGCGCTTGTACTCGTGCAGACGCTTGACCTGCACGTCGAACATGGCGTCGGTGTTCAGGCGGATACCGCTTTCCTTGTAGATATAGTTGGCGAAATTGCGCTTGTTTTCGGCCTTGATGGCGGCCAGACGGTCCAGCACGGTCTTGTCACCGGCGAACTTTTCCAGACCGGAAATGGCTTCGGGCTGGGTCAGGTAGGCATCGCTGCCCGTGCAGTCACGCACCAGTTGGTCCAGCTTGGGATTGATCTCGCTGAGCCAGCGGCGGTGGTCCACGCCGTTGGTCACGTTCTTGAACTTGTTGGGGTTGCGCTCGCACATGTCACGGAAGACTTCGCGGCGCAGAATATCGGAGTGCAGTGCGGACACGCCGTTGATGGCAAAGCAGCCGCACACGCACAGGTTGGCCATGCGCACCTCGCCGCCCCAGATGACGGCGTTTTCCTGCACCTTGTTCATGTCGCCATGGAAGACTTCCTTCAGCTGGGCTTCGTAGCGGTGGCTGATTTCCATCATGATCTGCCAGACGCGGGGCAGCAGGGTTTCAAACATGCTCTGGGGCCAGCGCTCCAGCGCTTCGGCCAGAACGGTGTGGTTGGTGTAGGCCACGCTGCGGGTGGTGATATACCATGCCTCGTCCCAGCTGTAACCTTCCTGATCCAGCAGGATGCGCATCAGTTCGGGAATGACCAGAGTGGGGTGGGTGTCGTTGATCTGCAGCACGTGCTTTTCGTGGAAGTTGGCCAGCGTGCCGTACTGAGCCTTGTGCTTGCGGCAGATGGACTGCACGGTGGCCGACACGAAGAAGTACTGCTGCTTCAGACGCAGGGACTTGCCCTCGTAATGGTTGTCATCGGGGTAGAGCAGTTTGGCAATGACCTCGGCCATGGCCTGATGGGAGACGGCCTTGAGATACTCGCCGCGGGAGTACAGGGACATATCCACGGGAATGGGGCTCTTGGCGTCCCACAGACGCAGGGTGTTCACATGCTCGGTGTCATAACCGGCGATGTTCATGTCCTTGGGGATGGCCAGCACCACGTCATAGCCGGTGTGCTCAATGCGGTGGTTGCCGTGTTCGTCAAAGACTTCGTTCACCTTGCCGCCAAAGCGGACCTCTTCGGTCTCATCCTCTTTGGTAATCAGCCAGGCGTCGCCCACATCCAGCCACTGGTCGGCCAGTTCCACCTGCTGGCCGTCGACGATCTTCTGCTTGAAGATGCCCAGCTCATAACAGATGGAGTAACCGGTGGCGGGAATGTCCAG
>RHMF01001842.1_pt1 | contig 12228 bp, 10 predicted proteins | sample 5365151 | NCBI WGS metagenome assembly RHMF01 (sample SAMN10266501, study PRJNA497801) | feces metagenome | isolation source: feces | host: Bos taurus | place: China: Prairie of Fairy Mountain | collected 2017-08-14 | reverse complement strand
TACAATCAGCGGATGGATATGCAGTCAGCTGCAATTATTTTTTCTTTGCTACTACTTCTTTCAGACCTTTACCAGCTTTGAATGCAGGTACTTTTGTTTCTGGAATTGTAATATCTTCTTTGGTCTGTGGGTTTTTAGCTTTGCGAGCTTTACGTTCTCTAACTTCGAATGTACCGAAACCAACCAGCTGAACTTTATCGCCTTCCTGCAGGCTTTCGGTTACAGCCGCTAATACAGCGTTTACCGCTTTTTCAGAATCTTTTTTTGTTAAACCAGTTTTTTCGGCAACGCTTGCCACTAATTCAGTTTTATTCACTGAAATCCCTCCTAAAAATCCTTAAAATTTATTCATTAGTCATTGCGAGCAATATGCTACAGACATATTATCATATTTTCTATAGAAACAAAAGCCCCCAATGTAGAAAACTTTCGAAAAATGGGCATTTTTACTGATTTTTTTTCATCTCTGCTTTACACGCGTCCCAGATTTCGTCTAATTCTTCTAAAGTATACTGAGCAAAGTCTTTTTTGTCCAGCATTATTTTCTCTTCCATTGCCTGAAAGCGGCTTACAAACTTCTGTACCGAACGATTTAATGCCTGTTCCGGATCCACTTTTGCAAAGCGCGCCAGATTCACTGCCGAGAACAGTAAATCCCCGATTTCTTCTTCCACATCGCCATCGCCGCGCAGAGCCGCATCAATTTCCTCTAACTCCTCAACGATTTTCGCTTTCGGCCCTTCGATATCATCCCAGTCAAAGCCGACTCTATGGGCTTTCTGCTGCACTTTTTCCGCTTTCATCAGCGCAGGCAGCGTTGGCGGCAGTTTGCTCATAATGCTTTTTGATTCTTCTTTTCCGACCTTTTCCTGCTTTTTGATTGCTTCCCAGTTGGTCAGCACGGTTTCGGCATCATCGGCTTTCACATCAGAAAAGATGTGCGGATGGCGTCGAATCATTTTTTCTGTAATGGCATCTACAACATCATTGAAGTTAAACTGTCCTTCCTGTTCGGCCAGTTTAGCATGGAACACCACCTGAAGCAGCACATCGCCCAGCTCTTCTTTTAAATGCACCATATCATGGCTGTCAATCGCCTCGATAACCTCATGAGCTTCTTCCAACAGATTTTTGCGGAGCGAGTCATGGGTCTGTTCCTTGTCCCACGGGCAGCCGTTTTCCCCTAACAGCGTATTCATAACATCAGTAATCGGTTTTACGTTATATTCCATTTTATTCTTTCACCACTTTCAGTTTTAACAGCAGGTTTGCCAGCCGGTTCCCTACTTTCGGCATTTTACGGATAATTTCCAGACTGACGCCGCCAATAGCCAGCAGCACCGCAAAATATGCAAAGCCGCCAATCATAATGGATACCAGAGTTGCTGTTCCGTTACTGCTTAAAAGTGTATAAACGCCACTATAAACCGCCAGAACCAGCACCGCCATAGCGGCTACGCTGATAACCGGTTTCACAATATGATACCGCATGCTGAGCCACTCCCAGCCGATGCGTCTGGACACCTGCCAGATATTGTTGGCAGCAGCAACACCAAAGCCAATTACACTGGCCAGCGCGGCACCGCGAATACCCAGAGCCGGCATGGCAGTTAACGTATATGTCAGCACAATTTTAATCGCTGCACCTAAAAGCAGGCTGTACATTGGCACCATAGCCTTACCCATCCCCTGCAGGGTACCGGCACTGATCTGATAAAGACCTACCATCAGCACTACAGCCGCCGACCAGAACATTGGCAGCCCTGCATCCGGTTTCACCGGATATAACAGTTCAATAATCGGATACGCCAGAGTCATCAGACCAACGGTAGCCGGCAGTACGATTAAAATTGCCAGCTGCATAGCATTGGCGAAGGTTTCCCGTACTTTCTGCGTCTGCCCCATAGCCAGTGCTTCTGAAATATTCGGTACCAGACTAGCTGCAATGGCCGTCGTCAGCATAAACGGCAGATTTAAAATCGGCTGCACGCAGCCGCCCAGATAGCCAAACCATGCCATAGCAGCGTCATGGCTCAGCCCGCCTGCCTCCAGACGCGGAACCACTAACAGCGAATCTACACTCTGCATAATCGGCAGAGCCAGACCCCCGATGGAAATCGGAATCGCCAGTGCAATCACTCGTCCCAGCACCTGCGTATTGCTTAAAGATGTATCTTCTTTCTTCTGCCCGTCTGTTTTATGATTTCTTCGGTAACGGATAAAAATAACCAGCATTAAAAGCAGCGCAATCCCGCCGCCAATGGATGCACCGGCACTTGCACCGGCAGCTACCACATCATCGCCATATGGCATCAGCGCAAACAGCGCCACAAAAATAACACCTACACGAACAAACTGTTCCGTAATCTGCGACAGTGCGGTTGGCACCATCTGCTGCAGTCCCTGAAAATAACCACGGAATACAGCCTGCATACAGCTGAAAATCATAGCCGGTGCAATCGCTCTCAAACTCCATGCAACCCGCTCATCCGGGAATACATGGGTAGCCAGCCACTCGGCATTGATAAAGATAAACACCCCGATACAGACACCGATACCAGAAAGCATCAGCAGCGACAGTTTTAACACACGCATACTCATGCCGGAACGTCCCTGTTCCTCATATTCGGCCACCAGTTTGGACAGTGCTAACGGAATCCCGGCCGTTGACAAAGCCATCAGCAGGTTATAAATCGGATATACCATGCTGTACAGCGCCAGACAGTCTTCACTGGCAATATATCCAAACGGAATACGATACAACGCCCCCAGGCACTTTGCCAGAATCCCGGCAGCACTCAGCACCAGGGCACCCTTTACAAAAGATTTCCCAGACACAACATTCGCTCCTCTGTTTCGCAGTACTGTTTCCGTACTGCAGATTTTTCATCCCTTCAGCCAGCGTAAATTCCGGCTGCTTTTACTTATGTAATCTTAGCGTAAATACCTGGCAAAAGCAATACTTTCTTATTTTACATGTGTTCTGTTTTAACACTCGTTTTACTGCATATTTATGCAATATTATTCTTGTGTTCGCTTGTATCCTGTATACAGATGTGCTACACTTCTGTATGGACAAGGTATCCGGAATCACTAATTTAATAAGGCGGTCTTTAACTTAGTAAAAGGTTGAACTAACACCTATCTATTATATTAATAACTCCAATTTATACTTCAAATAATTATATTTACACAATTTCTGTTATTTGCTATGATATAAGTAGATTTTCTAAATCGAAAGGAGATATTTAATTATGAGAAAACACAAAAAATTAGTTGCTGTTGTGACCGCTCTGATGATGCTGGCTCTGTGCTTAACAGGCTGCGGCGGTGGCAACGCAGAACAGGGCGGCGACGCTGTTGCTGAAACAAGAGTAATCTTCGCTTCCGGCGGTACTTCCGGTACCTACTATCCAGTTGCAAGTGCAATCGCTCAGGTATGGGGCGGCGCTGTTGAAGGTTTAACTGTTGACGTACAGGCTACTGGCGCTTCCGCAGAAAACCTGAACCTGGTAAACAATGGCGATGCTGAAATCGCTATTGTTCAGAACGACGTTATGTACTACGCTAACACAGCTACCGAAGGTTTCTCCGAAGCTGCTCCAAACGAAGGCTTCCTGACACTGGGTACTGTATATCCAGAAGTTTGCCAGCTGGTTGTTGCTGGTGACTCCGGTATCGAAACTGTTGCTGACTTAAAAGGCAAAGCTGTTTCCATCGGCGCTATGGGTAGCGGTGTAGAATCCAATGCTAAACAGATTCTGGCTGCTGCTGGTCTGACTGTAGCAGACATTCAGGCTCAGAACCTGGACTTCGCTGAATCCGCAAACGCTATCAAAGACGGTGCTATCGCGGCTGCATTCGTAACTGCTGGTACTCCAACCACAGCTGTTACCGAACTGGCTACCACAAACGACATCAAAGTTCTGTCCTTAGGCGATGACGTAATCAAAACTCTGTGCGAAACTTACAGCTTCTACACACCATACACCATCCCAGCTGATGTATACAACGCAGCTGCTGATACTCAGACCGTTGCTGTAAAAGCTACTATCATCGTAAAAGCTGATCTGGACGAAGAACTGGTTTACAACATGACAAAAGGCCTGTTCGAAAACCTGGATGCTGTAGCAGAAGCTCACGCTAAAGGTGCTGAAATGAGTCTGGAAGGCGCTGTTGAAGGTGTATCCGTACCATTACACCCAGGTGCTGCTAAATACTTCGAAGAACAGGGTTTAACTGTTTAATTACAGTTTCTGTTCTTCTGCTGAACACAGTTAGATGAACATAAAAGTTTCAAAATTAAATGCCGCAGCCACATTTATTGTGGTTGCGGTTATTTTAACAATGTCCATAATCTCCTGTAAGCCTTTATTTACAGACCCGGTACAGTATCTGATTATGGCCAATGCATACACTGACGAAGTATATTTTCAGGAGCCGTTAGAAGATGACGGTGTTTTTTCCGTTTCCTACACCCATTCGGTAAACAAAACCAATGTGGAAGAATACTACCGGCTGGAAGATGGTGACCTGTATCTGTTTAAAGCCCGTTACCGTTCCTTCGGGGCCGGTGTTGCCACCGAAATTGCACCAGGGCAGACACTTCGCTATGAAGACGGATACATGATTATTGAAAATATGCATTACAAACTGCCTTCCCTTATTTATAAAGTCGGCACAGTCAGTGATCCACTGATACATATTGGGCAGCAAACCTGGCACATGAAGGAATTAGCCCCTTCACTCACCAGTGTCCGGTTTACTGTACAAACAAATCATATATAAACTGTCCATGACAGTTTTTCAAACTTTTCAGAAAGGGGTTTTCTCATGAAAAAAAGCAACGAAACCAACGCTCTCAGCGATGAAGTGTTAGAACAGCCTGTTGTAGAAGAAAAAATTTCAGCCGAAGAAGTAAATGAAATCATGGCCAAATACGACCGTGAATCGGCTGTTCGTATTTTTTCCGGCAACAAAGCGCTGCTTGTAAAACTGATGCTGGTGGCATTTACTGTTTTCGCTGTAGCGATTAACACTGTTGTTCATCTGAACGCACAGGTTCATCGTACAACCTTTATTGCACTTGTATTATTCCTGGCTTATCTCTTGTATCCTGCAAAAAAAGATGCGCCAAAAAACACCAACAAAGTTCCACTGATTGATATTATTCTGGCATTTGCCAGTGCCGGCTCCTTCCTCTACATGGGGATTAACTACGAACAGCTGGTAGCACAGGCCGGGAACTACACCCAGATTGACATCGCTGTTGCAATGGTAGCGATTGTACTGCTGTTTGAAGCCTGCCGTCGTGTTGTAGGGGTTCCTATTCTGATTGTAGTTGGCTGCTTTATCGCATACGCATATTTCGGCAACATGATTCCTGGCACTTTCGGGCATCGCGGTTTTACCATTCAGCGTATTGCCACCCATCTGTACTTTACAACAGAGGGGATTATCGGGACTCCGCTGGCGGTATGTTCCACCTTTATCTTCCTGTTTATTCTCTTCGGCGCGTTCCTGGAACGTACCGGGGTTGGTCAGTTCTTTATTGATATTGCAAACAGTATCGCCGGGAAAATGACTGGCGGTCCTGCGAAAGTAGCAGTTATTTCCAGTGCACTGCAGGGTATGATTACCGGTAGTTCGGTAGCTAATACTGTAGGTTCCGGCAGCTTTACCATCCCTATGATGAAACGTATGGGGTATCGTCCGGAATTTGCAGCTGCAGTAGAAGCGGCTGCCTCCACTGGTGGTCAGATTATGCCGCCTATCATGGGTGCAGCAGCATTCCTGATGGCAGAAATGACCGGGATTCCTTACTCCAATATCGTAATTGCTGCGATTATTCCAGCATTCCTGTATTTCTCCGGTATCATGATCATGGTACATCTGGAAGCAAAACGTTACGGTTTAAAAGGTCTTCCTGCAGAAGAAATTCCAAACTTCTTTAAATTAATGTTCAGCTACTGGTACTTACTGTTACCGCTGATTGTACTGGTTACCATGATGATGACCGGTTATACACCGGCACGTTCTGCTCTGGTTGCAATCGTTGTAGCAATTGTAGTAAGTATGTTCCGTAAAGAAACACGTATGAGCCCTCAGACCTTCCTGGATGCACTGGAAGGCGGCGCTCGTAATATTATCGGTGTAGCCATTGCATGTTCGGTTGCCGGCTGTATCGTTGGTATCGTAACCTTAACCGGTATCGGTTTAAAACTGGCTGGCGGTCTGCTTGCTATGAGTAACGGCAATGTTCTGCTGGCTCTGTTCTTCACCATGATTGCTTCGATTGTTCTGGGTATGGGTGTTCCTACCACAGCAAACTATGTTATCATGGCAACCATCACTGCTCCGGTTGTACTGAAACTGGGCATTGATTTACTGCCTGCCCACATGTTCGTATTCTACTTCGGTATCGTAGCCGATATCACACCACCAGTTGCTCTGGCGGCATATGCAGGTTCGGCTATCGCACGAAGCAACCCGCTGAAAACCGGGGTACAGGCAACCAAGCTGGCCATTGCAGCATTCCTGATTCCTTACGTATTCGCACTGAATCCATCCCTGTTGCTCTTAGGTTCTACACCAGTTCAGGTTGTATCTGTTGCTATCACCGCTTTTGTTGGTATGTTCGGTGTAGCAGCCGCTGTTGAAGGCTATCTGTTCGCTAACATGAACCCTGTTACAAGAATCGTTGCTCTGGCTGGCGGTATGCTGTTAATTATTCCAGGCGCTGTAACAGACATCGCCGGTGTTGTACTGGTACTGCTGGTTATGGCATTCCAGAAAGCCCGCAGTAAAAAAGCTAACAGCGCAAACAGCTGCGGTAACTGCAACGCATAATCACGTATTTTAAAATTTCAGAAATTTAAAAACCAGATTAATCATTCGGTTAATCTGGTTTTTTTCTGTCCGGATTTTCAGAATGACAGCTACAGCTGGCTATCACTCTGCACGTCCCCTGCTTTATGAAAAAAATTTTCCTGTTGGCCGAAAAATTATCGAATTACGCATTGCATAGTAATTTATTTAGCGATATAATAATTAAATTACAAACCGAAAAATATAGTAGTAAAGGAGTTTTGACCGTGGCTTATTATTTTAACGAACCATCTCACACTTTCGGCGAATACCTGTTAGTACCAGGCTATTCTTCCGCTGAATGTATTCCCGCGCATGTTTCTCTGAAAACCCCTCTGGTAAAATACAAAAAAGGGGAAGAACCTGCAATTTCCATGAACATCCCTATGGTATCTGCAATCATGCAGTCCGTATCCGATGACCGCATGGCAATCGCACTGGCAAAAGAAGGCGGCGTGTCCTTCATTTATGGCTCCCAGTCCATCGAAAGCGAAGCTGCAATGGTAAGCCGTGTAAAAAATCATAAATCCGGCTTTGTTGTAAGCGATTCCAACATTAAACCAGATGACACTCTGGCTGATGTAATTGCTCTGAAAGAAAAGAACGGGCACTCCACCATGGCTGTAACAGCTGACGGTACCAGCAACGGAAAATTATTGGGTATCGTAACCAGCCGTGACTATCGTGTTAGCCGTATGTCCATGGACACTAAAGTAGAAGAGTTCATGACTCCATATGAACGTTTAATCTGCGGCAACGAAAACACAACCTTAAAAGAAGCAAACGATATCATCTGGGATAACAAACTGAACTCTCTGCCAGTGGTAGATAAAGATCAGAACCTGATGTATCTGGTATTCCGTAAAGACTACGAATCCCGCAAAGAAAATCCACTGGAACTGCTGGATGAAAATAAAAGCTATATCGTAGGTGCCGGTATTAACACCCGTGACTACGAAGAACGTATCCCTGCTCTGGTAGAAGCTGGTGCAGACGTATTATGTATTGACTCTTCCGAAGGTTTCTCCGAATGGCAGAGCCGCACCATTAAATGGGTTCGCGAAAAATACGGCGATACTGTAAAAATCGGTGCTGGTAACGTTGTAGACCGTGAAGGTTTCCGTTTCCTGGCTGAAGCAGGTGCTGACTTCATTAAAGTTGGTATCGGCGGCGGTTCTATCTGTATTACTCGTGAAACAAAAGGTATCGGCCGCGGCCAGGCTACTGCAGTTATTGAAGTAGCAAAAGCTCGTGACGAATACTTTGAAGAAACCGGTATGTATATTCCAATCTGCTCTGACGGCGGTATTGTACATGACTACCATATCACCTTAGCTCTGGCTATGGGTTCTGACTTTGTAATGCTGGGCCGTTATTTCTCCCGTTTCGAAGAAAGCCCAACCAACAAAGTTATCATCAACGGCAACTACATGAAAGAATACTGGGGCGAAGGTTCCAACCGTGCCCGCAACTGGCAGCGTTACGACCTGGGCGGCGCAGGCAAACTGTCCTTCGAAGAAGGCGTTGACTCCTACGTTCCATACGCAGGCAGCCTGAAAGACAACGTTGGCGTAACACTGGCAAAAGTACGTTCCACCATGTGTAACTGCGGTGCATTAACCATTCCGGAACTGCAGGAAAAAGCACGTTTAACTCTGGTTTCCGCAACCAGTATCGTAGAAGGCGGTTCTCATGACGTTGTTGTAAAAAACAATAACATGGAATAATCCTTTCAAATAGTACTTTTCTGATAATAATCTACCCTCCCGGCGCAATGTCGGGAGGGTATTTTCTATCCTCCACAGAAACAAACAACAGAAATGGAGTGATTTTATGACAACTGACTGTTTTATCGGGCCAGATGGTCAATGTGTCAGCAATCTAGTCGTTACAGAATTTCAGATTCTGGACTGGATTGCCGGTCTTCACAATGGCTTTCTGGATGCCGTTCTGCCTGTAATCTCTACCTTCGGGGACAAGGGAATCGGCTGGATTATCCTCTCGATTATTCTGCTTTGTATCCCAAAATATCGTAAAGCCGGACTGGCTATGGCGCTGGCACTGATTTTCTGTCTGCTGATTGGCAATATCACCTTAAAGCCGCTGATTGCCCGTCCTCGTCCTTACAGCTACTTCCCGGAAATGCAGCTTCTGATTCCGCCCCTTTCGGATTATTCGTTCCCGTCAGGCCATACCTTTGCCTCTTTTGCATCGGCAACGGCACTGTTTCTGCATCACCGGAAAGAGGGCACGGCAGCTTATCTGTTAGCGGCTGTGATTGCCTTTTCCCGTATGTATCTGTATGTTCATTTTCCGACCGATATTCTGGCCGGCATCATCTTAGGTATTGCAAGCGGCTTCACCGCCTTTAAACTGATCTCCTGGTATCACAGCCGGTACCAGCCACACTGGCTAAACCGCAGGTAACATAATCTGCATCTGACATAAATCTGACATAGAAAAGAGGGACATACTATGAACGGCTTAAAAAAATCTATGGCACTTGGTTATATTCTGGCTATCAGCGGAGGCATTTTCTGGGCGGTAGGCGGCTCCTGCGGCCAGTATCTGTTCCAGCATAACAGCATGACATCCAACTGGCTTGTGCCGGTCCGTTTAACCGTTTCCGGTATTCTTCTGCTTTGTTTTGCACTGTTTCGCGGCCAGAACATTTTGGCAGTCTGGAAAAACAGACAGGATATTTTCGATATTCTTCTTTTTGGACTGCTGGGCTCTGCGCTCTGCCAGTATGGCTATTATACGTCTATTCAGTATTCCAACGTGGCTCTGGCTACGGTACTGGCCTATATGTCCCCTGCTATGATTCTGGTGTACACCGTTATAAAAGAAAAACGACTGCCTCACCTTTATGAAACCATCTGTGTTCTGCTGGTTCTGGCAGGAGCATTTACCTGCACCACACATCTGAATCCCAAATCGCTGGCAGTAACACCCCAGGCTCTCTTCTGGGGACTCATCAGCGCGGCCTCTTTTGTGGTATATACCATGCAGCCCCGGAGACTTTTGCAGAAATTTGATCTGGTCATGATTATCGGCTGGGGTATGCTCATTGGCGGCATTGCTCTGATTCTTCTGTTCCAGCCATGGAACATTACAGTAGTCGTAAATTCTACGCTTTTTATGAATATGGCTGTGGTAATTCTTTTCGGCACTGTATTTTCATTCTGCTTTTATCAGGCTGGCGTTACTATTGTAGGCAGTATTACCGGCAGCATTTTATCGTCGGTAGAGCCAGTGGCCTCCATGGTGATCTCGGTACTCTTTTTGAATGTAGCCTTAACCGCACTGGATTTTGCCGGTTTTCTCCTGATTCTGGCCAGTATCCCGATTATTGCATTAGGCGATAAAAACCACAAATAAATCAACGGACCATGCACATCCGCATGGTCCGTTCTTTTTTGCAGTATTCGATTGAATTCTATTTTTACTGAATGGCCCCTTCCAGCCGCAGGAGTGTTTCTTTTATGTCCAGGCCGCCGGCATAACCGGTCAGGCTGCCATCAGCCCCGATTACCCGATGGCATGGAATCATAATTGCAACCGGATTTTTATGGTTTGCCATACCGACTGCGCGACTTGCTTTTGGATTTCCCAGTGCTCTGGCAATCTGCCCGTAAGTACGGGTTTCGCCATACGGAATGTTTTCCAGCTCCCGCCACACGGCTTTCTGAAAATCAGTTCCTTCTGGTGCCAGCGGCAGGGAAAACGCAGCACGAAGGCCTGCAAAATATTCCTCCAGCTGACGTCTGGCTTCCAAAAGCAGCGGTGTATCCTGACAGATTGCATCAGGTATTCCTGCTTCCGGCTGTCGCAAAATCGTCACTGCTGCAATAGCGCCATCTGCTTCTGTTACACGCAAACTCCATCCTGCTGCGACCGTGATATCCTGATAATACTTCATTTTTATCCCCCCATCTGCTTCTTATCCTCTTTGTTTTTATTATAACGGCATCCCGTTCTTCTGCAATAGAAAAAAATGCCGCTTTCTTCTGCTGTTTTCTTGTTTTTTTCCATAATTCGAGTAAAATAAAAATGGTAAGGCTTTTTACGTTTATTCCACCTTCAGGAGGTTTTTATATGGATTACGGATTTGTAAAAGTTGCATCCGCTACTCCGGAAATCAAAGTAGCCGATTGCACCTATAATACCGAGTCGGTTTTAAAATTATGGCTGCAGGCTGAAGAGCAGGGATGCCAGCTGGTTGTATTCCCGGAACTGGTTTTAACCGGTGCCACCTGCGGTGATTTATTCACCCATCCGGTTCTGTTAAACGGATGTTTAAACGGACTCAAAAAACTCATTGATACCAGTACTGACTTACAGGCTGCTGCTGTTGTCGGGATGCCGTTTATGCAGCACGGCAAAGTATTTAACTGTGCCGTAGTGATTCAGCAGGGCGAAGTGCTGGGCGTTGTGCCAAAAACAGAACTTTCTGCTGCTGATCGCCGTGTATTTGCAGCGCCATCTGACAATGTTATGAAATACTGCGATGCACTGGAATCCGTTTATTCCGATGTGGTTCCATTCGGCACAAAACAGATTTTCATCTCCAATTCCCAGAAAGCATTTTCCTTTGCCGTTGAAATCGGCGAAGATTTATTTGCACCGGTACAGCCATCCACCGGCCATGCCATGGCAGGGGCATCCATCATCGTAAATCTGGCCGCGGCTAACGAAATCATCGGTGCCGCAGAATATCGCCGTCAGATGGTAAGTGCCCAGTCCGGCCGCCTGCTGTGCGGCTATGTGTATGCCAATGCCGGTTACGGCGAATCCACCACCGACCTGGTATTTGCCGGCCATAATCTCATTGCCGAAAACGGCTCGATTTTAGCTGAAAGCAGACTGTTTGACACCGGACTTGTCATCAGCGAAATTGATGTGGACAAACTGGAACAGGAACGCCGCAAACAGAACTGCTTCCCGCAGCAGATTCGCGAAGGCAGCGGCTATTATCATATCTATTTTGAACAGAACTGCAAAGCAGCACCGCTCACCCGTGCCATTGACCCGATGCCGTTTATTCCGCAGGATGCGGCAAAACGCGCGGAACGCTGCGATCTGATTTTATCTATTCAGGCGCAGGGCTTAAAAAAACGTCTGGTGCATTCCTGGGCGAAATCGGCAGTTATTGGTATTTCCGGCGGTTTAGACTCCACGCTGGCACTGCTGGTTGCGGCACGCGCCATGGATTTATTAAACCGTCCAAGAACCGATATCGTAGCAGTTACCATGCCATGCTTCGGCACCACAAGCCGCACCCGTTCCAATGCCGAATTACTGTGTCAGGAATTAGGCGTAACTTTCCGTACAGTGGATATCGGCAATACCGTAAAAGCA
>RHMF01001098.1_pt1 | contig 12229 bp, 20 predicted proteins | sample 5365151 | NCBI WGS metagenome assembly RHMF01 (sample SAMN10266501, study PRJNA497801) | feces metagenome | isolation source: feces | host: Bos taurus | place: China: Prairie of Fairy Mountain | collected 2017-08-14 | reverse complement strand
CATTTCTAAACTTAATTCTTATCCTGATTTGTATTTAGCAACATTCTTTCCTATTGCACTTGGTAAGTCTGATGATTGGGTTTTAAAATCAAGCAGTCAATCGGCAAAACTTATTGCAAGTCAAAATCCAGCAGTGGATTTGAATAAAGACGGACAAATAACAGTAGCAGAATTTAAGCAATATTGCTATAATAAATTCGATACTGCAACACAAAACATTCTAAAAAAAAAGTCGTGAGTAGGGAGTTTGTTAAATATACATTGATTAGTTTAGGAGTAATAACCGCAATTATTGCAGGGTATTACATATATTTACTATATAAAGATAAAAAATAAAACTATGACAAAAGATAGAGTAAGAATATTAGTAATTGAAAAAGCAGTAGTTCTTATCGCTATTGCTATTGTATATATGTTTTGGGAGGATAAAAAATGAGTTTCTTAAATAATATAGATGCTACATTAGCATATAATAAGCCTGATATAGTAGAAGAACTTTCAGACGGCTTTTTTTTAGGTTACTTTGAGCCAGGAACAAATGGCGATGAGGGCGAGCAAAATTGTATGATTGTAAGAATGCTACGAGTTGGCAGTATTACAAAGATGCTTTTTGCAGAGGGTATCAATTATAAGAACTCTCTCACTTGGGCTAATCGTGCCAATTATGAATATAAATTTAAAGAAAAACAGATATAGTTATGGCAATAAAGAAAACAATAAATGGTGCTGCACCAATAATGACAACAAAAATAAAAGCACCTAATATTAAAAAGGCTGTTGTAGGCATTAAAAAAGATGAACAAACAATCAAGCCACAAGAAGAAGTAATTGAAGAAGTTGAAAGTGTTACAGAAATTCCAACTCCTTTAATTCCTGATATTGTTGTGCAAGAGCCTATTTTAGATATTTCTTCTGTGGGAAGTCACGTTGTAGAAAGTGCAGATATTGAAACAGAAACTAAACTTGCAAAAGATAAACGATTTGCAAAGATTGCTTTGTGTATCGGAATAGGATTTTTAGTGTTAATGATTCTAAACAAAAAGTAATATGGATTATCAATGGTATTTGCCACAAAATAGCGGTGGAGGAAATAATAATAATGCAATGAAAACAAAAACTATACAAGTAACAGAAGACATTTTGACTACATCAGCAGAATTAGCAGATATTCAAAAAGAGACATTTGCTTATTCTGTTGAAGCATTTGAAGTTGTGAATGGTGTTGAATCGCCTGTATTCGTAAGTCCCGAAGTAACATTTAGCAATAACACTGCTATTTTTTCTATTAGTTGGCAAACTGCTTTCAATGGTTATATAAATATAAATTATTGGTGGGAAAAATAATAAGATATGCAAGAATTTAAAACAGATATTTCTTTAAATGGAAATCAAGCAAAAAATATTATCATTGACAAACAAGATAGTTTTCCTCCTGTCTCTGAATCTTATGAGGGAAGAAAAATTACTTTAAATGGCATTTCCTATATTTTCCACAATGGAGCGTGGCAAAGTGTTTCCGAGGACTTATTAGGAGTTCCCGAAAAACATTTTGAAGAGTTTATTTTTCAGCCAACAGGCGATGACTTGTCGATTAAAGACGGATTTGCTAATATAGATAGTTTGCAAGGTAATACAATAGTATGGAATCAGCTCGTGGAGTCAGACACAACAGAAATTACTCTTAATGCTAATCAAACTTATTATTGTAAGATTAACGGTATATCAAATATTCGTACTTCCACATCTAATGTAATACTTAATGTTACAGGAGGTAGAGATATGGTAATAAATTTGTCTCTAATGTTTTCTCCACTCAAAGCTAATATTACTACTGCTGAATTTGAAGCTTTATTTCCTAATGAATATTACCCTCCTTGCGTAAAAGGAAAAATATTATCGGTTTCAGGTGGATTGCTTAGAACTATTGGCTTTAATGCTTATAATGGAAATTATGCAAAGATTTTGAAAGGTCAAACTTATTACTTAAATGGTGAATTTACTTCTTTGGGTTTTAAAGCAAGTGAAGACAGTCAAGTTGTAGCATTTGAACTGCCTGCTAATAGACTTTATACACCTACTTCTAATGGGTATATAGTTGCAGAGGGAGAAAATATTTGCATTAACTTTTCTCATTCAGGTTATCGTGATGGAGAGTTTGAACCTTACGAGGAGTTTAATCTTTCTTTGGATTTTATTAAAAATATTAAAGATAATAACGGAAATTTATTGTTTCCTGATGGGCTTACAAAAACTCGTTATTATTCTGATGAGATAAAGCAAGTTAATGTAGATGGAAATGTGCGTTACAAAGCTATTAAGAGAATTGATAAGATATTATTAAGAGATTTAACTTGGAGTTATCAGTCGAATGGAAAGTATTTTTCAAGCCTTACGCTGTCAAAAAAAATACTATATGATTCTAATGGTGGTTCTTGTAGAACTAATAACTTTGTCTATTTATATTATATGACTCTATATAACAGAACGGGGAATTATATAGCGTGTAATGCTGCTGGTTATATTTTAGTCAAATGCCCAGACGCTAATGGCGATGTAGAATTATTCAAAGAATTGATAAATGATGATGTGTTATATTATGCAACAAAAACACCTGTTGAAGTATTCTTGCCAGAAGATTTGATTTTAAGTTATCGTGTCTTCGATTTTGGTTCAGAAGAATATATTGTTGATAAAACTCCTATTGTCCCTCTCAATTTAAATGTTGAGTATGGTTTTAATGCTGTTGATATGATAAGAAATAATTACTATCGTATCAATGAACTAATAAGTAAATATTTAGATTTTTGGAGTTTGACGCAAGCTAATGCAGAAACGTTTCCGTGTGAAGTTCCAATAACTAATAGTACTGAATCAATATTCCCTAAGTTATTAGCAAGTTATGGAGATTACATTCATTCAAGAAATATTGTCGTGGATTTGAGTTCCTATTCAGATGCGACAGATTATGTTTTTGATTTATTTGGAGATATTACAAATGTTCCAACAAATGTTAGATATTCTATATTCATTGTAGGTTATAATGGTTCTCTTAAATTAGATTTTCCGAAGCAATATATGACCAACATTGCTACTACACATACTCCTGACGGTACGAGTGAAGAAAGATATACTATTCCATATAGTGGAGCAACCAAAATAGACTTTATCAAATTCACAGATACTGCAGTTTGGGTGGACGTTTCTAATAAAATGTAATGTTATGACAAATTTAATAACTCGTTTTATAGATTGGCTTTTACCTGAGAGAACAACAAAAATAACTCTCATTAAACAACTCATTGAAGAAAATTCAAGGGTTAGAGAAATCAATGCAGAATTAAGAGCAGAAATACAAAGACAAGATGAAAAGTTTGAGAAACGTTTTATATTATTGGAAACACGGATTGAGAAAGATTCGTGTTTTCGTCACGGCTGTAATTGGCGTCTTACTATTAACGAGCTGTTGCAGTCCAAAAGAGATTGTACAGCCAACAGTACAGGTAATTCCAACGCACAAGATTGATACTTGCTTTGATGTTAAGAGTGATACTATTTTTTTCTTTGAAACTGATACGCTAAGAGTTGATGCTATTCTAAAAGATGCAAAATTACGCCTTAGAGTAGAAACAAAACCGATAATTGTAAGAGATACAACCATTGCAAAGGGTGAAACAGAAAAAGCAAAGATTAAGAAAGAAAAAGCAAAGATTGAGAAAGAAAAATCAAAGGAAAATCCCAAAAAAACAAAGACTTTTGTTTTTTTTTCTTTGTGTTTTTTAGTGTTTTGGTTAATAATAAAATTTAAGAAGAAACGTTAATGATGTATGAAAAAGATAAGAGATTTTAATTTTGGGTATTTAGCAGATTTATCCGTAATTGCTTTGTTAATTGGATTATATCTTATAAAGACAAAAGTAATTCCACAAGAAAAAAATATTTTAGCGATAATACTTGTTTCTTTTGTTGTTGCTTTTATTGTTTTTGTCTTGATTTATATGTTTTGCCAAGACACAAAAATTACAAATAAAAGCGAGACTATGGCGTTCATCAAGACGGAAGAGAACGAAAAAGTAGAAGAATTACCGCAAAATACTACTAAATATGGTATTGACGGAGTAAAAATAAATGGAGATATATATAAAACTCCTGACGGAACTCACGCAACTATAAAAAAGAACGGAAAACTAAAAATCCATTCTATTACAGGTTATCTATTGTATATTGTATTAGGAGGACACGAAGAACCCAAAGACTTACCGAGTGATTGGAATTTACTGAAAGAAAAATAAAATAAGCCGTATTTCTTACGGCTTATTTTATGCGACAGGAATTAAAGAAATTTCTACTTTTGGGCGTGAAAGTCTGAAATTAGTACTTGCTTGATAACACCAAATATGTTTTCTATTATCTTCTATTTGGTTTCTGCTTCCATATTTTGCCGTTTTTATAGGGTTAGAATACCCCATTTCCTTAAATGTGGCTATTATATAGCCTTTACCTTTGGCAAGTTCTTTTGCTTTCTTTTTATTTTCCTTGTCTTTGACTCTTCTTAATTTTGAGTCAGGAACTAAACTTGCTTCTTTCGTTAATTTCTTACAAAGGTTTATTGTTGTTTGTTTTGTCCATTCCATAATCTAATCTAAATTTATTTTTTTACCAAATTTTAAAGTTCTCTTTGTTACAATGAAAGATACTCTTGCAGAGTTAATACCTTGTTTAAAGTAATTTATGTCTCTACCTATAAGCAATCTTTCTTCTTGCGTTAGTTCGTTTTCAAGATACTTTTTTGCTTCTGCAAGAGAAGAAAAAATATATCCAACGCCGTCAATAATCCAACCTTGAACACGCAACGCCTTACCTGATGTTCTTTTTCTTGCCATAACTATTTTCCTTTCTTTTTGAGTAATACTATTGCGACTATTGGAATAGCCAATAACAGAATTGTTTTAAAGTCTATGCTTGATTTCTTTGTGTTCTTATTTCCTCCTGTTCCATAATCTTTTGTGATAGGATTCATCGCTAAACCAAGATTATAACCTTGACTTCTCAAATTAGCAGAAGACTGATTCGCAGAACCAAGAATATTGTACAGCTCTGTTAAGTTTTTATTGATATAACTAACAATGTCTGTTTCTGCTTGGTTTGCTACTTTAACAGATTCTAACAATTGTTTGTTTGCTGTAATAAGACTATTTGCTTTCTGATTGATTGCGTCTATACACTTGTCTCTAAGCGAATTTCTATAAACAATATCAATTGACTCATTTCTTGCTGTATATACCCCCTCTTTCATTTGCATAGCAGGGTCGCCGTCTAATTTATCGTAAGAAATCATATAATCATACTGCATTTTTAGAATCTCTTGCGGATTAAGAAGATACAACAAAACTTGTTGCTTCAAAGTCTCGGAACCTGTAATTACAGAATTTATAATACTCTTGTAAAAGTCTTCGGAACTTAATTCAGTAAGTAAAGCAGACTTCTTTTGTTCTCTTACAGAAGAATCCAGAGTATTCATAATACCTTGAACTCTTGCAGGCAATTCAACAGCTACATAAGTCTTTATCGCTTCAATTACTTCTTTGAGTTTGCCGTTTATGTATAAGCGTGCAAATTCAACGTAAGATTCGCCACTTTTTAATCTGTAAAACACATAACTTTGAACAGTTGGGATAGATTCTTTGATTTTTGATAAAGATTCGTGAAGAGAAGAATTAAATAAAAACTTCCCCGACTGCTTAAAGTCTCCTGCACTGCTGAATTTAGAAAAGTACCTATAATTCGGCAATTTGAACGGCACAAGTGTTCCGACTGGGCTAAAATTTAATTTTCCCCCAATTTGCTTTATATTTGTTTTTAAAGTTTTTGCCATAACACAATAAGAATTAAAATGTAAATAACTGCATAAATTTTATAAGTGTTAGAGTATTTAATTTTGTCTATCAAACTTAGACTATCCCAATAATCTTCAAGACTTTCAGCCAAGTAATCGACTCTGTTTTGAAACCAAGCAGGAATAGTCCAACCACTTTTAGACCAAAATTTAACACTTCCTTGTTCTGCTGATATTTGAGATACATTATCAAACCATTTAGGAGAGATAGGAACGATTTGTGCAATCGTTAAGAATGTTTTATAGGCGAGTCCATTAGGATTTGCAGAACCAGCACTTGCAAGCTGATACAATTCTGTAAGATTTCCACCACAACGCAAAAACTCATCATATATAACTGCATCTGCACACTGTGTTACGATGTCTTCTTGTTCTGTTTTAGAATAATCATCAAAATACTGTGTTCTATTCTTCCAAGTTTGATAAAGATTAAAAGCACTTATTCCAAGTTTGATTGCTCCACCTATAATTGTAATTGCAGTACCTACCCAATAAGCATAACAATCTTTGTTCAGTGCTTCTCTTAATCGTTTAGCAGGTTCACTCTCGTTCGCTTTTTCTTCCCAATGCAATAAATATTCTATTAAGTTTGCTTTTCTTAATAGATTATCAGGAGTATTATTCACATTGCAAAAGATTGTTCTAACTATTTCTGCTCTACGTTGTGGAGTGTCAGCTTGTGAAAGATACTTATCAACCGCATAGCAATCTGCTTTGATTTCATCGATAGATTTGTTTGCATAATGACCTTGCTCGTGAAGCAATATTATTGCTTTTTCGTATTCATCAAGATGTTTCCACTTATCTTTGTTTATGAATATTTCTCCTGTTTCAATGTTTACCATTGCAGGAGAACCACGTAAAGAAGCATCAGAAGCATATTTGTAAGTCATAGCTATTGCTTTTTCATTAAGAAAATAACCAAAATAACAACAAGAACTGCTCCTATTAAAAGAACACCTGTACTCATACTGCTTTTTTGATTTGTATCAACGACCTGAGTTCCTCTGTTAAACCAACCCCCAATTAGATTAGTAGTAGAGTCTATAACACTGCTTAATCCTCCGAAAATAGAGTCTAAAACTCCTACTGCTTTATTACCTGTATTTCCTGTGTTACCTGTATTGGTATTATTATATTTTGCAATTGTTGCAATTTGTTCAGGCGTTAAACCGTAAGTGTTACCTGTAACACTCGCAATTGGTGGTTCAGTGAAAGCAACTATCGGACTTGTAAGATTTAATTTTCTATGTAACATATTTTTTTGTTTTTTGTTTTAACAAAAAGGGCAGGCGTTTTGACTCGCCCGCCCCCTCAATTTAATTATCTTGACACAAATACACCTCTTATTGTAATTCTTCAAATACAAGAGTTATGTTTACTGTTTCGCCAGCACCTATAACCCACGACATAAATGTATCTGCTTGTAAGATAAGAGATGTAGGGATTACAACCTTATTAACATTGAAGTTAGTAGGTAACGCATAACGAGTTGTCTCGATATAGTCAGCCGTCAAAGATTGTACAGGAGAAATAGTTTGGAATGATATTGGATTTCCGAACTGTGCTTGTGTTGTAGAAGTAGCGATAATTTCTTTAATAATGTAACCGCCACTTTTCAAGTAAGATTTTAAAGTTTCGATACTGAATTTAGGGTTAGACGCTCTACTTACTATACATTCTACACCCTCAGCGTCAGCATCAGGAATTTCAAGTCCTTTTCCCTCTGTAAATACAGGAGAAACACCGTCTGTTAAGATTGCGTCAATATCAGAAAAACCAAATTTTCTTAAAGCCTCAACGTTTCCGTCAGTTAATACAGGATTTTCGTCTGCATCTATTGCTATTGCTTGTGTAGGTATGATACCTTGAAACAAGCAAACATTTTTATCTACATTACCCTTATTTGTAATGGAAAAACTGTAAGATTTGTTCATTGCTCCCATATTGTCCCTCCTTATTTTATATTAGGGTTATCAACTGGCAATTTTCCTGCAAACTGTGCTTTTGTTAGAGCGTCAGGAGTTGCTTCTTTTTTGAATTTTAATTCATAGATTGCCCAAGCTCCTAAAACAGCTCCGATTAAAGCAATCCACATTACATTTTTTCTTAGAATGTCCATTTTATTTTTGTTTTAATTGGTTTATAATCTATTTTTTTGATTTCATTTGTTTGAAAATTTTTTCAAAATCTTTAATTTCAGCTTTGATATAAGCAAAAGTTTTTTTTAGCTTTGTTTCAACAGTTAAAGAATCTGCCAAACCTCTATAATATCTTAAAGCAGTAGGACTAAGATTTTCTATAAAGCTCTTTAATATAAATTCTTCTTGTTGTTTATTTGTTTTTCTTTTTATTGGCATTTTTGTTAAAATTTACATTTGTAATAAGTCTTTAACCATTTCTTGTAATCCTTAGCGTGATTTGCCAAAGTATCAAGTGTTGTACCAATTTTCTTATCGGTGCTTCTGATGTGTGTCAATTCCTTGTACTTTCGCATATATTCCTTTGAAAGATTTTTAAGAAAATTTTTAAATTCTTTTTCTTTTTGTGCGTCTGTTATTCTTTCAGCCATAAATATTTTATCTAAAACTTAATGCAACAAAAATACAATACAAAAAAAGCGAGCATCAATAATAATGCTCGCAAATGTTTAATAATGTGTGATAATGCTTAATAATGCTTTGTTTTAGTAAAGATAAACTAAAAATAACACTGCATAACCAACACCCAATGCGTCAAAAAGAACGTCTTTTAACGACTGCTTAAATGTGTTTACTCTCTTAATAAGAATATCTAAATATTCTTTTGCCAAAGCAACAACTGTTGCTACGATTACTGCATTACCTATATTGTCTAATATAGGTGCAAAAGTAAACACAATAACAGCACAAGCAAAGAAATGCAAAACGCCATCTAATGCGACAAAGTTTTTAATACTTTTAAAAATTTTCATCATAATACAATTTTTTAAGGTTAATAAATATTTAATTTTTTTTATTACTCACAGTATTGATAATAACAAAAATTGTTTTTTCCATACGCTTTACTATTTATCAATATAAGAAACAAAATCACCACATTGAATTATAAAACATAGCTCATCAGGTGCACCTAATTTTTCTTTTTCCATAACTATTTATTTTTTCAAGAAACAATGTTTTAGATTTTCACGCACGAAAATGTAAGGGTTGTTTAGGCAAAGCTCGTAAGCGTACAAAGTTGAGTTTTCTATACGCACTTTTCTTCTTTCAAAACCTAAAAACTTCAAAGATTTGCCGAGCATTATTGCGTTAAGTTTTATATTCGTACTGCAATCTTGCAAGAATTGCAAGATTTGTCCTGCACTCCATTGATAGATAAGAGTAGTACTATTAACAGAGTAATCTTCTTTTGTTGGTTTTCGTAAATATTCTAAAATAAAGTCGTGTTCGGTTGTCGCTACAAAGAATTGACGGTTATAATCCTGCAATGCTGTTTGTTCTTCTTTTGTCATTTCGTAGTCGTTATTGTACTTGTATAAATAGTATGCTTGTGCATAGATTTTATTTATATCAATATCCTTTGAATAATTAAAATCAATTCCTTTCAACAAGAAAGATAAAAAACGAATACTTCCTGTTTCATCTGTAAGAAATTGTGTTTGGTTAGTATTTCCTATAAAACTGCAAGTTCTTGCAAAGATTTGTTCTCTCTTAGCGTAAGGTGGTCGGTATTTGATTACATTTTTTGATAGGATTGCTTTTATATCCTCTAAACCAGCTTTATTCAATTTAACTAACTCATCGTATAAAACAATAAAGTTGCTTGCAAGTTGCATATACTCATCTTTGCCTTGTGCTGTTTCTTCGGTATAATAGTCTTTAAGAAAAGGTGGACACAACCAACGACAAAAAGTAGTCTTACCTGTATTCTGCTCTGCTCCAACAAACACAAGAATTTGTTTGTTAAAATAGTTAGGTTCTAATGCACACTTAACTGCTCGTACTAACCATTTTTTTAATTGCACAAAGAAATAATAACCTTTGGTTTCTTCAACTCTAATATATTCAGATAGTTTCTTAATGTAATCCACACCGTCCCATTCAGGAAGAGAATCGAAATAATCTTTATAAGGATTATAGTAAGGAATTTGTTCACTGTTTAAATATACATCAAAATCGGACTTTGAAAACTTAAAAGAATTAGCAGATTTCATTTCAATGTATAAAGAGTTTTCTACTCTATCGGTAAAACTTTCAAAGTTTTCATTATCTATATACCTATATTCAAGTTGTTGCTTTATTATGTTAAAACGCAACTCCATAACATAGGATATGTAAGTACTAATATTGTCGAAGACAGGATTAGTTTGCACAGTTATTGTTTCGCTTGTGTTTTTTTCCATAATTCTAAATAAACTCGTTCATCAAAACCGTAACTTTGAAGCAAACCTTTCATTCGACTTATATTGTCAGGATTGTAATCTAATGTTTCAAACAAAGACAACACAAATTTTTTATCGTTTCTTTTTTGTTCTTTCCATATTTCAAAATCTGCATTAACCATATCAGCGTGATATATGATTTTGTACAGTTCCCCTCTTAGTTCATTGTTAGAAGTAAAGACAGTTGTGTTATAAAGTGCTTGAAGTATGGATTTTTCTTCTTTTGTCGCAAAATGTTCTTCTAACATTTGATATTGCTTATTCACTTTTTCTGCTTGTTCCTTAATTGTGTATAACAATTCTAATTGCTTTGAAACTGCAATATTATTTTTATTTTCCTGCACAAGTTTTTGAGAATATTTCTCTTGCAATGAAATTAAATAACCTATGTTGTGAATAAGGAGTTTCATAATTTAAGAATTTAAAGAAGTTTCTAATTCGGGAAATTTTTCTGTTTCAATATCTATTTCAAGGAAAGCTTTTCCACATCTGCGTTGTAAATCGTGAAAAGAAAGTAGTTCTTGTAATATATATTGTTCTTGTATAGGATTAAGCTTTATTTCACCTCTAACAATCCTGTAAAAATAAACATCAGAAGAAAAGTTAAAAAACTCTTTTATTCGGAATTTAAACAGTCTTTTGTGCGTTTTTGTCAAAAAATCATATTCTTTTGTGAAATTTCTTTGCATATTTATTTTTTTTTTGTATTTTTGTCAGTGCAAAGTAAACACACAAAAAGTTCTTTTGGAGACAAAACGGAATAGTATTATTATTCTACTGCAACAAAGTGCGACAAAATCGCAACAAAGTGCAAAATATTATTTTGCAAAAAAAATAAATTAAAGTGCTGAAATACAACACTTTAATTTTTTCCTAAAAAAATTATTATTTCAAAGAAATAATTTCAAAAAGCATAGAAAAAAAATAATTTTTCTATGCTTTATTTTCTGCACGTGGTGCATACAATAATAAATATGTAATAAAATAATAACTAAAAAGAAAAATAATAAAAAGAAAAAGGAAGAACATTTTTTTGAATGTTTAAATTCGCCAACAAACAACCCCGCCCGCCCTTCTTTTTTTTTGAGAAAAAATAATATTTTACAGAAAAGACTTGGAATATTCGTTTTTTTTCTTTTAACTTTGTAGCGTAAATTAAAACCTTTAAAGCTATGAAAAAGTCAGTCTTAATTTTATTATTTACATTATTGTTTTCAAACTTAAATCTTAAAGCACAATATAATTTAATTCCACCTCCTGATTCAAGTCAATACGATTTACTTTATATTTTTGACACCACATATTTTTCTAATTGTTTTTCTACAAGTGATACTCATAGAACACGTATACCGGGTACACCATCATTTTCAACGCCTTATTCAGAAACTTATCAACAATGGAAATATTATGCTCCATACTATAATTTATGGTGCGACACTTCTGCTCCTATTATTGAGGGTTATGTGATTGGAGCAAATTCTTATAATAATCAAATTTATGCAGAAGCATTTGCACAAGATTATTATTTGGATCAAACATCTATTCCTTATAATAATTACGTAATTGTTGGTGTTGCGATGAAGGTGGGTTATGAAGCTCTTGATGATTTTAGAGATATTTGTATTTTAGATGATAACTTTGATACTATTTCTCGCACAATATTCAATACTTTTAATTCGGGTCCAAGTTTAGATTCTATTGTAAATTGGAATAGAGAAGATTGGAATACTTATTATTTCCCTGAAAGAGATTATGCAAATCTTACAAATTTAAATGGTTTTAAAATAGCATTTGATGTTCCTAAATATGCATCTCCCAGTTATTTTAGAATGCATCACACATGTAATGTTTATAGTCCTTGTTTAAGAGATTCTATTTTTGCTCACGGAGGACCGATTGAATGCGGACTTAAT
>RHMF01001096.1_pt1 | contig 12235 bp, 1 predicted proteins | sample 5365151 | NCBI WGS metagenome assembly RHMF01 (sample SAMN10266501, study PRJNA497801) | feces metagenome | isolation source: feces | host: Bos taurus | place: China: Prairie of Fairy Mountain | collected 2017-08-14 | reverse complement strand
AGTGGTCTATAAGGTGATGGACGAGAGCACGGGCTACAAGGAGGGACAGGTGTACGACGTACAGCAGCAGCAGATACCCTTAGACGACAACGGCGAGGCAGAACTGACGTGGATGGCGGGCGCGCCCAATATCGTGGTGCCCTATACCCGAAAGTTCAATGTCCTCATGGAGCATAAGGACCGCACGTACAACGTGGCCAATCTCGATGCCATTGTTTTAGGCGATCTGACCAATGGCAACAACTTCGTGACCCAAGGTCCCGACATCGTGAACTTCGTGCTGCGCGACCCGCAGGGTGCCAAATCTACCACCAAACTGACGACGGGCACTTCCGTCACTAAGACCTTCTACGACACACGCAAGGCTTACGGTGATTATAGTCTGAACTTTGAAGTCATTTACGGTATGACTCAAAATCTTGGCAAGGGAGTTGGATTGGTTGTTAATTCTAAGATTGAAAGCGGTTTTTCATGGAATGCAGGTATCGAATCTTCATTTGAGAAGACGTGGAACAATGACAGCCTGCATGTGGAGACCACGACGAAGAACGTCGCCACCAGTGGCAGCACGCCCTACGTGGGTGCGCCGGGCGACGTCTATATAGGCACATCCACGAATTTCCTCATCGGCGGCTGCCGCCATCTCTTCATCGACTACAACAAGGAGGCGGAGAAATATGAGGTGAGGTTAGAAGATGCCATTTCCCTCGGCGACACCATCTCCACGGCGTTCAAGTTCACCCAGTATGAGTTGGAGAATGTCATGATACCCAAGTGGAAGGACATGCGCCGCAACTTCCTCAAGGAGGTGAGCTCGGAGGCTGCTGCCAAGGCCTACGTCAACAACGGCGATGCGCCTGTCTATCTGACATGGGAGGGTCTTGACCAGGATGACTATACCGACGGCAAAAACTATCGCTGGGTAACACCTAAGAGCTGGGAAACGACACCGCCCGCCAATGGTTCCATCGACAGTGTGGCCTGGTGCAACAACCAGATTCTGGCCTGGGAGCAAGCCATCGCAGAGAACGAAATGAACAAGCTGGAGCTGATGGGAGCCATCATTCCGGAGAACATCTCCATCGACGGCGGTACAAGCTACACTTACTCCAATAAGACAAGTCACTCGAAAAATGACCAGACGACGGTCAACTGGAAGATGGGGTTTGTGTTGAATACGAAATTCGGATATTCGAGTGAATCGTACGCATCCGTAGGAAATATCTTCAACTTCACCACTGAGGACGGCGGCGGCTTCACCAGGGGTGACGGTACCAAGACGGAGACCTACACCGAGTGGGAGTACACCATAAACGACGGCAACCGCGACACCGACCTCAGCATCAACATCTACAAGTCCAACAAGCCGAAATACAGCGACTTCTTCAGCGTCTTCGGCGGCCAGACCTACAACCCCTACCAGCCACAGGAGGTCACCCAGTACTATCTGCCGGGCACCCCCCTCGGCAATGCCACCGTGCAGATGGAGCAGCCCACACTGGGCATCGCTGTGGGCGACCAGAACCCGGCGAAGAGCGTCACCCTGACCGACATCCCTTCAGGGCACGAGGCCAACGTCACGCTCTACTGCACCAACATGGCCAACGCGAACCAGGGTGTCAATTTCAGCTACAACCTCCTCATCGTTGAGAAAACCAACGACAAGGGACTGGAGATCCTGATGGACGGAGTGCCCGTCAACGGACGTTCCGTAATGTTGAACCAGAGCGAGACGACGAAGAAGGTGCTCACCATCCGTCAGACCGACCAGAGCGTGCTGAAATACGAGGGCATCAAGATACGCTTCTGCTCGCAGTACCAGCCTCGCAAAATCTATGATGAGGTGACGCTCAACGCGAACTTCGTACCCGGTTCGTCGCCCGTCGACCTCGTCATCAGCGAGCCGGTGATCAACATTGAGACGCTGGGCCGCAACAAGGGCGACCTGGAGCTGAAGGTCACCAACTTCAACCGCCAGTTCAAGGGCATGACCACAGTAGGTGTGGAATACCGCTACGAGGGTTCCACCACCTGGACGCGCCCCGACACGCTGACCTTCCTCGTCGACCGCAAAGACTCCACGGATGTGCACCACCATGTGCTGCCCGCCGAGGGAGACCTGCGCCTGCGCCTCAATATGAGCGACGACAACTTCTACCCCCAGGGCACCTACACCTTCCGCGCCTACACCACTACGAAATACGGCGACGAGGACATCAACGTCTACAGCAGCGAGGTCACCGTGGTCAAGGACAACCAGCGGCCCCGTAACCTCACCACGCCACTGCCTGCCAACGGCATCCTGCGCTACGGCGACGACATCAGCGTGGAGTTCAACGAGGACATCGTGCCCGGCTATGTCAGCGACAAGAACGTCATCGTCACCGCCAAGCTCAACAGTCAGGAGACCGACCACGAGGCATCCCTGCGGTTCCAGCGCCGTGGAGCGTCGGCCTACACCGAGAGCCCGCTCTTCCTCACCAGCGACTTCTCCATCGACTTCTGGGTCAGGTGGACCGACGGCGAGACCATCCTGCGCCAGGGCGACGGTGCCACGGTATTCAAGCTGGGCGTCAGCAACGACGGCAGTCCGACGGTAACCTTCGGCGACCACCAGTACGTCAGCACCGCCACTATCCCGCAAGACACATGGACCTACATCGTCATGAGCTACCGCAACAGCGACATGACCTTCTCCATGCTCGCCCAGCACGGCACGACAAACGTCAACCTCTTCACCGACCAGAAGGTCGCCGCGCACGACATCGAGAGCATCAACTACCTCACCGACAACCGCCTGTACATCGGAGGCTTCACGGGAAACATGCACGGCCTGAGCCTGTTCAGCGTCTACCGCGATGTGCAGGATGCCGCGGCAACCAGGAACCTGTCGAAGGACAACTACTGCTACGGTCTTGCCCACTACTGGCCCATGGACGAGGGCCACGGCAATATGGCTGCCGACACGCGCCACACCAACAATATCGTGGCCGACAACTATCTGTGGAGTATCGACAACGACAACTACTGCGTGCGCCTCGACAGTCCTGAAGGCATGCGCGCCGGCATCGCCGACATCAACACCCGTCAAGGCGAGAGCTATGCCATCGAGTGCTGGGCGTTCGCCAGTGGGACAGCATCCGTCGCCGAGCAGGTAGTCTTCGAGACAGGCACTACGCCCGCCACGAAGCTGCGACTGTATTTCGACCAGACGCGACAGCTCAAGCTCGACTACGGCACACACACCCAGACGCTGGCTTCCAAGGAAGACTTCCCGTCGCTGTTCAGCTACAACCACTTCGCCCTGAATGTCGTGCGCGGTCAGGCGGCCAGCTTCTACATCAACGGCCAGCGCGTAGCCGTCATCGCCGAGACCGACGTACCGGTGATCGACGGTGCCGAGATCAGGCTCGCCCAAGATGTCATGTTCTTCGACGAGCTGCGCATCTGGCATGCCGCCATCTCCGAGGACCGCCTCAGGGCAGGCATCTACAACTGTGTCGACACCGCCGAGGTCTACGCCCGCGGCCTCGTGGCCTACTACCCCTTCGAGAAGTCGGCCGTGGTGAACGGCGTGCCGACGAAGGTGTTCACACTCGACAACATGGCACCGCGCAGTCAGCGCACCAACCCCGACGCACCCATCAGCATGGTCGCCCGGTACGTAGAGAACACCTACACCCCGCCAGTGAAGAATGCACCCGACGAGACGCGCCTCGTCGCCTCACCGGTGGCTTCCGAGCGCAAGGTGGTGGTCAACCTCACCGGTGCCGGCATCAAGCCGCGCGACATCGAGGGTACCACACTCAACATCACGATGGCCGACATCCGCGACCTCCACGGCAACAGCTCCCAGCCCATACGCTGGACTGCCTACGTGCAGCAGAATGCCCTCAAGTGGACGCGCGACTCGGTGAACATCAACAAGCTGTACGGCGACGACTACACCTTCGACGTGACCATCGAGAACCGCAGCGGCAACACCGAGCTGTATACCCTCTACAACATGCCGCAGTGGCTCACCGTGGTCGACAGTGAGCGCAGCGATGCCCTCGACCCGCTGTCCACCAGGATACTGCGCTTCGCCGTCAACCCGCTGGTAGCCGTAGGCAACTACGACGTGACCATCGGACTGCAGGGCAACAACGAGATACTCGAGCCCCTGCGCATCGTGATGAAGGTGAGCGGTGAGAAACCGCAGTGGACAGTCGACCCGACCAGGTACGACCACCACATGACCATCATCGGACAGGTGTACGTGGGTGGCATCCTCATGGAGAAGCCCGAGAGCATGGTGGCCGCCTTCATCGGCAATGAGTGCCGCGGCGTGGCATCGCCCCAGAAGGTGCGCAATGCCGCCTACGTCACCATGAACGTCTATGGCGACGACTACCCGGTGAAAGACCAGCAGCGCGCCGTCACCTTCCGCATCTGGGATGCCTCGAAGGGTGTGGCCTATACCGACGCCCAGCTCACGCTCAGGGGCACTGCCGTCGATGTCACCTTCCAGCAAGACAGGATGATAGGCAACTTCGACGTGCCGGCCGTCTGGACCAAGACCGACAAGGTGGAGCAGATCATCCCCGTGCACGAGAACTGGAACTGGATAGCCTTCGGTGTAGAACCTGAGAGCCAGTATCTCGACCATATCTTCGGCAACTATGCCGACTGGATGCTGCTCATCAAGAACCGCACCGCCTTCAGCGACTACAACGGTGCTGAGTGGAACGGCACCCTCGTGCCTACCGTCAATGCGATGTACAAGCTCAGGATCACGCGTCTGCCGAACACGCAGCACGCGACACCCAACAGCCAGCTCTCACTGTCGGGTCGCCAGCCGGCAGCAGCCGAGATACCCGTCAAGCTGGTGAAGGACTGGAACTGGATCGCCTATACCCCGCTGTCAGCAATGACTGTCGGCGAGGCACTGGCCGGTGCCAACCCGAAGAAGGGCGACATCGTGAAGTCGCAGACCGGTGTGGCCATCTACGGCACCGGCAGGTGGGAGGGCAACCTCGGTTCACTGGAGAGCGGTCACGGCTACATGTACTACAGCACCGACAGTCAGCCGAAGCAGTTTGTCTACCCCACAGCCCCGTCGGCACCCCGCATGCAGTCCGCACGGCGCGCTCCGGGGGCACTGCGCATCTTCACACCCGTCGACCCGTCGCTCTATCCCAACAACATGACGATGGTTATACAGCTCAGCAACGGCGACGCCAGCGTCGACACCTGCGAGGTGGCTGCCTTCATCGGTGACGAATGCCGGGGTGCCACACGTGCCAACTCCAACGGCCTCTACTACCTCGTCATCGCTGGCGAGGGCTCCGGACAGCCCCTGACGCTGCACACGTGTCTCAACGGCGAGATCGTCACCATCGACCAGACGCAGACGTTTGTCAGCGACGACAATATCGGCATGTCGTGGGAACCCTACGTCATCGACCTGAGTCTGCTGACCGGCATCAGCGACATCACCGCCGACGATGCCGACGATGGCGACTGGTGGACGCTGCAGGGCTTCAGGATAGGTCGCAAGCCTGACCAGCCCGGCGTGTACATCCATCACGGTAACGTGGTCACGATAAAGCGAACGAAGTAAGAGCCAAGTGCTCTCACTTCCGGGCGTGAGCGGTCTCGTACGACACCTCCACCTCGTCGACATACAGCGTGCTGCCGACGGCACCCTCGAACTGCACCCCATACTTGCTCGACGAGATCACTATAGCCAGGTTGCAGCCCATGTTGTCGAGAACGTCCGCAGGCGCATCCTCTCCCTCGAAGAACATCTCCCACCGCGTCCAGGTGTCGGTAGGAGGCAGCGACTTCACCTCGGCCACCTTATACACCTGCGGATTGTCGCGCAGCCGGTCGAAGTATTCCACGGCATGACCGTCGAGCACATAGCTGTTTCCCTCGTCGTCGGTGTTGCGGTAGAACACGGCATAGATACAGGGCTCGTCTACACGCCCCTCGACCACCCTCATATTCCTGTCGGTATACTGCTCGCCGGGCTTGAACTTATACCAGCCGGTGATGCGCACGGGCATCTTGCTGTTGGGAACACCGAACAGGGTAGACTTCAGGACGTCGCTCAGCACATAATCCACCAAGAACCTGCCCAGGAAGAGGTTTCCCGTGGCGATGGGCTTGTCGAGCATCTTCCCCAGCGCTCCCGTCGACTGGGTGTTCAGACAGACACCCCGACCCTCATAGCCGTCGGGCACGGAATAGGTGGGGAAGTCCTCGGGCTTGCTGCCTGTCACCGTCATTGCCGCACCTGCGTTGCCCGTGGCCCACAGGTATTTCCTGGCATCATCTTCCGTCGACGCCACCGGCTCATAGAACACGTGCATCTCTTTCGTCCCTGTCAGCAGCGTGGTCTCCGTACGCGTCTCCACATGCTCGAAACTGAACTTCTCGGCTGGCAGCGATGCCTCACGGAACGTCACGGTGTACCGGCGCTGCCATTGACCGTCTTGCGACGTCACGGTATACGTCACCGGCCCCTTGGTGAAGTCTTGCGGCGAACCGCTGGCCGGACTGACGGTGGCGCCATTGGTAAGCTTCAACTGCAATGGGAGCTCTTTCGACAGCGACAGCATCGACCGGACGGCGAACACGATGGAGGTCTCAGCAGATCCCACCTCTTTCCTCATCTCGGTGGTCTGGTAGAAATACTGTTCGTACGCCTCGCCCTCCACCCAGGCGCGCTCGATATCGCACTCCTTGTTGGCCGCCTCGTCCTTGATACACGACGTCAGGCACCAACAGCACAGCACGATAATCCACCAATCATTCTTTCTCATATCAGTCGTCGTTTGTTTCTTTTTTCTGTATTCAGCGTGCAAAGGTACAAAAAAAAAGGGACTAAGGTTTGGTCAGCCCGTTTTTTTTTCATATCTTTGCGCTCACGATGAAGACATATCCTTTACTGCAATCACAATTAGGGGTGCTGATACAGTGTATGCAGCACCCAGAATCCACACAATACAATCTGCCCCTCTACATCTTCATGCCCCTGCAGCTGACCCGGAAGGGGGTGGCTGCTGCCGTACAGAGGCTCGTCGACTCGATACCTGAGTTGCACACGCGCTTCGTGGCCGGCGAGCAGGGCGAGATACGCCAGTGGAGCGACCTGTCGATGCAGATTCCTGTGGTCAGCCGCCAGTGTACGGAGGCTGAGCTGCAGGCGTATATCAGCGATGGGTTTATCCGTCCGTTCAACTTGTTTGGCGACGAGCCGCTCTTCCGTACCGAGGTGGTTGAGACCGAAAAGAGCATCTGCCTACTCGCCGACGGCCATCACGCCATCATCGACGGCATGTCGTTCACGCCCGTGCTGACAACCGCCTTTGCAAAGATTGCAGCAGGGGGCAGCATCGAGCCGCAGCCCTACGGCATGTATCAGGCTGCCGAGGACGAGGTGGCATCGTTTGGCACAGAGGCCTACCAGCACGCCAAGGACTACTACGCCCGGAAGTTCGAAGGACACGAGATGGCGACGCTGAGCCACAGCCACCCAGGCACCATCGGGCGCATGGCGCGCATCACGGCAACAGCTGACCGCCATGCATGCTTCGACTGGTGCTGCGAGCACAACGTGAAGCCCAGCCATCTGTTCCAAGCTGCCTTCAGCCACGTCATGTCGGCACTCACCCGCGAGGAGCAGGTGGCCTTTGTCGTCGAGAATCACGGACGTGGCGACCATCGGCTTATGGGCTGTGTGGGTATGTTTGTCAAGACCATACCCATGCTCGTTCATGCCTATCCCGCCTGTCGGGTGATAGATTTCATCAGGAGCCAGCGCGAGGAGGTGAAGGATGCCATCCGTCATATCGCCTACCCCTTCACCCATTTCTGTTCCGACCTGGGTATGAAGCCTGGCGTCATGTTCAACTTCATGGCGGTGGAAGGCATGGAGGAGCGCGTGCAGTTCGGCGGTGCTCGTTTTCGCGTGGTGCAGCCGGTGCGCGATGAGGTGGACTCCGACCTCAGCGTCAGCATCTACACGAAAGGCGACAACTACGAGATACGCGTGGAGTCGAGCCTGGCCATGAACGATGAGGCGACGCTCCGAATGGTGGCCGAGGCCATGCGGGTGGCCGTCGGTAACATGATGGCTCACCCGGAGGCGACGCTCGCCGAACTGGACATTGTCACTACCGACGAGCGCGAAGCTCTCATCGCTCTGGGCCGTGGCAAGCAGTTGGACATCGACCCGCAGATGACCTTCGTGAAGGCCTTCGAGCAGTGCGCCAGCCGTGTGCCCGACAACATCGCCGTGGCTGATGCCACCGACAGCATGACCTACGGTGAACTGTCGCGCCGTTCTGACATACTGGCGCAGCGGCTGATAGACTGCGGTGTCAAGCCCGACGACTTCGTGGCCGTGAGGTTAGACCGCACTATCGATTTCCCACTGGCCGTCATCGCCATCCACAAGGCCGGTGCCGCCTACGTGCCCATCGACCTGGAATACCCGGAGGAGCGACAGCAGTACATGCTCGACGACTGTCAGGCAAAAGTGGTCGTCGACAGCCAGTTCATCGCGGAAACCGACTTCACCGTTCAACGTTCAACGTTCAACGTCCAACGTCCACCGTTCAACGTTCAACGTTCAACGTCCACCGGTCTGGCCTACATGATCTACACCTCAGGCTCCACGGGCCGTCCCAAGGGCGTGATGATAGGTCAGCGCGGACTCAGTTCCTATATGGTCTCCATGACCGATGTACTTGGACTTACCGCCTCGGACCGTATTTCGCTGCACCGTCCCTTCTCTTTCGATGCCCACATACAGGATCTTTATCCCGTGCTGACCCTTGGCGGCTCACTCCACATCATGCCTTCGGAGATACGCCGAGACATTCAGGGCATGCGTGATTTCATCACCAGCCATGGCATCACGGGCGGCAGTTATACGACTTCCTTGGGCAAAATGCTGATAGAGAGCGGCCCGCTGCCACTCCGGTATATGACGCTCACGGGTGAGCGCATGGCAGACCTGGTGAGCGGAGATGTCCAACTGTTCAACGGCTACGGCCCGACGGAGTGTACCGACCTGATTTCGGCCTACCGACTGGAGCGCGGGCGATCCTATGCCAACATCCCCATCGGCCGTCCTATGGCAAACAGCCATTGCTTTATTGTCGATGCCCAAGGGCGCCTTCTACCCCGTGGTGCAGAAGGCGAGCTTTGTTTTGCCAGCGTGCAGGTGAGCGCAGGCTACTGGCACCAGCCCGAACTGACGGCCGAGAAGTTCTGCGACTGTCCCTTCCTGCCGACAGGCGTTGACGGGCATCCTGTCCGCATGTACCGTACTGGCGACCTGTGCCGCTGGAACGACGAGGGCCAATTGGAGTTCCATGGCCGCATCGACAATCAGGTGAAACTGCGCGGCTTCCGCATCGAACTGGGTGAGATAGAGAGTTGTGCTTCCAAGTTCAAGGGTATCAGCCAGGCGGTGGCTGTCATCAGGCCCATAGGGAACACTGACACACTGTGCCTCTACTATACGGCAGACGGTGACGACACGGTCGATGCCGACGAGCTGCGCCAGTTTATGAGCCGTACGCTGGCTGAGTACATGTTGCCTTCTGCCTATATGCAGACAGACACCCTTCCCCTGACACCTAATGGCAAGGTAGACCGCCGGCACCTGCCGGAGCCGACACTGATGCAGGAGACCATCGTAGCACCCGCAACAGAGCAGGAACAACTGTTGTTTGACATCGTGGCCAGACAGTTGGGAACTGCCGACTTCGGCGTTACCACCAACCTTGTAACCTTGGGCCTGTCATCGCTCGATGCAATGAGCGTGAGCCTGGCTATCGGCAGACAGACGGGACTGAAGATAAACGTTAACGAGGTGCTGCAGCATCCCACGGTACGCCACATGGCAGAGACGGCATGCCGTCAGCAGACCGATGCCGACGTAGACCTTGCCGAATTCCATTCCGAACAGGACTACTACCCGCTGACCGCCAACCAGCGCGGCATCTATATAGACTGGGAACTGAACCGCAACACCACGCAGTATAACGTCCCTGTGGCCATTGGCCTCGGACATACCGATGCCAGCAAACTGGCTGATGCCCTCCGGCAGGTTGTCGATGCCCACAGCTATATCAAGACCCGTCTGGAAAACCGTGACGGCAGCGTAGTGCAACTGCGCCGCGATGATGCCCCCGTACAGGTTTCCGTCACCGCTGTTGACAACGAACCCGACCCTGACTTCTTCCAGCAGCGCGTCAAGCCTTTCAATCTTCTTGCCGACGATCTGTACCGTCTGGAAATCTACACCTACGGAGGACGTACCTGGCTCTTCAAGGACTTCCATCACATCGTGAACGATGGTTTGTCCGAGGCCATTTTCTTCCGCGACCTTCAGGCCGCCCTCCATGGCACGCAGCCCAAGAAGGAGACGGTGACCGCCTTCGACTACGCCTTGTATGAGCAGCAGCTCAGCAGCACCAACCGCTATGCCGAGGCACGCGACTACTTCGATGCCCTGATTGCCGGTGCAGAGGCAGCCTCCTACCCGCGAACAGCTAACGGCACAGTGCACAGAGTGGCGTCTATCATGTCTACCGTAGCGGACAGCGAAGCCATTCGCGGCGCCTGCCACCGTATGGGCATCACCCCCGACTCCTACTTCCAGTCCGTGTTGGCCCTGGTGTTGCACCGCCTGACGCGACAGGAGCACCTGATGCTGGCTACCGTCTCAGCTGGCAGGTCGCTGGCACAGACCGAGGACATCATGGGCATGTTTGTTAAGACACTGCCTATGGTCTCTGTGGACGGGAATACCGCTGGCACCTCCTTTGCCACCGCTGCCCAGGCCATACACCGCCAGAGTATCGAGAGCATGAGCCACGACTTCTATCCACTGGCGGAGATGGTAGAGCGTCATGGATTGCGCCCTGAGATTCTCTATGCCTTCGAAGGTGGCATCTACGACCATATAGCTGCCTCCTTCAGTCCCGATACTGACGTGATTGCGCTCACTCTCGACACACCAAAGATGCCTATCGAGGTGATGGTCTATCCTGACCGTCAGGGTATCTACACGATACTTTTGAACTATGATTCGGCACTTTACTCCCAGGCCTCGATGATGGCACTGGCCAGTGCGCTGACCACCTGCGCCATCTCAGCTGTAAAAGAGGGAGTCCTGCTTAGCGACATAGAGCTGACCACCGATGAACAGCGCGATGCGCTCGTTGAACTGGGTGCGGGCAAATACCTTGACTTCGACCCGCAGATGACCTTCGTGAAGGCCTTCGAGCAGTGCGCCAGCCTGCATCCCGACCGCCTTGCCGTGGCCGACGCCCACGACAGTCTGACTTATGCTGAGCTATCGCGCCGCTCCAACGTGCTGGCGCATAAGCTGATAGCAAGTGGCGTCAAGACCAACGACTTCGTAGCCGTCATGCTTGACCGCACTATTGCTTTTCCATTGGCCGTTATCGCCATCCACAAAGCCGGTGCCGCCTACGTGCCCATCGACCTGGAATACCCCGAGGAACGGCAGCAATATATGCTGAGCGACTGTCAGGCAAAAGTAGTCGTTGACAGCCAGTTCATGGAAGGAACCAACTTCAACGAGGGCGTAGTCCCCGTAGACCTGAGTGCTGCCGACGGTCTGGCATATATGATCTACACTTCAGGCTCCACAGGCCGTCCCAAGGGCGTGATGATACGCCAGCGCGGACTCAGTTCCTACATTGCCTCTATGACTGATGTGCTGGGACTTACGGCCTCGGACCGAATATCGCTGCATCGTCCATTCTCTTTCGATGCCCACATACAAGACCTCTATCCTGTGCTGACCATAGGCGGTTCGCTCCACATCATGCCTTCGGAGATACGCCGCGACATTCAGGGCATGCGCGATTTCATCACTAGCCACGGCATCACGGGCGGCAGCTACACGACTTCCTTGGGCAAGCTGCTGATAGAGAGCGGCCCACTGCCACTCCGATATATGACCCTCACGGGAGAACGCATGGCAGACATGGTAAGCGAAGATGTCCAGCTGTTCAACGGCTATGGTCCGACAGAGTGTACCGACCTGATTTCTGCCTACCGCCTGGAGCGCGGGCGTTCCTATGCCAATATCCCCATCGGCCGTCCTATGGCAAACAGTTATTGCTTCATTGTCGATACCCAGGGTCGCCTTTTACCCCGTGGGGCAGAGGGCGAGCTTTGCTTCGCCAGTGTGCAGGTTAGC
>RHMF01001094.1_pt1 | contig 12239 bp, 9 predicted proteins | sample 5365151 | NCBI WGS metagenome assembly RHMF01 (sample SAMN10266501, study PRJNA497801) | feces metagenome | isolation source: feces | host: Bos taurus | place: China: Prairie of Fairy Mountain | collected 2017-08-14 | reverse complement strand
AAACTCAAATATTCCAAAGTGCAGTTGATGATATAATGGAGGGACTTACGAAATGAGAAAGCATTGGTTAGATAATCTTCGTTGGGTAACCGTGCTTTCCGTTTTGTTTTACCACGTTATATATTTCTATAACAACAAAGGAGTTTTTGGAGGCATTGGAGGGTTTGGCGGAAATCAGTATCAAGACATTGTAATGTATGTTTTGTATCCTTGGTTTATGATGTTGATGTTTCTTGTTGCGGGAATTAGCTCGCGATACAGCTTGGAGAAACTCTCATCTAAGCAATTCTTCAAGTCGAGAACAAAAAGGCTTTTAGTACCTGCAACACTTGGTTTGTTTGTTCTTCAATGGATTACGGGGTATTTTAATACTATCGGTGCAGAACAAGCAATGAATGCTCCGCTTTTCCCGAAAGAAATGCCTGTATTTATAAAGTATTTCATTTATTCAATCTCTGGCATTGGTCCTCTTTGGTTTATTCAAGACCTTTGGCTGTTTTCAATCATTATTCTTTTGATTCGCAAGATTGATAAGAAGGATAAACTTTGGCAAGCGTGTGGAAAAATCACATTTATCTTTATTTTGCTTTTAGGAATCTTGCTTTACCTTGGCTCATTTACGCTTATACAAAATCCAAGAGCAGAATCCCTTGACGGACTTTTGAATCTGTATAAACCTTTGAACTATTTAATTCCTTTCTTGATGGGATATTTTGTTTTCTCTCACGATAAGGTGCAAGAGATATTGGGCAAATATTCTATTTATCTAATATCTATTGCTGTTGTTTTAGGCACATTGCTTACTATAACTACATTTGGACAAGACAATACTTCGCCTCAATATCTTCAAAGCCCAATGAATATTCTTTATGCTTGGTTTATGATTTTGGGACTTTTGGGTGTGTTTTATCGTTACTTTAATTACACAACTCCTTTTGCAACTTATATGACTAAATCAAGCTTTGGGATATATGTTGTTCACTATGTAGTGATAGCAAGTTTTGGATTTATGTTGAAAATACATACAACGCTTCCTGTCTTTGCAATTTATGCAATCTTGACAGTAGCAGTTTTTGTATTGTCTCCGCTTTTGAACGAAATTCTAAGGCGTATTCCGATAGTGCGTTACTGTGTTTTAGGTAAGTAAATCCCTCTATCGTCTTCCGAAAAGGCTTTTACGATATCTCGCAGGCTTGACAAATGAGGATTCTGTACATCTTTCTGCCCAATATTCCGAAAGTGTATAGCGTCCGTAAGGTCTGCGAGATGGATTGAATCCTTGATGGTGATGTCTGTGATGCGAATGTTTTGAAATATCTTCTTGTTTAACAATTTCTGCATCTTGATTATCTTCTTGGGATTCCTCTATTTGACTATCGTTTAAGGTTATTTGTTCTGAATTATCAGCAAGTGCATTGTATTGTGATAAGTCTTGAAGATTGTATCTCTCTATCAAATCGGTAAGCAATTGAGGATATTTTGGATTGGTTGCATAACCTGCTCGTTTCAATCCCTCTGCCCAACCTTTGTAGTCGGTGATTTCTAATTCAAAAAGGTCGGCATAACGTTTCTTTTTCAAAAATAAAGAATGGTCTTTGAACGATTCCTCAACCGTAGGATATACTCTGAAACAATCGTTCTTTTTGTCGTCGTCTTTATAGAACTTTTCACCTTCCCAATTATGACATTTTATTCCAAAATGATTGTTTGCCTCTCTTGCCAATAGGCTTGTTCCGCTTGCAGATTCCAAGATTCCTTGTGCTAAAGTGATGCAAGCTGGTATTTTATATTCCTTTTCGTGTTGCAAGGCTAAATCTTTGTATTTTAATATATAATCAACTGCTTTCGGATCTTGTTGTGCGAATCCGACAAAACAAATAAGCGAGAGTATTATTCCGCTAAAAACAAAACAAAAACTTTTACACATTCTTTTCTTTTTTATATATTTGCAGTTGCAAAGTTACATCTTTTTTGTTTAGCTTTGCTTTAAGTGTAATTAAACTTTGAACCGAATTTTCTGTCAAATATTAAAATTCATTAAAACTTTGATACTATGAAACGTTTTAGAAAAATCATTTTAAGCTTAGCCGTATTGTTCGCAAGCTTATCTTTAGTGGAAGAATCCTTTGCTCATGATTGTTTCAGATCTCCTTCTTCAAAGAAATCAACTGCAAGAAACGTCATCAACAAAACTGCTTATGTAATCGATCAAGCTTACGAGGTGGTTCATTTCTACAACTATTGGACAAGCTCCTATCTTTCAAAGGCAGTTTATTATAATGAATATGCGGAAAAGAAATACAGACATCGTTCTTACAGTTCTGCAATCAATTATTCTCTAAGGGCAAGAGAGTACGCTCTATACGTGTTAGACAATTGTGATGACTACTGGGAATTTTTCTATTACACATATTACGGTTGGAGTCACTTGTATGGATATAATCATTCCTTCGCTTATGCTCATGGATATAGAAATGGTTATTACGATGGATACTATGCAGCTTATTGCGACAGACATCACCACGATTATAGACACGATCCTCACTACCGTCCAAATGGTCGCTATCACGAAAAGCCACATGGACATAACAATGGACACGGTAACAATAACGGACACGGAGGTGCTGTTATCGGACGTGGCAATACGGGAACTATAACTAACAATAATAATGGTGGAACAGTAACTCGCCCTGGCTTTGTGCCATCAAAAAGCGTTGAAGTTGGTAATTACAAAAACTTAAATTTGGCAGAATATTTCACAAATGAAGAAGCTGCAATGCTAAAGGATATTCCAAATGAAACAAACTTGGAAACTGATTTCAGAAAAGAGAATCCTAATGTAGTATTCAACGATAAGGCTCTTTCAGACAACAAATCGATTATGGAAAAGAACAGATCTAAATCAGATGAGTTTGCTAAGGAAACCAAGAATACAAATAAGAGTGTCTCTATTGCAAAACCTAAAAAAATAGAATCAACAGGCAAGACATTGAATCGAGAAGTCGTTCCTGCAAATTCAAAAGACAAAGAATCAAATTCAAATAACGATTTGGATAAACGCCTATCTAAACCTACAACTGTAACTAAGCCTACAATAGATGTAAATAAGGAAGCTAATAAAAATAACTTTACTAATCCAGAAAAAAATAACAAGACTATAAATACAGAACCTAAAAAAACTGAAACAGAGTTTTCAAAGCCAGAAACAAAGCCTACCAAAAAAGGAATTAACGGATATAACACCGATACTAAACCTACAAAAAAAGAAACCAATGTTTCTAAACCTGAAAGCAAGCCTGCAAAAAATACAAACGTAGGTAAAAATAAGGAGACAAAGAAAGAAAAATCGTATAACAACAATAAGAGTAAAAATAACAAGTCTTCTAAGTCTTCAAAGTCAGTAAACAGTTCTTCAAAAACAAAAAATAGCTCTTCAAAAACAAAAACCGGCTCTGCAAAACAAACAAAAGCTCCAAGCAATTCAAGCAAAAGAAGTTCTAAAACTCTTTCAAGATAATTCCAAATATGAAAAAGATATGGTTAATGCTTGTGGCTGTGATTTCTTGCAGCCACTTGCAAGCCCAAGAAATCAAAAGAGCTATAACAGATAATGTTACTGTTTATTTTAATGGTGGGTTAATAGAAAAGCATCTTAATGTCGATTTGAAAAAAGGCGACAATACTATAATCCTTGAAGGAAATAGTCCTATGCTTTGGGAAAGAAGTGTGCAGTTTGAAGCCAATGAGAATTTTATGATTACAGATTTCAATATTGTTTCTGCATTCTGTACCGAAATAATTTCCTATGAAGAATCTCTTTCGCCTAAGGATAGAATACAATACAAGAAGTTGAATGACTCTATCTCACGTTTGAGAGATGATTTGAAAGTTGCAAAGGATTATCAGAGCGTTTTGAAAAAAGAATCGGCGACTTTGTCAGGTTTGAAATTGATAAGCAATCCTCAAAGCCAAGATTCATTAGCCGAAATCAAAGCCACCTTGGACTATTTTCGCTCTAAGATGACTGAAATCACCAAAGAAGAAATCCGAAACAATAAAAAGATAGAGCAACTCAATAAATCTCTAAAAGAACAAGAGCATTTGTTGGTTGTACTTACGGAAAAATATTCTTACCTTGGCACTTTATCTTCTACAAAAAAGAAACAAAGCCGAATAATCGCCAATATATATGCTGAGAAAGACATTCCATCTGCACCAATCAAATACTCCTATGTGGTAAGTAATGTTTTTTGGGAGCCTTCCTATGATATGAAAATATCTTCTGAGAATGACGATATACTATGTGTGCTAAAAGCTAAGCTAAGAAACAATTCTGCGGAAGACTTGGTTGATGTTAAATTAACCTTTGTTGGTGAGGAGATTGGCAATGATAATAATATCGGAGTATTGTTCCCAAATAATATCAAGAATATTGCAAACAATAATTTGCGTTCTAATTCCACTGTGATGAAATCTAAAAACGTAGGTTCGGTTGCCATAATGGAGGAAGAAGTTGAAGAAGAGGTGGTGTATAGTATTGCAGCTGATCGCGTGTCTAACTATACTGCACATACAAAATCTTCAAATGGTTTAATGGGACAAGAATACACTCTTGGGCATAAGCATACGATAAAAAGCAATAGCGGCAATAAGACCATAGCTCTAAAGACTGATGCTGCAAAGATGAGTTATAGCTATACCATTAAGCCAAAACTTTCATCTAAAGCTTATTTGCAGGCAATGATTGCTGATTGGCAAAAGTTAGGACTTACAGATGCAATGGCGTATGTTTATTTTGACAATAAGATGTCTGGAGAAACTATGGTTGTTCCTTCGGAAACACAAACCGATACTTTGGCTCTATCGCTTGGAGCAGACAAACGCATTTCTGTAAGCAGGAAAGTGAACAAGACTACGCCAAAGAAGACTTCTATGATAAGCAAAGAGGTGGAAACAATCGTTGAAATAAACATACAAATCAAGAACAACAATTTGAAAGAGGCTGAGTTGGATATAGAAGACCAAATACCTGTGAGCGACGATTTGAACATAAAGATAAAAGCTTTGGATTTGCAAGGAGCAGAATATGATTCATTGAGTGGTAAGCTGCATTGGAAAAAGCAACTTAAAGCAGGAGAGAGTCTAAACTTGAAAATAAAATACTCAGTCTTGTATCCAAAAGATTATGTCTTGAATTTGGATTGATGCTTTAAGAAAAAACATAATTTTTAAGGCTTAAATAAGTGCCTGAAAACAAAGAACAATTTAGCGAGGTTTTATTTCGGAAATTTGAAATAAAACCTCGCTTTTTTCTTTCTTGAATTCGACTCTATCGAAACTTGATTTCAATTTTTTCTTTCTTGATTTTAAGAAAATGAATCTTCGTTTTATTTTTCTCTTTCTTTGTTTCGCTGAACTGAACGGATAAAATATTCGCCTGAACTTTGTAGGTTGAATATTATTTTTTAACTTTGCAGACAAATAATCCCAAGACGGATATAGCAATTAAAGATTAACGTTATGGAAAACTATGTTGTATCAGCCAGAAAGTATCGTCCAAGTGATTTTCGTTCGGTTGTAGGGCAGGGACACATCACTTCGACTTTGCAAAACGCCTTAAGGAGCAATCAACTTGCTCAAGCGTTTTTGTTTTGCGGTCCAAGAGGTGTTGGTAAGACTACTTGTGCGAGAATATTGGCAAAGACTATCAACTGTACTTCCATAACCGAACAAACAGAAGCTTGTAATGAGTGCGAAAGTTGTCGTAGCTTTGACTCAAATGCTTCTTTCAACATAGTCGAATTAGACGCTGCATCGAACAATTCAGTAGAGGATATACGCTCTCTTATAGAGCAAGTGAAGATTCCTCCACAAAACGGACGCTATAAGGTTTATATCATAGACGAGGTGCACATGCTATCCACTGCGGCTTTCAATGCGTTTTTGAAAACTTTGGAAGAGCCGCCTACATACGCAAAATTCATTCTTGCAACGACAGAAAAGCATAAGATTATGCCGACTATCTTGTCTAGATGCCAGATTTTCGACTTCCATCGCATAAATAACGAAGATATTGCTAACCATTTGGAGTATATTGCAAAGACTGAGAATGTCGCATACGAGAAAGAGGCCCTTAGAATCATAGCTCAAAAGGCTGATGGGGGCTTGCGTGATGCTTTGAGTATGTTTGACCAATTGGTTTCTTTCACAAAGGCTAACCTTTCTTACAAAAACATAATCGACAATTTGAATATATTGGATTATGACTACTATTTCAAATTGACAGATTTGCTTTTGGCGAGTGATATTCCTAATTCTCTTTTGCTATTCGACCAAGTGCTTAAAAAAGGTTTTGAAGGTAGCCATTTCATAAGTGGTTTGGCTTCTCATTTTCGTAATTTGCTTGTATGCAAAAATCCTTCTTCGGTATCATTGTTAGATGTCAGTGAGACGGTTGCTCAAAGGTATAACCTTCAAGCTCAAAACGCTCCTCAGTTATTTATTTTGAGGGCCTTAGAATTTGCAAACACTTGTGCCTTGGAGTATAGAGAGAGTTACAACAAGCGATTGTGTATAGAGTTAGGCTTGATGAAGATGGCGTATATCATGAATAAGCTCCAACCAAATAAGCCAACACAACAGCAACCGCAGCAAGCTAGCCAGTTGAATCAAGCTATGGCTAAACCAATGCAACAAACAACTCAAGCTCCTCAAAACTCGATTCCACAAGAAGACGACACTAAAAAAAAAATGACGATTTGAAGGTAGCAACTCCTGCTACTCGCAAGATTAACACAAATATCAAAATCATATCTCCTTTTGCTATAAACGACTCTGTTGAAGAGGTTAAGGTTTTAGAGAAGAAGCATATTGAACTTATTGAAGAAAAAAAAGTTGAGGATTTCAAAGCGTTTTGCGAGGCTCTAAAACAATTAAGTGAGGAATGCGAAACGGAGAATCCTAATCTTGCCTTTTCGTTAAAAACTGCCGAGTTTATTAAATTGAATGATGAGTTCATCGTTTTGGAAGTCAATAACAGTATTTCCGAATTTGAATTAGAAAATAATAAACAAAAGATTAAATCGTTTGTAAAAGAGAAAACGGGTATGGATAACTACTTTTTGCAAGTCAGATGTAAGCAAAAAGAGAAAGCAGTTAAAATCTATACTCCTGAAGATACGTATGCGTATTTCAAAAAGAAGACAGAGGCTATCGATACTTTGATAAAGTCTTTCGATTGCGACCTTCAGTATTAAGATAATTAAAGACAACGATATGGGATCAGTGCTTATATTTTTGGGAATCTTGGTTTTTTCAGCCCATCTTTTTTCTATGATATTTAGTAAAAAGAAGATACCTGATGTATTGTTGCTATTGATTATTGGAGTACTGATAGGCCCTGTTTTGAACTTTGTTTCACCGGAAGATTTCGGTAGTGTGGGCGGAGTATTCACCTCTATAACATTGGTGGTTATCCTTTTTGAAGGCGGAACTGGTATAAGTATTGGAGATTTGCGGGATTCGTGGCGTTCAACCGTTAAACTGACTGCAAGTAGTTTTGTTGCGGCAGCTGTGGTTGTAAGTGCCATATCTTTTTGGTTTGGAAATGATTTGCTAAACAGTATAACTCTTGGTGCTATATTGGCGGGTACATCTTCTGCGGTGGTGATTCCTTTGGCTCAACATTTGAAACTCTCCTCCCAAACCAAGACTGCACTTATTCTTGAATCGGCTCTGACTGATGTCTTGTGTATTGTGTTTGCTTTTGCTTTCATGGATGCTAAGCTTATGGGCAGTGGCTTAAATGTTGGCAAGGTTGCAGGTAATGTGTTGTCGTCTTTCGTATTGGCAACTTTGTTAGGAGTGATTGGAGCTATTGTTTGGGCAAGTCTTTTGCAAAAGATAAGACAGTTACGCAACTCTATGTTCCTCACACCAGCTTATTTGTTTATAATTTATGGGGTTGCTGAAGTGTTGGGATATAGTGGTGCTATTGCATCTCTTGCATTCGGTATAACGATTGCAAATATGGAATACTTCAACTTTAAGTTCCTTGAAAAATATCAAAGAAACAAAAATCTGAAACTTAATGAGAACGAGAAGTCTTTTATTAGTGAGATTGGTTTTGTCTTGAAAACATTCTTCTTTGTTTTCATCGGTTTGAGTATTCCTTTCTCTGACTTTAAGTGTATAATGATTGGTGCTATTATTACTTTGGCTTTGCTCGTTACAAGGGTGATTACAACCATCTTTTTCTCACCTAACAACTCCAATGCTTTTGATAAAAGTGTTATAGCGGTAATGGTGCCTAAGGGATTGGCTGCTGCGGTATTGGCATCGGTGCCTGAACAGTTGGGAATCGCTGGCGGAGAAACGATAAAGTACATAACATTCTCTGTGGTATTCTTCTCAATATTACTATGTTCTGTTTTCATACTTCTTGTTGAGAAATACCCTCGCATAAGTATCTTTTTGCAGTTTTTCTTCAAAGCAAAAGCCAAGTCAAAGAAGAGTTCAAAAAGCACATCTGAAAGCTTGGAACAAACAGAAACGGACTCTGCTGCAACAAATCTTGAAAGCAACAAGTCTGAATAACGAAACAATTTTCTAATTTTCGGCCTTTTTTATTGTTAAGTTCAAATAAAAGAAGTACCTTTGCAGTCTGAAATGTCGGCAAGACTTTCGGATTAATCTAATAGAATAATAATTAAATACTTCTGATAATGAGACCAAATTTTGCAAACATTGACTTCAAGTCTTTTGCACCTGCATCAGACTTTGGAGCATGGGAAAAAGAAGTTGGTAATGCAAAAAATTGGATTACCACTGAACAAATCCCAGTTAAGCCTGTTTACGGTAAAGCAGACCTTTTGGGTATGGAGCATTTGAACTATGCAGCAGGTATTGCACCTAACTTGCGTGGACCATACTCTACAATGTACGTTATGAGACCTTGGACTGTACGTCAGTATGCAGGATTTTCAACAGCTGAAGAATCAAATGCGTTTTATCGTCGTAACATAGCAGCAGGACAAAAAGGTTTGTCTTGTGCTTTTGACCTTGCTACACACAGAGGATATGACGCAGACCACGAAAGAGTTGTTGGAGACGTTGGAAAAGCCGGTGTAAGTATTTGTTCAATCGAAGATATGAAAATCTTGTTCGATCAAATTCCTTTGGACAATATGTCAGTTTCAATGACAATGAACGGAGCGGTATTACCTATCTTGGCATTCTATATCATAGCTGCAGAAGAACAAGGTGTGTCTATGGATAAGCTTTCAGGTACAATCCAAAACGATATCTTGAAAGAATTCATGGTAAGAAACACTTACATCTACCCTCCAAAACCTTCAATGAAGATAATCGCTGATATATTCGAATTTACTTCAAAGAACATGCCTAAGTTTAACTCAATCTCTATCTCAGGTTACCACATGCAAGAAGCAGGTGCAACTTGTGATATTGAAATGGCTTACACTTTGGCAGACGGTTTGGAATACATTAGAGCAGGTATAAATGCTGGAATGAGCGTTGACCAATTTGCTCCACGTTTGTCTTTCTTCTGGGCAATAGGTATGAATCACTTCATGGAAATTGCTAAGATGAGAGCAGCAAGAATGTTGTGGGCTAAATTGCTTAAACAATTTAATCCTCAAAATCCTAAATCTCTTGCATTGCGTACACACAGCCAAACATCAGGTTGGTCACTTACAGAGCAAGATCCATTCAACAACGTTGGTAGAACATGTATCGAAGCAATGGGAGCTGCATTGGGACACACTCAATCACTTCACACAAACGCTTTGGACGAAGCTATCGCATTGCCAACAGACTTCTCTGCTCGTATTGCAAGAAATACACAAATCTATCTTCAAGAAGAAACAGACATTTGCAGAAGCGTTGACCCATGGGCAGGTAGCTACTATGTTGAAAGCCTTACTCATGAAATCGCTCACAGAGCTTGGGGCCACATTCAAGAAGTTGAAAAACTTGGTGGTATGGCTGCAGCAATCGAAAGCGGTATTCCTAAGATGAGAATTGAAGAAGCTTCAGCAAGAAAGCAAGCAAGAATCGACTCAGGAAAAGATACAATCTTGGGTGTTAATAAATATAGATTGGAAAGCGAAGACACAATCGACACATTGGAAATTGACAACACTGCTGTTAGAGAACAACAAATCAAACGTTTGGCTGAGTTGAGAGCAAACAGAAATGAAGCAGATGTTCAATCAGCATTGGAATCACTTTCAAACGTTGCTGCAACAGGCGAAGGAAACCTATTGGAACACGCAGTTGATTGTGCAAGAAAGAGAGCTTCATTGGGTGAAATCTCTTACGCATTGGAAAAACACTTTGGTAGATATAAAGCAAAAATAAACTTGATTTCAGGCGTGTACAGTGCAGATGCAAAAGACAATGCAAGCTTCAAGAAAGCACAAGAGTTGTGTGAAGAGTTTGCGAAAGTAGAAGGTAGAAGACCTCGTATAATGATTGCTAAGATGGGACAAGACGGACACGACAGAGGTGCTAAGGTTGTTGCAACAGGATATGCAGACCTTGGATTCGATGTTGACATGGGACCATTGTTCCAAACTCCAGCAGAAAGTGCTAAGCAAGCTGTAGAAAACGACGTTCACATCGTTGGAGTATCTTCTTTGGCTGCAGGACACAAAACATTAGTTCCTCAAATCATTGAAGAATTGAAGAAATTAGGTAGAGAAGACATAATGGTAGTAGTAGGTGGTGTTATCCCTCCACAAGATTACGAATACCTATATGAAGCAGGAGCAGCTGCAATCTTCGGACCTGGTTCAATCATCTCTGAAAGTGCAACAAGAATGTTAGAATTACTTTTGGAAGCAAGAAAGTAAGAATAAACATTAACTAAATACTAAAAAGCCGATAAGTAAAAACTTGTCGGCTTTTTTTTGCTTAAAAATCTGCCCTTTCGTTTCTTTTTTTTACCTTTGCGGTCTATATTCCTAAAAACAAAAAAAACAAACTTATATGAAAAGAGTTATCCTATTTGCATCTGCATTGTTTCTAACAACATTTGCATTTGCACAAGAATATCAAAAAGAAGACATTCCAGAAGATGTATTGTATATTGAGCAAGGAGTAGATTTGTCCAACGAAGAAGACTATCAAACCGTAGATGTTTTAGTTGATGGTAAGATAGTTAAGATGGTACAAAAGAAAGTAAAATGGAGAACCCCAAGAGTTGAATTCCCTGAAGGTTATTGCATAAGAAGAGCATACAGTATGGATTTGCTATCTGAGTTAATCAACAAAGTAAAAGACGAATTCATCATCAAAGAAGTCTATGAAGATAATGGGACATACTTTATTTTACTATTTCCCAAAAAATAACGAAGAATTAAGATGACGAAACGCCGTTTCAATTTACTGAAACGGCGTTTCGTTTTGTTGATTCTTGATTTGAATTACGCTCTTTCTAAATATTAAGAATCGCAAAAAAAGAAAGAATTTAAGGAATCAGACAGATAACATAGTAAACCCTTGTATCTTTCTTGAGCAAAAGGTAGTGTAGAAAATGTATATTTAATAAAAATATTTTTTTGAGGTATTTGTTTTTTTTACTACCTTTGCACTTTGATGCTGCTTTGTAGTTTTTTGAAAGTATAAAACGGCAATTTAATAGTTAAAACAGAAACATTTTATATTTTACAGCAATGGCAAAAGAAAAGAAATTTTTGACTTGCGACGGTAACCAAGCTTGTGCTCACGTTGCTTATATGTTTAGCGAAGTGGCAGCTATTTACCCTATTACCCCTTCATCACCTATGGCAGAATATGTTGATGAATGGTCAGCAAATGGTCGCAAAAACATTTTTGGAGAAACAGTAAAACTAGTTGAAATGCAATCAGAAGCAGGTGCTGCTGGTGCATTACACGGTTCATTACAAGCAGGTGCTTTATCTACAACATTCACTGCATCACAAGGATTGTTGTTGATGATACCTAATATGTATAAAATAGCAGGTGAATTGCTTCCTGGCGTATTGCACGTAACTGCAAGAACAATCGCTGCTCAAGCACTTTCAATTTTCGGAGATCACTCTGACGTTTACGCTTGCCGTCAAACAGGTTTCGCAATGCTTTCTTCAGCATCAGTTCAAGAAGCAATGGATTTAGCAGGAGTTGCTCACCTTTCAGCAATCAAAGGAAGAGTTCCATTTATGCACTACTTTGACGGATTCCGTACATCTCACGAA
>RHMF01001093.1_pt1 | contig 12244 bp, 8 predicted proteins | sample 5365151 | NCBI WGS metagenome assembly RHMF01 (sample SAMN10266501, study PRJNA497801) | feces metagenome | isolation source: feces | host: Bos taurus | place: China: Prairie of Fairy Mountain | collected 2017-08-14 | reverse complement strand
GCACAAGTTCCTCAACAGACTCGCAATGGAGGACAAGCTCACAAAGACAATCCTCTACAACCTCAACCCTAAGGACAACGAGGTTCTTGCGACAATGGCATACACATTCAACGACGGAACATGCCCGGGCAAGATACAGCTTGGATCAGGATGGTGGTTCCTCGATCAGGAGGACGGAATGCGCAGGCAGATGAATGCGCTTTCATCTCTCGGACTTCTCAGCCGTTTCGTAGGAATGCTTACCGACTCGCGCAGTTTCCTCTCATATCCACGTCACGAGTATTTCCGCCGCATCCTCTGCAGCGTACTCGGAGAAGATCTGGAAAAGGGCAAGCTGCCTAAGAGCGAAATGGCCTTTATCCACCAGATGGTCAAGGACATTTCATACAACAACGCCGAAAGATATTTCAACTTCTAAAGAATATCGTTGAAATACTCCACAATAACTCTCTGCACATCCTTTCCGCAATGATGTCCATCAGGAAAGAACTCCGTGCAGAGAGTTTTTGTATCATAATATGACCTTATCTTGTCAAATGCCCTAAGGACATTTTCCTTCGGGAAGAGGTGGTCGGTTTCGCCGTTAAGGAAAAGCATGGGTTTCGGAGCGAGAAATTTACCGATATCACCGAAATCGAGATAATCGCGCATAGGCTGGATACGCATAGACAGGTCGGATGCATTGTTGCCTTCATATCCGTCCAGACTCGTCATCCACGACAGACAGACTCCGCATCTGATATCTTCACAGAACGCTGACAGAAGCCAGCAACGATGTGCACCCATAGAAAAGCCGAATGCACCGATCCTATCAGAATCGACATACGGAAGAGCGGCGAGAAGCTTCGCAGAAGCGATGTCATCACGAAGGATCTTCTCCGCCCATATGACACCTCTGGACTCAAGATCAGCATATATACCACGCTGCCCCTCATAGACAGTCTTTTTAAGAGACTTGATCTCTGACCTGCGTCGACCGGCATCCATCTGCCGGTCAGTCTCACTTGAGAAATGTTCAGGCTTGGCATAAGTAAGCTCCGACCACCGTTGTGCCTCAGCAGAAGACCTTTCTCCCCAATACAAGGCATCAGCGACGAGAACTACATACCCGAGAGAAGCCAAAGAGTCCGCAAGATATACTCCGTCAAAATTCTTATCAACCCACTGTCTCGAAGATACTGCAACATGATCCTCCCCATGATACGGAAGTGTCCCGAGCATCGGGCGCACAAGCTTTTCCTTGCCGATATCGAATCGGGCGCCATGGTCATGAAGCATCAGCACGGCAGGCCGTCTGTCAGTCCTCGACGCTCCATCCGGGACAAGAAGAAAAGCCTTGATCCTCTCGGCAGACCGTACCCTATGCCCGGAATCATCTAAATAAGAGTCGTCGACAGAAAACTCCACCTTCCTGCACTCATATCCACCTCTGTCTTCCGTATCCAGCACCTTCATCCTTGGCCTCACACTCCATCCCACCTCAGGCACATATTCTCTATTCCCTTCTTCTGCAATAATCCGGTGACATCCGGCACTATCTCTTCCGCACACAGCATCAATTGCGTTCCCTTCACTAAAAAATGAAGAAACTGATAAAACAAGGTATGCAAAAAACTGAATCATAATTATTGCCGGTAACTAAATCCCACCCCGCAATCACATTATTCAGCCATCAGCTTCTTATACTTAAACCTCTTCGGTTCATCATTTCCAAGCCTCCTCTTCTTATTCTCCTCGTACTCCGAATACGTTCCCTCAAAGAAATACACCTGAGAATCTCCCTCAAATGCAAGAATATGAGTAGCGATTCGGTCAAGGAACCAACGGTCGTGGGAGATGACCACAGCACATCCGGCAAAATTCTCAAGACCCTCCTCGAGAGCTCGGATAGTATTTACATCCACATCATTGGTCGGCTCGTCAAGAAGAAGCACATTACCCTCATCCTTGAGCGTCAGGGCAAGATGGAGACGGTTTCTCTCACCACCGGAAAGTATGCCGCAAAGCTTCTCCTGATCGGCTCCCGAGAAATTGAAACGTGACACATAGGCACGAGCATTGACCTCTCTCTTTCCAAGCTTGACAAACTCCGAGTTCTCCGCGATTGTCTCATATACAGTCTTCTCAGGGTCGATGCTTCTGTGCTGCTGGTCAACATATGCAAGCTTCACAGTCTCACCTATTGTGATCTCGCCGGTATCAGGCGTATCAAGTCCCATGATGAGACGGAAGAGCGTAGTCTTTCCTGCACCATTCGGACCGATGATACCTACGATACCTGCCGGAGGAAGCACGAAATTGAGGTTTTCATAAAGGAGTTTGTCTCCGTATGCCTTAGACACATTCTTGAACTCGATGACCTTGTTGCCGAGTCTCGGACCGTTCGGGATGAAGATCTCAAGATTTGCCTCCTTCTCCCTTCCATCATCAGCAGCCAGCTTCTCATATGCACCCAGACGGGCTTTAGACTTGGCATGACGTGCCTTCGGAGCCATACGCACCCATTCCAGCTCACGCTCCAGGGCCTTACGGCGTTTGCTTTCCTGCTTCTCTTCCTGAGCAAGACGGGTACTCTTCTGATCAAGCCATGACGAGTAGTTTCCCTTCCATGGAATACCCTCTCCCCTGTCAAGTTCAAGGATCCATCCTGCCACGTTATCGAGGAAATAACGGTCGTGGGTAACGGCTATGACAGTACCTTTATACTGCTGGAGATGAGCCTCAAGCCACTGGATACTCTCTGTGTCGAGGTGGTTGGTAGGCTCGTCAAGAAGAAGAACGTCTGGCTGACGGAGAAGCAGACGGCAAAGAGCTACTCTACGGCGCTCACCACCACTGAGAGTAGATACTTTTGCATCAGAAGGAGGACACTGAAGAGCATCCATAGCCCTTTCCAGTTTGGAATCGATCTCCCAGCCTCCACAATTCTCTATCTTTTCGGTAAGCTCTCCCTGACGTTCTATAAGAGCAGCCATCTCATCGTCTGACATCGGCTCACAGAACTTCATGTTTACCTCTTCATATTCTTTAAGGATATCCATCACCTCCTGAACTCCTTCCTGCACTACTTCGATCACAGTCTTGTCAGGATCCATCTGAGGCTCCTGCTCAAGATAGCCTACCGAATAACCCGGAGCCCATACTACTTCACCCTGATATCCCTTCTCGATACCGGCGATGATTTTCATGAGAGTCGACTTTCCGGAGCCGTTAAGACCTACGATTCCGATCTTTGCACCATAGAAGAATGAAAGATAAATATCTTTGAGGATCACCCTATTGTTGTGGGGAAGGATCTTTCCGACCCCGTTCATTGAAAAAATAATCTTCTCGTCTGCCATAAATGACACTGTTTTAATTAATTCTGCGCAAAGATAATCTTCCCCAGACTAATCCGCAAGTAATTTTTTGCTCTTAAGTCTGCGGCTCCTTTCCTTTCTGCACCAGTCCCCCGGCTTTTCCTTCATAAAAAGCTTGAAAGACATATTGAAAGATGCAGGAGAATTGAATCCGCTGCGGTTTGCCAGCTCCGTAATTCTCAGGTCAGGGTCATTACGAAAAAGTTCCACTGCATGCATGACCCTGTAATAGTTGACAAACTGCCGGAAATTACGACCGGTAAACTGCCCTATCGCCCGGGAAATATATACTTTATTGGAATATACCATCTTCACGACCTCATTGATCGTCAATTCGCTGTCAAGATACGGCTTATGACTCTCAAAACATGCCAGAAGACGCTCATATAGATCCTTATAGAGACCATCCTCTGCCGGATCCTCTCCCATCACATCCATCTGGGAGATCTTCATAGACTCCACTATTCTGACTTCCTGAGCGCTCCAGAGTGCAAATTCAGACTCACGCATTATCCTGACAAAACATGCGGCGACAGACAAGGCAAGAATGGCTGAATATGCGACAGTGACATAGGTACTGCCGCCCGATATCTGATAAAGCGCAAGATAAATGAATGAGAACGTCAGGAAAGCTACAAGGTAAAAGGCATCCGTGCTCAGGCATACACCCGTCCATACCGACCCTATCCTCATCACCGTCTTCACATCCCGGAGCCGACGCCACATCCCATAAAGGAAGAATGTAGCCATCAGCACAGTGGTCCCGACCAGAGCAAGGACATAGAAGGAATCAGAGGGAGTCTTCAGCACAGCAGACAGACACAAGACGCGTATAATTACAAGAGCGGACAGCAACACCGGAATAAAATGAAGTTTCCTTATTACGGCAAAAGAGACCGTCATCAGATATAAGATCAGAAGACACGCAGACAGTTCAAAGGCAAGCATGGCCGTTGTATCAGCTCCCGAGATCAGTTCCAGCAGAACAAACGCAGACGCGGCAGCTATGACAGCTAAAGACATCTTTTTACGATTATTATTCATAACTATGCTTTGACATTCAAACCGCAAAAATAGCCAAAACCCTTCTCGGTCAATTTACCGGGAAGGGTCTGCATTTCAAGTATTTACGTTTTTGTAAGTTTTTTCCGTTTTCGCACCTGAGAATGGGACGAAAAGCCGGAATAGAGGGACGAACTACTTCTTTGATTTGAGTTTGATAGTATCGAATCCCTGCCCATAGACACCCATCACCGATGACACCGAAAGGAATGCATCCGGATCGATGGTCTTTACATACCTTAGAAGCAGATTCAGGTCAGCCTTCCTTGTCACGACCATCACAATCTGCTTTTCTTCTTTAGAATACCATCCCTTTGCAGGTATTACGGTCACTCCACGTTTCATATCAAAAGCAATAGCATCCGCCATCTCATTGACCTTCTTGGTGAAGATGAATGCCTGAACTGACTGCTTTGATCCTGAAAGATAAAGATCTACAGCATAGCCGCTCACAGTAACCTGTATAAGACCATATACAACTATAGCCAGTTTTTCAGCAAACGGCAGAATCTCTCCAGATTCCGTATATGAAGGGAAGAGAAGAGAAGACAATATGATACCGACGTCTATGATCAGGATGACACGTCCTGGAGATGCAGGGTGGAATTTACACCACACAAGGGCAACGATATCAGTACCTCCTGTACTGCCTCCCTGAGATATAGACAATCCTATTCCGAAACCTGCGATGATACCTCCGAGCACGGTGCATATCAGCTTACCGTTGGAAACCGCAAATTCATGGATGAAATCCCCAGGAATCAGCTTAGGCATGATGCTCAGCATGATTGCAGTCATGAAGATTGCATATATCGTCTTGCCACCAAAGCCGGTACCCAATATCTTTGTGCCGATTATCAGCAGAAGGACATTGAGTATGAAATAGGTAATACCCATCGGAATGTTGGTAGCATAATATACAATAGATGCGAAACCGGACACTCCACCTCCCACGAGGTTATTCGGCAAAAGGAATATCGTCCATCCCAGAGCATATGAAATGACTCCAAATGTAACCAAGGCATATTCCTTCATCAGAGAGCCTAGATTTTGTCTGATGATCTTTCCTGTCATACCTGTTCCTCCTTATTGTTTTTCTTGAGTTTCAGGCCTGTCTTCACTTCTTCGAATCCCTCTCCGAAGACACTCATTGCCGTTGAAACTGAAATAAAAGCATGTTTGTCTATCGATTTGATCTCATTGACAACCTCATTCATCTGATATTTTCTGGCTACAATAAGAAGCACCTTGCTTTCCTTCTGCGAATACCAGCCTACAGACTGAAGAGCTGTCACACCTCTGTGGACATTGTGGATCACATGGTCGGCAATCTCCTGATATTTGGAAGAGAATACCAGAATCTGTACGGAAGATTTGTTGCCCAGAAGGACAAAATCCACTCCGAATGAGAAACCCAGCATCACGACATAGGCATATATCATATCGACAATTCCCTTTCCCGGAACGAGAAGAAGCGAGGCGATGATGAATATGTCAGTAAACAGATATACTCTTCCCGGAGACACAGGCCAGTATTTGTTTATGACCATTGCGATGATGTCGGTACCTCCTGAGCTGCCGCCCCGGAGCAATACTAGGCCAAGTCCTACTGATTCCATCGTCGCTCCAACAAGGGCGACAAGAAGTTTCTCGTCGAACATGACTTCAAGCTGCGGGAAATTCGGAAGTATCTCAAACAGGAGAGAAGTCAATCCTATCACATAGATTGTCTTCAGTCCGAACCCTCGACCTAATGCGAGAAAACCGACAATCAGCAATAAGATATTCAATATCGGATAAGTCCAGCCGACAGGAATACCAGTACCATACTGGATGATGGTACACAGACCGGTAAGTCCTCCACTGGCAAGGCCGTTCGGAATAAGGAACGAAGTCCAGCCCATGCAGAAGATCACCGATCCTACAGTCATAAGGAAATAATCCCAGACCAATGTCAAGACCTTGTTAGTCTTCATACCCGTAAATTATTTTACAACGATATTCACGATTTTTCCAGGTACGACAATTACCTTTACGATATTGCCGCCAGCCACATATTTCTGAGTCTGTTCAAGTCCGCGTACATGAGCATCAACATCCTCCTTCGACATATCGAGAGGGAGTTCGACAGTAAATCTCATCTTACCGTTGAAAGACACGGCATACGTACATGTATTCTCGATTGTATATGCCTCCACATACTCTGGGAATGCGGCATACGATATGCTCTTATCATGGCCGAGAGCCTGCCAGAGTTCCTCTGCAATATGAGGTGCGAACGGCGAAAGCAGGATAATCAGAGGCTCGAGTATCTCACGCTTGCTGCACTTAAGGTCATTCAGTTCGTTTACGGCAATCATGAATGCACTGACTGCAGTATTGAATGAGAATGACTCGATATCAGTCCTGATCTTTGCAATGAGCTTGTGGAGTGCCTTGAGTTCGTCGGCATTCGCTTTCTCGTCGGTAACGATGAAACCATCCCTGTCATAAAACATCCTCCAGACTTTCTTCAGGAACCTGTTTACGCCGTCAATACCCTTGGTATCCCATGGTTTCGACTGCTCGAGAGGTCCGAGGAACATCTCGTAAAGTCTCAGTGTATCAGCACCATACGTATCACAGATCATATCCGGATTCACGACATTGAACATAGACTTCGACATCTTCTCGATAGCCCAGCCACAGATGTACTCTCCGTCTTCAAGGATGAACTCGGCATTTGCAAAATCCGGCATCCAGTTGCGGAATGCCTCGATATCGAGACGGTCGTTCCTTACGATGTTGACGTCGACATGGATTTCCGTCGTCTCGTATTGGTCCTTGAGGCCAAGAGACACGAATGTATTGGTATTGATGATTCGATATACGAAATTCGAGCGTCCCTGGATCATTCCCTGGTTGATAAGCTTCCTGAACGGTTCCTTCTCACATACATATCCGAGGTCGAAGAGGAATTTGTTCCAGAAACGGGAATAGATCAGGTGGCCGGTCGCATGTTCAGTACCTCCGATATAAAGATCCACATCTCTCCAGTACTCGTCAGCCTCGCGGCTTACCAGCGCTTCATTGTTGTGTGGGTCCATATAGCGCAGATAATATGCGCTGCTGCCGGCAAATCCCGGCATTGTGCTCATCTCGATCTGATAGCCTTCATATGTCCAGTCCTTTGCACGTCCAAGAGGCGGTTCTCCGGTCTCGGTCGGAAGGAACTTGTCCACCTCAGGAAGTTCGAGAGGAAGCTTGTCCATCGGCATCGGAGTAGCCACTCCGTCCTTGAAGTACATCGGGAACGGCTCTCCCCAATATCTCTGACGAGAGAAGATGGCATCACGAAGGCGATAATTCACCTTTCTGCGTCCGATACCATGAGCCTCGACATAGTCTATTGCGGCTGGGATCGCTTCTTTCACGGTCATTCCGTCAAGGAATCCTGAATTGCACATGATACCCTCCTTTGCATCGAAGCTTGACTCGCTTACGTCGCATCCTTCGATAAGAGGAATCACCGGAAGGTTGAAATGTCTTGCGAATGCATAGTCACGGCTGTCGTGGGCAGGAACGGCCATGATGGCACCGGTACCATATCCTGCAAGAACATATTCTGAGATCCATACAGGGACCTTTCCGCCGGTAAGAGGGTTCACTGCATATGATCCTGAGAATACTCCTGTCACCTTTCTTGTTTCAGTCATTCTCTCGCGCTCGGTCTTCTTCTTTGCCATCGCGAGGTACTCCTCGACAGCCTCTTTCTGCTCAGGAACAGTCAGTTTCTCAACCCATTCGCTTTCAGGAGCAAGAACCATGAATGTCACACCGAACACGGTATCTGCACGGGTTGTAAATATGGTCATATCATATTCTTCTGTACCGTTCGATACCTTGAACACCATCTCAGCTCCCTGGCTTCTTCCGATCCAGTTGCGCTGCATATCCTTGAGAGAATCAGTCCAGTCAAGATCTTCGAGGTCCTCGAGAAGACGTCCTGCATATGCAGACACCCTGAGCTGCCACTGGGTCATCTTCTTCTGCTCCACAGGATGACCTCCGCGTACAGAATATCCTTCCTTTACCTCATCATTGGCAAGCACGGTTCCCAGAGCCGGACACCAGTTCACTGCAGTCTCTCCCTGATAAGCTATCCTATACTGCATCAGGACCGCTGCCTTCTCCTTGTCTGAGAATGCATTCCACTGCTCTGCAGTGAAAGGTTCAACCTCTCCGCATGCAGCATCCACAGCAGCACTTCCACCCTGCGCAAACGCAGCCTCAAGCTCAGCCACAGGACGAGCCTTCTGCTGTACATTGTCATACCAGCTGTCAAACATCTTAAGGAAAGCCCACTGAGTCCACTTATAGTACTCAGGGTCGCATGTCCTGACCTCGCGCGACCAGTCATATGAGAAACCGATCCTGTCCATCTGCTCGCGGTATCGGGCGATGTTCTTCTCGGTAGTCACGGCAGGATGCTGTCCGGTCTGGATCGCATACTGCTCGGCAGGAAGGCCGAATGCGTCATAGCCCATAGGATGAAGCACATTGAAGCCGCACAACCTCTTATATCTGCTATAGATGTCACTCGCAATATATCCGAGCGGATGTCCGACATGAAGTCCTGCTCCAGAAGGATAAGGGAACATATCGAGAACATAGTACTTCGGCTTCGAGCTGTCTATGTCTGCCTTAAAAGTCTGATCGGCAGCCCAGAAGGACTGCCACTTGCTTTCGATTTCCTTAAAATTGTAATCCATAGGTATTTATATTATTTCTTTATTCCAAAACTTGGTTTTCCGCCTTTCTTTTCAAGACGGAACTCAACCGGTATGCTGATGGATGAGCTGACCTTGTTGCCGGCCACTTTTCCAGGCTTCCACTTAGGCGATGCGTTGACGACCTTCAATGCCTCAGCATCAAGTTCTTCCGAGACGCTCTTTATGACTTTGGCATCCCTTATCTTGCCATCCTTGCCGATTATGAACTCGACTACTACAGTGCCCTGAATACCCTCACGCACAGCCTCAGCAGGATATTTCAGATACTGATACACCCATTCCCTCAGGAAATGGCGAGGATCGGAACTGCCGAAGAACTCAGGTCTCTGGTCACATTCATAATATGACATGACACCTTCATCCGCAGCCTCCTTTGACTTCATCTCCATCGGACGGAAAGCCGGCTTTGTGTTGAGATCCGCAAGCTTGACGGTAAAATTGAAGATATACTCCAGTTCCCTCTCCATTGACTCATAGTCGATCAGGGCCTGAGTATCCTTTTCAGTATTGTGCTCAGGATATCTTCCGGTCGAGAACATTACTGACGGTATCTCCTTCGAGTAGAATGCACGGTGGTCTGAGGGGTAAGGCTCGGCAGCGGTCAATTCAGGCTGTATAGGCTGCAGCTCGCCTGTAAGACTTCTCAGAACGGCATTCAGGTCAGCATTCGACGAGGTATATGCATAAAATCCCTTATACCCTGTGCCGAGCATGTCGAGGTTGATCATTGCGTCTATATTGGCGGCATCGCCGAATGACCTGTTGAGAAAATACCACGCACCTGCATATGTCTGGAGAGATGCTCCGAATGCGACAAAAAGGACAGACCTGCGGAACAGGAGCGAGTTGGTCTGGACCATTCTGGCAAGCTCGACAAGCATCGCAAGGCCGGAAGCATTGCCGTTTGCTCCATACAAGACCTTCTCTACCTTCCTCCCGTCAACGGTCATTGTCATCGTTCCGAGATTGTCAAGTCTGGCTCCGATGACGATATACTGATTGCGGAGAGTCTTGTCATATCCCTGGACATATCCGACTACATTTCTTGATGTAAGAGTATCTCCTGATTCTGACTTCAGGCCGAAAAGATCGCCACCGGAAAGTGAAAGGAGATCGACACCATATTCCTTGAACTTGGACTCCACATACTCTGCCGCAGCTTTCTCCCCGTCAGAACCGGCTTTCCTGCCTTCAAGAGAGGCGGCAGAAAGTTCACGCACATGGGTCTTCATGGCGGCGACGGTCTCGCTGTCATAAAGGTCGTGGTACGAAGATCCGTCCCGGTATTGGGCCGAGAGCTGGGAGGCCGTCATCAGAACGGCAAGACAAAGCAGTAATGTCCTTTTCATCTGTCTTTAATCATTGACAAGAATCCAGACGTCTGCCGGACAGAACGTCTCAGCCTTCAAGGCCTTGACAGCCTCTGATGCCTTCTTGAGATTGTCAGAAGGGCAGACACCGACAGCAATCATTCCATTCTTGAAATTAACAAGAGCCGGCGCATAGTCCTTCACAGAAGCCTTCTTGAGAAGAGCTTCTGCGTTTGAACGGCTCTTGAACGAACCGATAATCACATAATAACGCGCCTGGAGTTCTGTATCAAAAAGCCCGCCAAGATCAGATGTGTTCATTATCTTTCCGCCGAAACTGCTGATTGTATCAAGCGTATTCAGCGAATCCTGCATCGTCTGGACAGCCTGTCTCAACGAATCAAGACGAGCTTCCAGACGAGCTTCTTCAGCATGCATCAGTTCGATTTTCCTTCTGACGATATCCTCACTTGTAGGACGTCCGGCAAGATTTCTGAAAAAATCACATCCTGTCGCCGTAAACATCACGGCCAGCAGAAGCAGTATAACCTGTCTTTTCATAAAACTACAAATTTGCATATTCTGCAAATGTAGTCAAATTTTGGTATAAATGAAAAATCAGTCTACCTTGACTTTCGCTTTCAGTGAATTGTCAGACGCATCCTGCGCCGCAACAAATGTATATTTGCCCTTTTCCACCACCCATGAAGATGATTTCTCATCATATGATGCAAGGCTGTCGTGCGAAATGAATATACTCAGTTCACAACTTTCGCCAGGAGCGAGTTCTGGAGTCTTCGCAAAGCCTTTCAGTTCTCTTTCCGGCTTGTCAAGTTCTCCCTTAGGGGCTTTGACATACACCTGTACTACGTCCTTACCAGCGACTTTTCCGGTATTTTCTACTGTTACAGATACATTCCAGCCTCCTTCTGCAGGCTTGACATCCATTTCCTTGAAATCAAACTCAGTATAGCTGAGTCCGAAACCGAACGGATAAGCGACAGCCTTCGGCGCAAAGGTATTGAAATAGCGATAACCCACATAAATACCTTCTTCGTAATTGGTATAATCAATGTTCCTGACAGTATGAAGCGGCAGTTTCTTTGTCTTGATCTGACGGTAATATGAATAATTGAACGGCTTGTCGGCAAAAACTTGAGGGAAATTGTCAGCAGTAGGTTCCAGTTCATATCTTACAGATATCGTCGAAGGAAGATGTCCGCTCGGATTCACATCACCGCAAAGAACAGATGCTACAGTATTTCCGCCTTCCTGACCAGGCTGCCAGCACAACAGGATGGCATCTGCCTTATCCTGCCATGAACACATATCAATAACACCTCCACAGTTCAATATAACAGACACTTTCTTGCCCTTTGCATGGAATGACCTTGAAACACAGTCGATAAGTTCCTGCTCACGTGCTGAGAGAAGATAACTATGGAAATAATCCCTGTCCTTACCTTCACCGAACACCCTGCCTATAGTGATGACAGCTGCATCAGCCTTCTCTGCTGCATTCTGTATGAGTTCAACTGGCACGACCTCTATAGCCGGTTCTCTGTCCACATACCACGGATTAGTACCGTTGATCCTGTTGCGACGATATTTTTCATCTTCCATATACTCCTTATAGAAGGCATCCACATCAGGTTCAAGCCTGAAACCGGAATTTGACAGTCCGCTCATAAGGTCAACGACATACGGTCTGTTGACGTTGCCGGAACCGGTACCTCCTGCG
>RHMF01001145.1_pt1 | contig 12245 bp, 9 predicted proteins | sample 5365151 | NCBI WGS metagenome assembly RHMF01 (sample SAMN10266501, study PRJNA497801) | feces metagenome | isolation source: feces | host: Bos taurus | place: China: Prairie of Fairy Mountain | collected 2017-08-14 | reverse complement strand
CATGAACTTGCCGAAGTTGTAGCGGGCTACCTCGAAGAGCAGCTGGTTCTCGTTCAGCGTACCCTCCTCGAAGGCCAGCACGAAGTTGTACGGAGCCAGGCGCTCGGCGCTGAAGGGTTGGCGCAGACTATCGGCCACAGCAGCTTCACCACTTGTGGCCAGGCGACGGCTCCATATACTGCCCAGGGTTCCCGAGGTGAGCAGTCGCCCCTCTTGCAGACCTTGCGCGATGAGTCCAGCCACTCGCTGATCTCGTTTTGGGGATACTTGCTTACAATCTCCTTCAGTTGGTCGAGGAACGAGGATTGGTCGCCCTGCTGAAGGTCACTCATGGCGTTGAGGAACATGAACTTGGGGCGGTGCGTGCCGAGTGGGTATTTCTCGCCCGACAACGCGGCGTTGCTCTCCACCTCGTCATGCCGCCCGTCCATGTAGGCGGTGTAGGTGGCTGCATAGAGCGAGTCCTCGATGTGCTTGCCATGGATGGCGTTGATGGCATAGTCGGGGTCGCTGATGGTGAGGGTGTAGTCGCTATAGGGGAACTCGGTAAGCAGCAACTGGCGATAGCGCTCGGCATCGTCCCAGCGCTTCCAGCGCGAGTACATGAGGTACATGTTGTAGTAGAGCTCGTCGGTGCGGTCAAAGTCGGGGAACTGCGTATTGAGGCGGTTCAGCGTGCGCTCGGCAAGGCCGAAGTCCTCGAGCTTGTCCTTGTAGATGATGCCGGCACTGAAGAGTGCCTCCTGCAGGATGGAATTCGACTCCGCCATCTGCTCCTCGCTGAAGGGTATCTGCTGCAGGTAGTACATGGGGTCGTGCGGGTCGGTCACGAGGCTGTCGGGCAGGGCTACGGCCGTGCTGTCCGAGGCGATGGAGTCGGTGCCCTCGGTGAGCTCTTCTTCCTCCTCATCGTAGTTGACCCCTTCGTAGGTCTCGTCGGCCAGCACCGACTTGTTGGCACGGCGCCAGTTATCCTCCAGCTTGCGGCGTCCCCACTTCTGTTGGAAGTCCTTCTTACCCTGCGCCACGAGCTGCGTGTTGTAGAAGTACCACGACTTGTCGTTCGTGTTCATGGCTCCGGGTGTATTCATCTGTGGTCCCTTGGCCTGTGCGGCCCCCAGTGCCTCCTCGCGTTGGGCCATCAGGGCAGCCTCCTCTTCGGCCTTCTTGGCCTCCTCTTCTTGGCGGATGACCTCGGCGATGATGTTCTCTATCACCTTATTTAGTTCCGCCTCGGGCAGTGTAGCGAGGTGCTGCAGACTATCTTGCAGGTCGATAGCTACGGTGTGCTCCACCAGTTCGTCGAGTATCGTAGAGCGGAGGTTCACCATGTCGTAGTCCTTATGCTCCTTGTCTACTAGGCCTATGGCCTCACCATAGCAGCGCTGTGCATCCACATATTTGGCTTGGTCCCAATAAATCTGTCCTAGTTGCAGCAGCAGGATGCCCTTCTCTATGCCGTTGCGGGTGCTTAGCTTGGCACCCTCCTCATACTCCTTCACGGCGTTCACCGTGTCGCGCTGTGCCAGGTGTATGTTGCCCATAGCGTAGAGCACCTGATCCAAGTAGTCCTTGTTGTTGGGGTCCTTGCCCATGCGCTTCAGCGTCTTCAGCATCTTGGCAGCATTGCTCCCGCTCACCGTCTCGGTCTGCTGTATGCGGGCGTTGAACTCCAGCTCATAGGGCGGATTCTGCTTGATGGCCTTGTCGAATGCTTCGTAGGCCTGCTGCTTGTTGCCTAGGTGCTTGTGTATCTGTCCCAGAAGGTAATACTCGCGCGTCTTCTGCTTCTTGGTGCGTCCCGGACGCTTCACCGCCCTCTCCAAGTAGGGCAATGCCTCGTCGAAACGCTCCTGGCGCAGCAGGTGCGAGGCCATGATGGCATCGTACTCCTCGGCCAGCTGGTAGGGTATACTGTCGCGCCCCACCTGAGCGAGCAGGTTGTCGGCTTCGTAGTTCCACTCCAGCTCGGCATAGCACTGCGCCATGCGCATGCGTGCCTCGGCTACAATCTTGGGATCCTCGCTGTAGAGGCGGGTGATGTAGGAGAAGGTGCTGGCAGCTTCCAAAAACTCTCCCTTGTGGAACTGCGCCTTGCCCATGAGCATCCACGCATTATGAAGGAAGGGGTTATACTCCTTCTTGGCATACCACAGCTTGTCCTCCTCGGTGAGCGTACGCCCAGCCTTCTTCTTGGGTTTCTGCTTGATGGAGTGCAGCTTGATGGCCTTCTGCGACTTCTCTATCGCCTTGTCAAAGTTGCCGCCTCCCGCGCTGCGCGTGCTCTCCTTGCTGACGGGGAAGAGCGGGATTATCTCCATGTAGTTGTCCTTGTGCGATTTCTCCTGTGCCGACACGCCCTCCTTGTAGGCCTCGTTGCCATTGTGATACACGTTGAAGCGGGTCACAAACGCCTGGTAGAACCGCGACTGAGCCGTGTTCACCTTCGTGGAACCGCATGCCGATAGCATGAGCAGCACCAACAATACCACCAAGTTGTATGTATACCTCCTGTGCATTATTAATATAAACGCACCAAGGCTACATTTATTGTATCGATGATGGCTCTTCCGTCATAATACTATCTTTATTTACATGTTGAATATACCAATGTACAAAAATTTCCTTGTAACATTTGCGTATGCACGGCAATCTTTGTAAATTTGCCATCATAACAAACAACGGAAATAATGAGTACATTGAAAGTGCAGATAATTAATCGTGGGCATCACGCTTTGCCTACATACGCCACAGAATTGTCGGCAGGAATGGACCTACGGGCCAATTTGACCGAACCTATCATACTGAAGCCCCTGCAGCGTTGCCTAGTGCCCACAGGACTATATATGGCACTATCCGAAGGATATGAGGCACAGGTACGTCCACGCAGTGGACTGGCCTTAAAGAAGGGCATCACGGTGCTCAACTCGCCGGGCACCATCGATGCAGACTACCGCGGCGAAGTATGCGTGATATTGGTAAACCTTTCGGCCGAGGATTTTATCATCGAAGACGGCGAGCGCATAGCGCAGATGGTGATTGCCCGTCACGAGCAAGTGCTGTGGGAGGCAGTAGAGGCGCTCTCTGAGACGGAACGTGGTACAGGTGGGTTCGGACATACAGGAGTGTAGTCTGGATAATTTCAAAAATAAAAAAACCGAAGGTTCGTGTATCATTTTCGACACATATGGCTGATATCAATTGTGCTGCTGATGGCTGCATGCAGTACGGCACGCAAGGCTGTCGATACTCCAGAGGAAGGTGCAACGCTCTCCTTAGAGGAACAACGCAGATATGAATACTACTACTTGGAAGCGGTAAGGTTAGAACAGCAAGAGCGTTACGATGAGGCATTCGGTATGCTTGCGCACTGTCTCGCCATCTATCCCGAGGCCCCGTCGGCATTGTACAAAATGGCTACCTACCACTTCTACCTCAACCAAAAAGACAAGGCGCTCGATGCGCTGCTTCGTGCCGTAAAGGGAGAACCTGACAACTACTGGTACCGTCAGACATTGGCCTCGTATTATCAGACCAACCGCGAATATGACAAGGCTATAGCCGTACTGGAAGAGATGCAACAGCGATTCCCCAAACGCAATGGCGAACTTCTGTCAGCACTTGTGGGGTTATATAACCAGACACAGCAATACGACAAGGTGATAGATGCACTGTCGCGTCTGGAGACCCTGATTGGCAAGACCGAAACCATCAGCATGGAAAAGTCGCGCAACTACCTCCTCATGGGTAACCAAGAGGATGCTTTCGGGGAGATGAAAGCGTTAGCAGCCGAGTACCCCGATAACAGCTACTACCGCGTAATATTGGCGAGTATGTATATGGAGAATGGACACGAAGCCGACGCACTGCCCGTGTTGCAGAAGGTACTGGATGAGGAACCAGATAACGGTACTGCTAAAATTGCTATGGTACAATATTACAAGCAGGTGGCCGACACGATTGAGTACCATGCCATGGTAGACTCGGTAATGATGGCACCCACCATAGACGATGAAACGAAGGTAAAAATGATGTTGCAGCTTATCAGCGAAAAGACCGATAGTACCTATGTGCTACAGCTTTTCGAACGAGCCCTACAGCAGCCACAGCGCTCGGCCAAACTCGGCCATATCTGCGTGCAGTACATGCTCATACTTCATCAACCCGAAGAGCGGGTACGCCCCGTGTTGTTGCGTATGCTCGAAACTGAGCCAGACCACGTGCAGGCACGCCTGCAATTGTTGTCATATGCGGCAAAACGCAACGATCTGGACGAAATTATCGACATTTGTTCCAAGGCTATCGACTACACTCCCGAGGTATTGGATTTTTACTATTACAAGGCGATAGGACTCTACCAAACAAACCGCCATGAAGAGGCGCTCGACACTTACCGCAAAGCTACGGCACAAATTACCGACGAAAGCAGTACAGAGTTGGTATCAGACATATTCACAGCAATGGGTGACTTGTACCAACAGACTGGCCGACTCGAGGAGGCTTACCTATGCTACGACTCGGCGCTCGTGTATAACCCATCGAATATACTAGTACTCAACAACTATGCCTACTTCCTCTCCGAAGAAGGCGAGCAACTCGATAAGGCCGAGCAGATGAGTCTGCGGACCATCAAAGCCGAGCCGCAGAATGCTACCTATCTCGACACCTATGCGTGGATATTATACAAACAACAACGCTACGAGGAAGCACTCGACTATATGGAGCAAGCACTGGCTGCCGACTCGGTGCCAAGCGATGTGCTCTATGAACACGCTGGAGACATACATTACCAGTTGGGCAACGTACAACAAGCACTTGACTATTGGGAACAAGCATTGAATCTGCAGCGTAAGGCTGAAGCTGTGGAGGAGAGATTGGAAAAGAAAGTAAAACTAAGGAAACTGACAGAATGAGAATGAAAAAAGGAAGCAGCAGACACCTACTGACTCTTGTGGCATTGGTATTACTGACCATACTGGCAGGATGCCGCACTGGGCGCAATACCGAGGACAAGGCGGCACGTATAAAGAAACAACAGCAATATGAACAATTGGCCGAACTGTCCAAGCCACTGCTGGGGCTGACCGATATCACCGCACGTACCAATGTCAGTATAAGCTACAATGAGCATTCAATAAGAGTGAAGGGAAAACTTAAGATGCGACGTAACGAGACCATACAGATGACTTTCACAGCATTGGGACTAATGGAAGTCGCCTGTGTGGAATTTACCCCAAAAGCTACTTATATCGTAGACCGCATAGGCAAACGCTATACCCGCATAGACTATTCGGAAGGGATGCTCAAGAGTGTAGGAGCTAACTTCGCTACAGTCCAAGCGCTGTTTTGGAATCGTCTTTTCATTCCAGGTAAGGATGATGCGTGGAAGCAGCCCGAGGACTTTGAGATAATGCTAACAGGCACACGACAATGTGTGGAACCTGCCCACCAACGTATGTTAAAGTGCTATTTCTACACCGACGAAGAGTACAAGCAGTTACAACAGACACGCCTCGAGCTAAGCCACTATAAAGGTATTTGGCAATACGATATGTTTGAACCTCTCGGCAGCCACAGTTTTCCCACCATGTTCGACATTTCACTTTCAGGCTCATCGCGCACTATAGGCGCCAATATTGCACTGAGCAGTATCTCTTATACCGACACAACGTGGAAGAGCGGTATCGACTTATCACGCTATAAGGAGGTAGAGTTAGAAGAGTTGATGTCAATCTTAAACATCCTGAGATGAAGCGTTTGCTCTGTTATATCATAACCCTTGTTGCCTTGAATTTCACCTACGCACAAACCAACCCGAAGGTGAAAGAAATGGAAAGCCAACGCTACCAATTAGAGCAACAACTCGCAGAGTCACGCAAGTTGCTATCGTCCGCACAGAAGGATGTCGATGGACAGTTGACACAACTGTCAGCACTGACCGCACAAATAAAAAAGCAGAAACAGTTTGTGGATCGCCTCGACGCTGACGTAAAGACTATAAACCGCGAGCTGAAAAGCATTGAGGAACAAATACGGGCCCTGCAGGCTGAACTTGAACGTCGACGCGAGCATTATGCCAAAGCCCTGCAAATGATGACAAACAAGAATACGTTCGAGAACAAACTGATGTTTCTCCTTTCAGCTGAATCGTTCAATCAAATGGTGCGCCGTATGCGCTACTTGCGCGAATACTCTAATTTTCAGCAGAAGCAGGGCGAGCAGCTTATAGCACAGCAGCAGGATTTAGAGAACAAACGTATCGAACTAGAACAGACACGCGAGGCCAAGAAGACGTTGCTCGCCCAACGTATTGAAGAGCAGAAACAACTCGACAAGCAGCAGGCCGAACAAAACAAGCTAGTGGCTGGACTGAAGAGAAAGCAGAAGGAGATACGCAACCGCATGGCAGCACAGCAGCGTGAACGTGACAAACTGAACCGCGAGATTGAGCGCATTATAGAAGAGGAACTACGAGTGCAGGAAGCTGAGCAGCGGAAGCAGAGAAGCAAAGGAGAAGAGCCTTCCACCACCAAGGGAGACAAAGCAATGCCGGCGTATAAGGAAAGTGCAGCCGATAGGAAACTCTCAGGCTCTTTCGAGAGCAACAAGGGCAAATTGCCTGTGCCCGTCACAGGTCCCTACCTACTCACCTCGCGCTATGGCGTAAACTATGTGGAGGGGCTCAAGAATGTGAAGTTCAACAACCACGGTGTGGACGTGCGCGGACAGGAGGGATGCTCAGCCCGTGCCATATTTGACGGAACCGTATCATTCGTATTCGAGCATCCGCAAGTGCCAGGTTCATTCATTGTGATGGTGCGTCACGGACAATACATATCAGCCTACTTCAATCTTACGGCGCTGAAGGTAAAAAAGGGCGATAAGGTAAAAATAAACGAACCGCTCGGACTCGTCATTACTGATGCCGCAGGAAACTGTACTATGCAGTTTCAGTTGAGAAAAGACAAACAAAGTATGAATCCCGAATTGTGGGTAGCTTTCTGAGACTAGCCATTAAAAATATAATATTATGAATACAAATAGGACAAGAAGATTGGGAATGATAGTGTTTGGAGTCATATCCACTGCATTATTGATAGCACAGCCTCAATATGCAGACTCGCTTGTCAGAGAACATCTTGGCAGAGGAGTTGTAGCAGTAAAGGAGGGTCCTGACAGGGCTTTCGTCACGTGGCGCTATCTTGACACAGATTCCAAAGACATCACTTTCGACATATACCGCAACGGGAAAAAGATAACACCGCGTCCCATCACTGAAAAGACGTGGTATATAGACACCTCACTCCCCGAAGGTGATGTACAATATGAAGTGCACCCTGTACGAGGTGGCGGAAATGCGCCTTCGGGAGGTTTCACGTTGACTGCTCAGGCTCCAATCGGGTATATCGAGATTCCGCTCTACTATCCACAAGGAGGCAAAACTCCTGATGGGCGCACCTACACCTACTCGGCAGGCGATGCCAGTATAGGTGATATGGATGGTGATGGAGAATATGAAATAGTACTGAAGTGGGATCCCTCGAACGCTCATGATAATGCGCACGATGGCTACACTGGCAACGTACTTTTTGACTGTTACCGCCTCACGGGCGAACGTCTGTGGCGCATAGATTTAGGACCCAATATCCGCGCCGGAGCACACTATACCCAGTTTATGGTATTTGACCTCGATGGCGACAATAAGGCAGAAGTGGTGATGCGCACCTCTGATGGTACGGTCGACGGCATGGGAAAAGTCATCGGTGACGCTTTCGCTGATTATCGCCTTACAGGTGATACCGCAGCCGTTCGTCATCGTCAAAATCAGACAAATATGTGGCGAATTGACAATCGCGACCGATTTGAGCGTCGTTCGCTACCTGACACGGTATTACACCGACAACCTCCCCAGAATGTCCGCCGTAGCAGACGGATGCCTACTCCTGCTATGCAAGGACGTATCGTCAGCGGCAATGAATACCTCACCGTATTCTCCGGACTCACAGGTGAGGCACTCCATACCATCGACTATGTACCCTCACGCGGCAATGTGAGAGACTGGGGAGATGATAAGGGCAACCGCAGCGACCGTTTCTTAGCTTGTGTGGCTTACCTTGATGGAGTGCATCCCTCCGTAGTGATGTGCCGAGGTTACTACACCCGTGCCGTGTTGGCTGCTTTTGATTGGGACGGTGATAGTCTGCGCCAGCGTTGGGTGTTCGACTCTTACCAACCAGAGTGGAGAGCTTATTCAGGACAAGGTAACCATAATCTCCGCGTAGGTGATGTAGATGCCGACGGATGCGACGAGATTGTATACGGCTCGTGTACCATCGACCACGATGGCAACGGGCTCTACTCCACAGGCCTCGGGCACGGAGATGCTCTCCATATGACCGCTTTCTACCCCGATAGTACATCGTTCCAAGTATGGGCATGCCACGAGAACAAACGCGATGGTTCTACGCTACGCGATGCACGCACAGGCCGTATCATCCACCAGTATCCGAGTGGAGAAGATGTAGGGCGCTGCATGGCTGCCGATATTGACCCCCGGCACCCAGGTATAGAGATGTGGAGTCTTGCGTCGGGAGGCATACGCAACTTGAAGGGGGAGGTAACCGCAACCCACGTGAAGGGACTCTCCAACAATATGGCAATATGGTGGGATGGTGATTTGTTGCGCGAGTTGCTCGATGGCACCCGAATAAGCAAGTATATGTGGGGAGCCGACTCATGCCGTGTATTGGCTCGTTTCGACGGATGTTCCCGTATCAATGGATCCAAATCCAATCCTTGCATTCACGCTGACATTTTGGGCGATTGGCGCGAAGAGGTTCTTGTACGTACTGAGGACAACAATGCCCTGCGTCTCTACATCTCTACTATTCCCACGGACTATCGCCTGCATACCTTTCTGCACGACCCCATTTACCGTATCAGCATAGCTACTCAGAACGTCGCATATAACCAACCCACCCAACCAGGATTCTATATTGGTAGTGATGTGCACGGGGAGTTCCGTGGAACCATTATCCCATAATCGTATTTATTATTTACACAACATCTGCATTAAATATTAAAATCTAAAACAAAATGAAAAGAGAAGCCTTCAAGATGTTCCTCAAGCCTGGGTACGAAGAGGAGTACGAACGCCGCCACGCCGCCATTTGGCCCGAATTAAAGAAGCTACTGTCTGAAAATGGAGTGTATGACTACTCCATCTATTGGGACAAAGACACCAATATCCTCTTTGCCTGCCAAAAGGTAAAGGGTGAAGGTGGTTCACAAGATATGGGCGACAATCCCATCGTGCAGAAATGGTGGGATTATATGGCCGATATTATGGAGACTAACCCCGACAATTCGCCCGTGTCAATCCCACTGCCCGAGCTCTTCTATATGGAGTGATTACTCTTTTGTACATGGAGCAGAATCAGCCTTTTCCACGCACTAAGAGACGCCTGTAGCCAAAATGGTAAAGACTCATTTTTTGTAGAGGCATATATTGTTTTTGGAAAAATAGCATTACCTTTGCATAAATTCTGCCGATAGCACTACATAAGATGGAAAAAGTTATTGCCCCTATAAGCAGAGACCTCCTCAAGGCCGAACTTACAGCCGATAAGATGCTGCGCCATACCAATCGTGGTGGGAACGAGCTCTATATCATCGATGCCCACGACTCTCCCAACGTGATGCAGGAAATTGGTCGACTGCGCGAGATAGCTTTCCGTGCGGGAGGTGGCGGTACGGGAATGAGTGTCGACATCGACGAGTTTGACACGATGGAAGTACCCTATAAGCAACTCGTAGTGTGGAATCCCGATGCCGAGGATATTATTGGTGGATATCGCTACATACATGGCTCGGATGTCAAGTTCGACGAAAAAGGACAGCCTATCTTGGCCACCTCACATATGTTCCATTTCTCCGAGAAGTTTCTCCACGATTATCTGCCTCGCACTTTGGAGCTAGGACGTTCATTCGTGTCAGTCGAATATCAAGCTTCACGCACCGATACCAAGGGGCTCTTCGCACTCGACAACCTTTTCGACGGTTTGGCTTCACTTACCGTTGTGCTCGATGATGCCGAATACTTTTTTGGCAAGATGACCATGTATCCTTCGTACGACCGCTTGGCACGAGATATGATACTCTACTTCTTGGACAAGCATTTTGGCGACCGCCGTCACCTGGTAAGTGCTTACCATCCACTATTTATGGAGCATAACCCCAAGCAGTTTCGCGAACTTTTTATAGAAGACGACTTCAAGCTTGACTACCGCCTCCTTAACGCCGAGGTACGCAAACGTGGATGCAATATTCCCCCTCTGGTCAATGCCTATATGAATCTCTCACCCACGATGCTTGTCTTCGGAACCGCCATCAATCACGAATTCGGCGAAGTTGAAGAGACCGGTATCCTCATCAATGTAAATGAGCTCCATGAAGACAAACGCAAACGCCACATCATGTCATTCATCGATGAGCACCCCGAATACGCCAAGCGCATCAAAGGCACCAAGATACTATTCCCGCCTTTGATGAAGCTAAAGCGTAAGAAATAAATTAATATAATCAATTCTACTAAGAGCAAAAGCGGACTGCCGCTTCACTGATTCCTGGCCAAATCAATTGGCAAGGAACGTCTAATCCCTTTATAACAAGAAAGCCCATCTTAAAAAATGAGTATTCCCGGGTTTAAAGCAGCATAATAGAGGGATCAGGAGAATAAAACGATTGATTTCACTTCCCCTTTAGAATTATGCAAAGAAGACATTAAGTTTGTAATGCATAATCATTGTAACGTATTTTTGTTGATAGATACAATGAAACTTTTACTAAAAACCTTGGCAGCTTTCCTTCTTGGATTGACAATAACCAGTACGTTGCTATTCCTTCCGGCTGGAACGTTGAACTATAGCGGCGGATGGCTATTTATCGGATTGCTGTTTGCACCCATCTTGATTACAGGTATGGTTCTGTGGTTCAAAGATCCTAAACTATTACAAAAGCGATTGGCGGCCAAGGAGACTGAAGCAAAACAACGGAACGTGGTGGCACTGTCGGGTTTGTTGCTCATAGTGTCGTTCGTTGTAGCTGGTCTGGACTTTCGCTTTGGATGGAGTCACGTGGCAGACACAATTGTTATCATCGCTTCCGTAGCGTTACTTATAAGCTATGCACTATATGCCGAAGTGCTGCGCGAAAATGCCTACTTATCGCGTGTGGTAGAGGTGCAAACAGGGCAACAGATCATTGACACAGGATTATACGGGATTGTGCGGCATCCTATGTATTCGGCAGTCAGCCTGCTTTATCTCTCCATTCCGCTTGTTCTTGGTTCGTGGTGGGCACTATTGACGATATTCCCCTGTGTGCTTCTGCTAGCTGCGCGTATCAAGAATGAAGAAGTGATATTGTGCCAAGGACTGTCTGGCTACGAAACATACATTCACAAGGTACGTTATAGGATGGTGCCATGGGTGTGGTAAAACTTCTGTAAATGATAAATAAACGAAAAGAGAAGAATTTACAGGTTAGCTATAAAAAATTTTTGATTACCTTTGTAAAAAAGAAGAATGATGAAACGCATAATACCTTTTATATTAGCCCTTGCCTGTGCTTTCATAACCACGGCTCAGAACAATAATGCAGATATGGAGCAGGTGCGCAAGTTAGTGCTTGCCCATAGTGCCATCGCTAACCTCTATGTGGACGACCCCGATGAGGAGAAGGTGGTGGAGGCTGCCATACGTGCCATGCTCAAGGAGCTGGACCCGCACTCTACGTACCTCACCGCCAAGGAGGTGGAGAAGATGAACGAGCCGTTGCAGGGTAACTTCGAGGGCATAGGCGTGCAGTTCAACATGGCCGATGACACGCTCTTCGTCATACAGACCGTAAGCAAGGGTCCATCGGAGAAGGTGGGCATACTGCCAGGCGACCGCATCGTGACGGTGAACGACACGGCTATCGCAGGAGTGAAGATGGCACGCGACGAGATTATGAAGCGCCTGCGTGGCCCCAAGGGGTCGGTGGTGGAGCTGGGCATCGTACGCCGTGGGTATGATGAAAAGCTGACCTTCCGCGTGACACGCGACAAGATACCTGTACACACGCTCGATGCTGCCTATATGATAGCTCCCAAGGTGGGATACATCAAGATAAGTAGCTTCGGTGCCACTACACACAAGGAGTTCAGCGATGCGCTGGCTACACTGAAGGCGCAGAAGATGCAG
>RHMF01001167.1_pt1 | contig 12248 bp, 10 predicted proteins | sample 5365151 | NCBI WGS metagenome assembly RHMF01 (sample SAMN10266501, study PRJNA497801) | feces metagenome | isolation source: feces | host: Bos taurus | place: China: Prairie of Fairy Mountain | collected 2017-08-14 | reverse complement strand
CCTATGCTTGGTTGGAATGTAGGAATTGGCAGCTTAGTAAACTGCTTGGAAGTAGCTCGTATATTCAATTGTGCTGTTTTCACTCCTAGTTCAATAGGCGCTTTTGGTCCTAGCACTCCAAGAGATATGACTCCACAAGATACTATCCAACGCCCTGCTACTATCTATGGCGTAACAAAAGTAACTGGTGAACTTCTTAGCGACTACTACTACACTCGTTTTGGAGTAGACACTCGTTCAGTGCGTTTCCCTGGTCTTATTTCTAACCTTACTCTTCCTGGTGGTGGCACCACCGATTATGCTGTAGAAATATACTATGCAGTGAAAGGCGAAAAGTTCGTTTGCCCGCTTAAGAAAGGTACCTTTATGGATATGATGTACATGCCAGATGCATTGGATGCTATGATTAACATCATGGAAGCTGATCCTTCTAAGTTCATCCACCGCAACTCGTTCAACGTTACAGCTATGAGCTTCGATCCCGAAATCATATACAACGCCATAAAGAAATACGTTCCCGACTTTGAAATGGTGTACGAACCTGAACCTATAAAACAAGCTATCGCTGACAGCTGGCCAAATAGCCTCGACGACTCTTGTGCAAGAAAAGAATGGGGTTGGAATCCTAAATACGACCTCGACAAGATGACCGTGGATATGCTTACTACTCTACGCGAAAAGAAAGAAAAAGGTTTGTTGTAAAAACTATTTTTCAGATATAATATTAGAAGCGATGAGAGATGATTCTTTCATCGCTTTTTTTTGTTACAAAAAGCCATAACTCGATAATTTTATCTATACAAAGAATGATGCTTCGATATTGCTTTTTTTGAGTCTCCATACTCCTTTTCTTGAGAGTGCATTCTCAGCAGCTTGACAATGCACTCTCAACACGCTGACAGTGCATTGTCAAGAAATAGACTTTACAAAGCGTTCCAACTATCTTTTGAAAGTCCTTTTTAGGTATAGGCGAATCTATAAATTCGGCACTAGAATTTTAAGTTTTTTTACCTCTTCTACGAACTTTACGTGTTTTGATTTTTGGGGCTATAAAGTCAGCATCACGCAAATCAATTTTTAGAAATTGCTTATAAAAAAAGCAGGCAAGTTTGATTAGTCAAACTGCCTGCTATGTTCTGGAAAGGTTGTTCGAATATTATTTTGCATTGTTTTCATTCTCTTTCTTCAAGAAAGTTTCGGAAAATTCTTTTTCAGTGGTTTTGTAACCACTTACCACGGCTTCTTCCACTGCCTTATAGCCTTTTACTACAGCTTTCTCTATTTTTTGGATTTTAGTTTCGGTATATCATTGGTCGAATCTTTTTCCAAGAAAGTCTCAACGAACTTGTCTTCTATCTTTTTGTAGCCATTCACCACACTGTTTTCTATGGCTTTATACCCTGTTACTACCCCATTTTCAATAGCTTTGTAGCCTTTCACTACAGCCTTTTCGCTCTTTGTTTCTTTCAGTTTTAGATTATCTTTCATTGTCGAATCGTTGATTGGTGCATTGTTCAATGCCAATGCGGTTAAAATTACTGTGATTGTTGTCATATTATCTTATGATTATTATATGGTTTAAATCTTATTAAAATCTATATCCCAATCCTATGGTTGCGGTATTTTCTACAAGGTTTCCTTCATTATCATAGTAGGAATTAAACATTCCATATTTGTAGTTGATGTTGAACTGCAAACCACAGCCCAACTCTATTCCAACCAACATACCTACACCCAAATTCCAACGAGTAAGAGCAAATACTCCATTGTTCTCTTCATACATATCCACATCACCCATCTTGGCACTTATGCCTGCTGTGCCATAAGGACCGACACCGAAGAAGAAGCGACCATTACCCATGGCAAATTGTCCCATAATATAAGCAGGAACTTCTATACCCCAATTAGTCATTGTTTGTTCCTTTCCAAGAATACTGAAATCAGCATTACGATACTGCCCCAATAGTTCTACTTGAAAGGCAAGATTATTGGTTATATTACTTTTCATAAATACCCCTGCATTAGCACCAAAGCCATTACTTGTTTTGGATACAAGGGGATTATCACTACTTAGATAGAAATTAGAATTCAATTCGGCTTTAACACCAAAAGACGTTTTCTTTTCTTCATTCTGAGCAAACACTCCATTTGCAATTGTTGTTGCCATTATTAGGCTTAAGATTAATTTTTTCATCTGTTTTACTGTTTATTATACCTTATTTAGTTTTCAAATTTATAAGTGCAAAATTACATCCAATATCGATGCCAAATTTGTATATATGGATAATATTTTAGAATAAAAGTCGGAAAAGTGTTTGAAAATGGAAAATAATTGGTAATTTTGCAGAATAAAATACATATTAAACAATGAAGAGACGAGTAACAAGCCTTGAATGGAAAGAGAATTTGGATAAAATAACGCCTGCCAAATATAGGATAGGCAAAGACTTGCTGTACATAGAAGATTATAATATACCTGATATGGCTTACGAGCCATGGAAAACGGATGTTACTACAGCTATAATATGCATACAAGGAAGTGCAGATATATCCATCAATATGAAACGTTATGAAGTAAAAGCACCTGCAATGGTGATAATGCTTTCGGAACATATAATGCAATTACACAATTATAGTTGTGACTTGAAAACTACATGCTTGGTAATGTCAACACGTTTTGCCAATGATCTATTTACCAATGCAAACAAAACCACAAGTATGTATAATTCTGTGTACCAAAATCCGATACTTCAGCTAGATGAAACAGGAAGTTATGTGTTAAGCTTCTATTTGAAAATGATGAAAGATCTTATACAATTTCAAAGCAACCCCTATCGCTTGGATGCTGCGAAACATCTTACTTTGACACTTTTTTTTGGATATGTGCATAGGATTCATGCACCAGAAAACGAGAAAAACGGATATGCTAATAATATTGTAAACGAATTTATAACATTGCTGAAAAAAAACTATAAAGAAAAGAGGGAGACTAGTTTTTATGCCAAGAAGTTATGTATAACACCTAAATATTTGACCACATTGTTGAAAGATATTACCGGCAAAACGGTTCACGAATGGATAGATGAGTATGTAAGTGTAGAAAGTAAAGCGTTGTTGCGTTCTACGAAGATGACGATAGATCAAATAAGTGATAGCCTTTCGTTTTCATCGCAAGACAACTTCAGCAAATTTTTTAAACGAGTAGTAGGTATATCTCCTACCGAATACAGAAAAAGGTATTAGTATCTAATATAAAAAAACGAACATTCGTTTTGCCGGCAAGTTGACATTACTTTGAATGTATTCAACAACAAATATTTTATTTTGTTATTAGGTTTGTACTTTTGCAATAGCTGTAAAATTCTACAATAAATGGTATAATGTCGTTTGTATCATTATTTTTTCGTAACTTTGCAAATTCAAAAAACTAATTGTCTATGGCACAAAACACTGAAAGATGGGGCTCAAGATTGGGCTTGATATTAGCCATGGCAGGTAATGCCGTGGGGTTGGGAAACTTTTTGAGATTTCCTATTCAGGCGGTACAAAATGGGGGAGGAGCATTTATTATTCCTTATATTGTATCGTTTGTTCTGTTGGGTTTACCATTGCTGTTGGTCGAATGGTCAACCGGTAGATATGGCGGAAGTTTCGGCTTCAACTCGCCACCGTATATTATGAAGACTATGAACAAGCGAAGGCTGTGGAAGTATATAGGTGGATTGGGTTTGTTTTCAAACTTCGTTATAGCAGCCTACTATTGTTATATCGAAAGTTGGACCATGTCGTATGTGTATCATTCCATAATAGGAACTTTCCGTGGAATGACCGAGGGGCAGGTGTCGGCTTTCTTCGATAGTTATTTGGATATATCCACTTCTACTACCGGAATACCATACGAGGCCTTGATATTTTATATCTTGTGCTTGGTGCTTAATATATGGATTCTTTCGCGTGGCTTGCAGAAAGGTATCGAAAAATTGTCCAAGATATGTATGCCGTTGCTTATAGTATTCGGTTTGTTTCTTGTGGTGAAGGCTTTCACTATCAAAGCTGGTACCGATGGCGCTGTATATGATGGCATGGTGGGCTTTAACTTCTTGTGGACTCCGCAGTTCGATTCGCTCAAGGATCCTAAGGTGTGGCTTGCTGCTGCCGGTCAGATATTCTTTACCCTCTCGTTGGGTATGGGGTGCATACAGTGTTATGCCTCGTATCTGCGTAAGAACGATGATATAGCCCTCAACGCAATGACCACAGGTTTCACCAACGAGTTTTGCGAAGTTATTATAGGTAGCTCCATAATAATACCTATATCTATAGGCTATTTTGGTATCGACAAGGTGGTTGAGCTTGTTGGTTTGGGAGGTTTCGGTTTGGGATTCCGTTCTATGCCGTTCCTTTTCGGCCAGTGGGGCAACGTGATAGGGGCTATAGCCGGTGCCGCTTTCTTTGGGCTTCTTTTCTTTGCCGGTATCACCTCCACGGTGGCAATGGGGTCGCCTATTGTGGCTTTCCTCAAAGATGGTTTCGGGTGGGAACGGAAGAAATCTACGCTTTTGTTTGGGTTGATAATCTTCCTTTTGGGACTTCCTACAGTGCTGTTTTTCCAAAAAGGAGTGTTTGACCAATATGATTATTGGGGTGGAACGGTGTCGCTCTTTGTCTTTGCCATGTTCGAGGCCATATTGTTTTCGTGGGTGATAGGTGCTGATAAAGGTTGGGCGATGATACATCAAGGTGCCGACATCAAGGTGCCTAAGGTGTTCAAGTTTATACTTAAATACATTACTCCAGTTATGCTTATAGTGATATTCCTTTCGGCATTGGTTAAACCCAAGGGCGACGATTGGTCGCTTATAAGTATAAAAGGTTGGGAGTTGGATGATGCAAGTATTGTAGGCGAACTTACCCATAAGGGCATAGGCCCCAACAGCCAATGGATAACCGACAAGTTTTATGCCGAAAACGCAGGAACAGTCGATTCGATATACAGCCACAATGGTAGGAACTACATCTGTGTGTCGGGCGGTGGCGAGGCAAGGAACTATGCCTTCTCATGCTTCGATGTGCCACAGGTAGAGGTAGGGCAAAAGGTGGCTAAAGGCGATGTGCTATACAGCGGACGGGTGGTTAACGATGTCTTTTATATAGATATGTCGCGGATATTGCTAGTGTTGCTACTAGTGGTTATATGTGCGATGATATGGAAAGGCAATAAAAATATAGAACGAAAGGAGGCTAATTTATGAATACATCGGCATTAGTGATTATGCTTACAGTGCAATTGTCTGTTGCTATTATGACTGTATATATGTTTGTAAGAATGTTTAAAGTAAAACCCGACAAAGAAAATAGTGAAGATGAACAATAAGTATATAACCACTATAATGATGATGTTGTTTGTGTTATTGGCAGGTTGTGCCGAAAAAAGGACAATTCGCACCATCGATCCTCAAAAGGTAAACTTCGAGGTAACATACGATAATAATTTTGATGGTATTATATATCCATCGTTGATAATGGGTTTGTCTAACTATAATGACAAAACCGAGTCGGATTTTTTTACTTACAAACTAATTTCGCCCAAAGACAACTCGGTGCTTAGAATTGTTATGGATTCGTCGGTGATGAACTATGTTACTATTTTTCAGGCAAACATGTCGGAAAAGGGTAAGGAATATACTTTTTATCCATTGGTGAAATGGAAATACGACAATCTTATAAAGCTAAAACAACCCGGCAAGGTGGATTTTACTTTTACATGTTATATCAACGATGAAGAAGTGGATGTAAAAAATATGCGTTTGAGTTATAGAAGTATAAACGAATGCTTATTGGGATTACGCGATTCGGCAAACAAATATATCGATTATCGTTGGATGTTTGCGGCATTTGTAAACGAAGACCATCCCTGGCTGGATGTAATGCTGAACAATATACTCGACCAACATCTTGTAAATCGTTTTGCAGGATATCAGTTAGGTGAAAAGGAAGTGCTTAATCAAGTGTTTGCTATATGGTATTTTATACAAAACAAAGGAATAAAATACAGCTCTATTTCCAATACCAGCAAGTATTCTAAGCAGGTAAACTCTCAATATATTCGTTTTTTCGATGAAGTGTATCGCAATCAACAGGCTAACTGTATAGACGCATGTGCTTTTATGGCATCGATATTGAAAAAGATAGGTATAATGCCTGTTATATTTGTCGAACCTACCCATGCCTATCTTGGTTTTTACAAAGATAAAAACAAAAAGAAATTGGTATTGCTCGAAACCACTATGGCAGGTAATGTGGATATTGCCACCATCGAAGACAAAGTGGATACTGCAACGGGATTGCTTCCCATCGATGTGCTGAATAAATATAAAAAGTATCTTACCGAAAAAGATATAGAGAAATATTTGGCAGGCAATACAACGTTGGAACAACTGAAACGTACCATTTCGCGCACTAACTTCAACAATGCCATCAACTACAATATAAAACGTTACAACGAAAACAAAAAATATTTTTCGCAGACAAACAATCATAGTTATCAAAAACTCGATATATCTGAACTGCGTCAACTTGTTTTACCCATACAAAGTAGAAGCGGACGCTATCAATTAAGGATGATGACAACGCAGGACAATTTTCAGCAACGAGTTGGCAATTAATAATCATAAACCAAGGGATGTATGTTACAAAATATATTTCTTGGTTTTTTGTTTGGATTTATCATGCACTGTTGTGTATTGTAAGTGTCGGTTTAAAGGTCTGAATTCTCATACTTCCGGTCCCCTAAATATGGTGTATATGGCATCTAACTGAAGTACTTTGTGTGCTCAATATTACAATAAGTTTTTATAAGTAAATAAAAAAGTGTACCTTTGCATAAGATTTAGATAAATGGAAATAATAATTAAAGCATATAAATCAGTTAATTATGGGAAATATCGTAGCAATAGTAGGTCGTCCGAATGTGGGTAAATCCACTTTTTTTAATCGTTTAACAGAAACACGCAGTGCCATTGTCGACTCGGTAAGCGGTGTAACTCGCGACCGTCAATATGGTAAAGCCGAATGGACAGGTATACATTTTTCGGTTATCGACACCGGTGGATATGTAGTTGGTGGCGACGACTCGTTTGAAATAGAGATACGCAAACAAGTGCAATTGGCTATCGAAGAAGCCGACGTAATATTGTTTTTGGTAGACGTTAAAGAAGGCGTTACACCAATGGACGAAGATGTTGCCGATATGCTTCGCCGTTGTAAAAAAAGAGTGATATTGGTAGCCAACAAAGTGGATACCGCTCTTAGAATAAACGATGTGGCAGAATTTTATGCCATGGGTTTGGGTGATCCTTATCCTATATCGGGTATGAATGGTTCAGGTACAGGCGAACTTCTTGACGAAGTGGTGAAAGGTATGAAGGACGAACCCGACGAATTGTCCGATCTTCCTCGTATAGCTGTGGTGGGACGTCCCAATGTAGGTAAATCGTCGATGATTAATGCTCTTACAGGTCAAGATCGTAATATTGTTACTCCCATAGCCGGAACTACTCGCGATTCGATATTTACTCGTTACAATCTTTTTGGTTTCGATTTTAATTTTGTGGACACTGCCGGACTTCGTAAAAAGCAGAAAGTAAACGAAGATATAGAGTTTTACTCGGTATTGCGTTCGGTGCGTGCTATCGAAAACAGCGATGTGTGTATACTTATGATAGATGCTTCGCAAGGGTTAGAGCAACAAGATTTGAATATCTACAGTTTGATACAACGTAACAATAAGGGGGTGGTAATAGTGGTAAATAAATGGGACTTGGTGGAAAAAAGTACCAATACCCATCGTGAGTTTGAGAATATGATACGCGAACGTATAGCCCCATTCAACGATGTGCCTATAGTATTTACTTCGGTTATAAATAAACAACGTATATTTAAGGTGTTGGAAATAACCAAACAAGTGTTTGAAGCTCGTAGTCGTCGTATAACCACTCACGAACTCAACGAAGCACTCTTACCTATAGTAAAAGAACAAAATCCGCCACCATCAATAAAAGGCAAGCATATAAAAATAAAATACATTACTCAATTGCCGACAGCATATCCGCAGTTTGTATTTTTCTGCAATTTGCCTCAATATATCCGCGACCCGTATCGTCGATTTGTAGAAAACAGAATGCGCGAGATGTGGGATTTTCATGGCGTGCCTATGAAGATTTATTTCCGCGAAAAATAAAGAAACAATTTATAAAATAAACAGATATGCGATTAACTCACAAAGGGGTTAATCGCATATTTTTTATGTAATATCGTTTACAATTCCATATATATGGCTGATGTTTGTTTTTTATTTGTATTGGATATAATATTTTTTACTTACGAGCGTTAAAGGTTGCAAATAAACAAAATAGTTCTGTAACACAAATATATTATGAATATACAATTTTTAGGAGCTGCTAAGGAGGTAACAGGTAGCAAACACTTGATTACAACCAAACGAGGATTGAAGATACTTTTAGATTGTGGTATGTATCAAGGTAAAGGTTTGGAAACAGATGGTATGAACCGTGAATTGGGTTTCGAACCTTCGGAGATAGACTATATTATACTTTCTCACGCTCATATCGACCATTCGGGGCTTATACCTTACATATATAGATTAGGTTTTAGAGGCACAGTGCTTTGTACCCCTGCTACTCGCGACCTTTGTGCCATTATGCTTGCCGATGCCGGCAAAATACAAGAATCGGATACTCGTACTTTCAACAAGAAACGTCGTGCTGCCGATCCAACAGTAAAAGATGTAGAGCCTCTATATACTTTGGCTGATGCTCAAGAGTGTATGCAATGCTTTATAAGTGTTCCGTACCACAAACCATTTAATATCGAAGGCGAGGTAACTATTGAGTTTTACGATGCCGGACATATATTGGGTAGTGCCGCAATATATATGCAAATCAACGAAGGCCGTAGAAAAATAAAACTATGCTTCACCGGAGATATCGGACGTTATTCGTCGCATATACTTAAAGATCCCGAACCTTTTCCTCAAGTGGATTACTTGATAATGGAGTCAACCTATGGCGATCGTACACACACCACATTTGGCAATGCCGAACAAGACTTGCTGATGGCTACATTGGATACTTGTACCAAAAAGAAAGGTAAATTAATAATACCATCTTTTGCTATCGGTCGTGCACAAGAAATAATATACGCTTTCAACTGTTTGAAAAACAAAAAACTTTTGCCAGATATTGATGTCTTTGTCGATAGTCCGCTAAGTGTGTCGGCTACCAATATCATGCGTTTGCATACCGAATGTTTCAATGATGGTATTATCGAAGAGATGAAAAAAGACCCCGATCCGTTTGGTTTCGACAAATTGCAGTATGTACAATCCATCGAAGCATCGAAGGCATTGAATCAACGAAACAAAACATGTATCATTATTTCGGCATCGGGTATGATGGAGGCCGGACGTGTAAAACACCACTTGGCCAATAGTATCGACAATCCAAGAACCACAGTGTTATGTGTAGGTTATTGTGCCCCCACTACTTTGGGTGCAAAGATTATGCGTGGCGATAAAAAGGTATCCATATTTGGACGACCCATTACCGTTCGTGCCGATTTGCGTCGTATAGATGCTTATTCGGCTCATGGCGACTACGAAGAAATGATACAATACATATCGTGTCAAGATAAGAAGAAACTGAAAAAGATATTCCTTGTTCATGGCGAAGAAGAAACTCAAGCCAATTTTCAAAAGACTTTAAACGAGCGAGGTTTTAAATCGGTAGAGATACCCACTCGTTTGGATAGCATAGAGTTGTAATATATATCGATGATATTATACCAAAAAGCGACGTGGTTGCCCATTGTAGCCACGTCGCTTTTCTGCTTTTCGATGGTTTATTCCATGCGTACAAAAGAAAGTGTTACTCCCCGTATTTTCGAAAAGGCTTCGGTTACACGCAGGCTTTTCGATTTGCGCACCGAAAAGTCTAAACTGCAGTTCAACTCAAATCTTTGGTTGAATTGTTCCAAACCTTCGTCTTTAAGTAGCCGCATTACATCGTTCATAAGAGGGTATTCAAATTCTACGCGGTATATTTCGTTTACTGTCTTTTCTATTATTTCGGCATTGTCCAAAGCATCTTTGGTAGCTGCTTTGTAGGCATTTATAAGTCCCGATACTCCAAGTTTTATACCACCGAAGTATCGCACCACTATTACCAATAGGTTGGTTAGGTCTTTTGATAGTAGTTGTCCGTGTATGGGGCGCCCTGCGGTGCCCGAAGGTTCGCCGTCGTCATTTACGCGATAGGCCGCTTTGTCGTGGCCAAGGATATAAGCATAGCAATGATGTCGGGCGTCATAGTATTCTTTTTTTATCTTTTCCACATGGCCTTTTATCTCTGTTTCGGTCGTTACGGGAATGGCGAACGCCAAAAATTTGCTGCCTTTTTCCTTGTAAATACCTTCGGTGCTGGCTTTTATTGTTTTATATGTGTCGTCGAACATGGTGGTGTGTTTATTTATAATAGTGGCAAACGAAATCGTCGTCGACTTGATTAGTGCTGTTCGGTACAGTATTTAATAGCGGGGCGGCAAGGCCTTTGCCAAACATTTTGTTGCCGATAAGCACTCGGGCTTCGTCCCAAACATTTTCGGTTATAAAGGTATTTAGCAGTTTTAGTCCGCCTTCCACTATTACTGATTGTATTTTTCTGTGCCAAAGGTCGGTAAGTATTTCGTTTAAAAGACTTTCGAAGTCTATTACAACGTATTCTATATTTTCTTTACTTTCTAGGTTGCGGTTTTCGGTGTATATTATGGTGGGGGTAGAGCCGTCAAGTATAAACGATTGCTCCGGTATGCGTCCCGTTTTGTCGAGGGCTATGCGCAGCGGGTTTTTGCCATACCATAGGCGTGAGCTAAGTTGCGGATTGTCGTTCACCACGGTTTGTGTGCCCACCATTATGGCGGCTTCTTCGGTACGCCATTTATGTACTTCGCATTTAAGTTTTTCGTTGGTAATCCAATACGATTTTTGTTTGCTGTCGGAGCGGTCTATGTCCATAAAACCATCGCGGGTTTGAGCCCATTTGAGTATTATGTATGGTCGTTGTTTTTCCATATAGGTAAAGAAGCGACGATTTAAAAAACGTCCTTCTTCTTCAAGTATGCCTGTTGTTACTTCTATTCCGGCATTGCGAATTTTTTCTATACCGCGTCCTGCTACCAAAGGATTGGGGTCGAGGTTGCAAACTACCACCCGTTTGAATGGATATTGAGCAATAAGATCGGCGCAAGGTGGCGTTTTGCCGTGGTGTGAACATGGCTCGAGGTTTACATACAGTGTGCTACCTTCGAAACACGACTTATCGGCAACACGCAATATGGCATTGCGTTCGGCATGGTTTTGACCGCAATATTGGTGAAACCCTTCCGAAACAATCTTGCCATTTTTTACAATTACACAGCCCACCATAGGGTTGGGTGCCACATAGTGTATTCCGTTTTCTGCCAAAGCAAAACAACGCCTAATATACATTTCATCTATTGTCATAATGTTTGCAAAAATACAACTTTATTTGGAAACGAGAGAGAAAAAAGAAAAATAAAATTGTAAAATATTTTGCCATATCAAGAAAAAACACTAACTTTGCAGTCGAAAATGAAAGGTACAATAGTAAATATAATCATATACAGAACGTTTCTAAATATCAAAAATAGAGACGAATTCGTGAAGTTATAACGAGTTGACGGCGTATCAAACTCGTTCCTTTTTTGGTACAAATTTTTGTACAAATCCCGTTGAAATATTTTATTATTTGCTTGGATAAGCAATAGAAAAAGAATAAACAATATAATAATAACATTAAAATAAATATATTATGGAATTACCATTTGCAGAATCGTACAAAATTAAAATGGTTGAGCCTTTACGCAAATCTACTCGCGAAGAACGCGAAAAATGGATTAAAGATGCTCACTACAATTTATTTGGTTTAAAATCTAGTCAAGTTTATATCGATTGTATCACCGACTCCGGTACAGGTGCTATGAGCGACCGCCAATGGGCTGCTATGATGACCGGTGATGAAAGCTACGCAGGTGCTTCTTCTTTCTTCCACTTGAAAGAAACCATCACTCGCCTTACAGGTTTTGAATGGGTTATACCTACTCACCAAGGTCGTGCTGCCGAAAACGTATTGTTCAGCTATCTTGTAAAAGAA
>RHMF01001091.1_pt1 | contig 12251 bp, 15 predicted proteins | sample 5365151 | NCBI WGS metagenome assembly RHMF01 (sample SAMN10266501, study PRJNA497801) | feces metagenome | isolation source: feces | host: Bos taurus | place: China: Prairie of Fairy Mountain | collected 2017-08-14 | reverse complement strand
ATTTTTTGAATTTATCCTACTCTGATTTGCGAAAAAAACATTATCTTTGCAGTCGATTTTATTAGGAATTAAAAATATAGGAATAGATTATGTCTCAAATTATTGGAATTCATTCAAGACAAATCCTCGATTCAAGAGGTAATCCAACAGTTGAAGTTGAAGTTTATACAGAAGCAGGAGCTTTCGGAAGAGCAGCAGTGCCTTCAGGAGCTTCAACAGGCGTTCATGAAGCTTGTGAGTTGAGAGATGGTGATAAAAGCTACTTCTTGGGCAAGAGTGTTTTGAAAGCAGTTAATAATGTAAACACTGTATTGTCTGAAGAGTTGAGAGGAATGCAGGTTACAGAACAAGGTGCTATCGATGCAAGAATGATAGAAATTGATGGTACAGAAAATAAAGGTAAAATAGGAGCTAATGCAATTTTAGGTGTGTCTTTGGCTTGTGCAAAAGCAGCAGCAATGGAGACAGGTCAAGAATTGTACAGATATATCGGTGGTGTGAATGCAAATACTTTGCCAATCCCAATGATGAATATCTTGAACGGTGGTTCACATGCTGATAATAGTATAGATTTTCAAGAGTTTATGGTTATGCCTGTTGGGGCTAACAATTTCTCTCACGCTTTGCAAATGGGTGCTGAGGTATTTCATAATTTGAAAAGCGTATTGAAAGCAAAAGGATATTCAACTAATGTTGGGGACGAAGGTGGTTTCGCTCCAAATTTAGGCTCAAACGAAGAAGCTATTGAAGTTATCTTGACTGCTATAGAAAAAGCTGGTTACAAACCAGGTCAAGATATATACATTGCTTTGGACCCTGCATCTAGTGAATACTTTATTCCAGAAGAAAATGTTTACCACTTGCACAAATCAACTGGGGATAAATTGACTCCAGAACAAATGGTTGCTTATTGGAAAGAATGGGTTAATAAATATCCTATCATTTCAATCGAAGACGCAATGGCAGAAGATGATTGGACAGGTTGGAAAGCGTTGACTGATGAGTTAGGTAATACTATTCAATTAGTAGGAGACGACTTGTTTGTAACAAATCCATCACGTTTGAGATTGGGTATTGAAAGAGAAGTTGCAAACTCAATATTGGTGAAAGTTAATCAAATAGGTTCTTTAACTGAAACAATAAATGCAGTAAATCTTGCATACAGAAACGGATATACTGCAGTTATGAGTCACCGTAGCGGAGAAACAGAAGATACTACAATAGCTGACTTGGCTGTTGCATTGAATACAGGCCAAATCAAAACAGGTTCTGCTTCAAGAACTGATAGAATATGTAAATACAATCAGTTGTTGAGAATCGAAGAAATGTTGGGTGATCAAGCTGTTTATTTGGGTTCTAACTTTAAGTTTGCTAGATAATTTTGCTGTTTATTGACAAAAAAAAGCATAAAAGTTTTGTCAGTTCAGTAAAAATTGCGAACTTTGCAGCACGAAAACGTTTTGAAGTATAAATATAATAATTAAGGTATAGAGATGTCAAAAATTTGTGAGATTACAGGAAAGAAAGCAATCACAGGAAATAGAGTTTCTCACTCAAATATCAAAACAAAGAGAAGATTCTATCCAAATTTGCAAATGAAGAAGTTCTACATTCCTGAAGAAGATTTGTGGGTAACATTGAAGGTAACACCTGCTGGAATGAGAACAATCAACAAGAAAGGAATAATGGCTTGTTTGAATAACTCAATAGAAAAAGGCATTATAAAATTGTAATTTCAAATTACAGTAAAACATAGAAGCGGGAGTTTGAAGTGATTCGGACTCCCGCTTCGGTTGAATATTATGGGATATAGTTACGATATAGAGATAAGAGCAGAATATGTAGATACCGATAAAATGGGTGTTGTACATAATAGTAATTATTTTAGATTCTTTGAGCGAGGACGCTGTGAAATAATGCGAAGTCTCGGAATCAGTTATAAGGAAATAGAAGATAGAGGTTTGGTTATGCCATTAGTTGAGCAGTATGCAAAATATCATTCTCCTGCTTATTATGATGATTTGCTTATTCTTAGAACCACTATCAATGAAATTCCAAAAGCAAAAATTCGTTTTGAGTATCAAGTTTTGCGAAAAGAAGAACAAGGAGAACGACTTTTGTGTCAAGGATATAATGTTTTGGCTTTTACAGATGAAAAAACTTTGCGACCAAAACCATGTCCAGTTTATTTGGTAGAAAAATTGGAGAAAGTTTTGTAGGTATTGTAAAAAATTGTATCTTTGCACCCTAAATTTAATTTAATAAAGTATTAACAACAAAAACAGAAAGAGGTATTAATTATGATTATTGTTCCAATTAAAGAAGGCGAGAACATCGAAAGAGCTCTTAAAAAATTGAAGAGAAAGTTTGAAAAAACAGGTGTGGTAAAAGAGTTAAGAAACAGACAAAAATTTACTAAGCCTTCAGTTGTGGCAAGAGATCGTAAGTTGAAAGCTATTTATATCCAAAAATTGCAACAACAAGCTATGGATAAGTAGTTTTTTCAAAAAAAATAAGGGGCTTACAACAACAATTGTAAGCCCCTTTGCGTTTTATATGTAGATATTGTTAGGTTATTATAGCTATGAATACAGATAAGTTTTTGAAATACTTGAAAGAGGAGAAGAATTACTCTCCTTATACCTTGTTAGCATATTCTGCAGATTTGGAGCAATTCGCAGAATGTTTGTCTAGGGAGTGTGGAGTAACAAATGAAAATGATGTAACGGCACCTATGATACGAATATGGATGGTTGAGATGAAAGCAAGGGGCGTTTCAAACCGTAGTATTGGAAGAAAGGTTGCCAGTATGAGATGTTACTTCAATTATATGTATAGATCTGGTTTGATAACTCAAAATCCAATGTTCAAAATTGTTGCTCCGAAAATTACAAGAAAGAATCCAAGCGTTGTGCTTACAAATGAGATGGAACGAATCTTGGAAGAAAAGAGATTGGATACTAGTCTTATCGGAATGAGAAATAGCTTGATTCTAGAATTGCTTTATGCTACAGGAATGCGTCAAGCAGAGATGTTGGAGGTAACAGAAGACGATATCAATTATGAAACATCTGAAATAAAGATACAAGGAAAGGGAAGAAAGGAACGAATAGTCCCAGTGAGCCCAAGCTTGTTGGGAAGAATAAAAGAATATGTTGACAAGAAGAGAGAGGTAAACGCAGATTTATCAAAGCTTTTTGTAAACAAGAAACTTGAACCTATTTCAAAGAAACAGCTATATAGCTTAGTGTGTAAAGAAATGGAATCTATCGAATCTTCAATTCAACATTCTCCACACGTTTTAAGACATAGCTTTGCTACCAATGTGTTGGCAGAAGGAGCAGATTTAGCATCGGTAAAGGAAATATTAGGACACGAATCCATAGCTTCAACACAAGTTTACACACATACAACAATAGAAGAATTGAAGAAAGCATACAAATTGGCTCATCCGAGAGCTGAGGAAAGAAAATAAAAATGTAATGCAAAAGCCGAATAAAATCGGCAATCGTGAATTCTTATATACAATAACAAAAAACAAGGAGGTTAAAATGAAAGTGGTACTTAACGCAGTTAAATTCTCTCCTGATGAAAAGTTAGAAATTTTCGTTAATGAGAAAGTTGGAAAGTTAGAAAGATTGTTACCAGAGACTTTAGAGGCCAATGTAACTTTGAAAGTAGAAAAACCTGAAAGTAACAATAACAAGATTGCTGACATACGACTTGTAGTAAGAGGCAACGATTTATTCGTAACAAAACAAGCAGATAGTTTTGAAGAAGCAGTGATGCTGGCGATAGATGCCTTGAAAACTCAAATCGATAAATTCAAAGAAAAGAAGTAGTTCACAAGAATTGTTATAAACCAAAGCGGAGTGCTGTGAAGCATTCCGCTTTTCTTATATTGTATCAATACATTAACAAATCGAGAAAGGTAACTAAAATAACGATAATTGCTCACCGTGGTTAAATGATTTTCTATGTAGAGGAGTCATTCCGTAGACTTTGATCGCCTCACGGTGTTGTTTAGTAGGGTAGCCCATATTCTTAATCCAATTATATTGAGGGAAGTCTTGGTGAGATTGAATCATAAAATCATCTCTGTAAGTCTTGGCAAGAATCGAAGCCGCTGCAATATTCTGAAATTTAGCATCACCTTTAACAATACATTCAAAAGGAATATCCAAATCAGTCCTAAACCTATTGCCGTCAATCAATAATAAATCCGGTTTAATCTTGAGATTACGCACTGCATTGCTCATTGCAAGGAAAGATGCATTGAGAATATTAATCCTATCAATCGTTTCATTATCAACAAACGCCACAGCCCAAGCCACAGCCTTTTCTTCAATAATAGGACGCAACAACCTACGGCGATTATCTGTCAATTGCTTAGAATCATTCAATTCCTTACAATCGAAATCTCTTGGCAAAATGACAGCGGCTGCGACAACAGGACCAGCCAAACAACCACGTCCTGCTTCATCGCAGCCGCATTCTAATATGTTTTTTATAGAAAAAAAACTTTGAAGCAAAACAACTTACTTGCTAATGTTAGCAATAAGACTCTCAAACAAAATTCTGCCATCAGTATTTCCCAATTCCTCATCAGAACATCTCTCAGGGTGAGGCATCATTCCGAAAACGTTTTTAGTCTTATTTGTAATACCGGCGATATTCTCTAAACTACCATTAGGATTGCTTTCTTTAGCAATGTTACCATTTTCATCGCAATAACGGAAAAGAATTTGCTCATTATCGTTCAAACGTTTGATAGTCTCCTCATCAGCAAAGAAACGACCTTCTCCGTGAGCGATAGGAATATTCAAAGCTTTGCCAATAGTAGCCTTTTGAGTGAAAGCTGTAGAATTTGTTTGAGTTGCGATATATTGGTTTTTGCAAACGAATTTTTGGTTATCGTTAGCAAGCAAAGCGCCTTCCAACAAACCAGATTCACACAATATTTGAAAACCATTGCACACACCCAAAACATAACCGCCATCAGCAGCAAACTTCTTCACGCTTTCCATAATAGGAGAGAGGCTTGCAATAGCTCCCGAGCGAAGATAGTCTCCGTAAGAGAAACCTCCCGGAAGTATAATCATATCACAATTTTGTAAATCAGTATCCTTATGCCATAGTTCAACGACCTCTTGTTTCATAATGTCCTTTAACAAATACACCATATCGTGGTCGCAATTTGAACCCGGAAAAATAACAACTCCAAACTTCATTTCGTCAAATTTTTTATTTATTACACTGCAAAGGTACAAAAAAAGGATTAACTAAATTCAAATTACAGCCAATTGTTTTGCCGTTTTGAGAAAGTTAATCCTTATTTCGTTATAATTATACGCCATTTCGTAGGCAAAACCTACCATATCGGCATATCAAATCAAAATCTTGTACAATCAATTAAATGTCTATATACACTTTTGCAATACAACACAATACAAAAATCAAAAGAAATCTGTTTGCATGCTTCTCTTTGTTGTGATTCAAGAACAGATTACACAAGAAAAAGCTAAAAGGAATTGCAAACAAAAAAGACATATTCTCTTGAGTCTTGCTCAAAAAGAACGGAATCAAAGAAACAATGAACATAGTTACCAAAACGCCGCTCTTTTTTCTGTACTCTATAATTCTGTTGGCACGAGAACTGATAGTGTTAAACAAAGCCGGGATAAGATAAAGAGCAAGCAAAGCAGTGTAAACAACTTGCACAGGAACATTAAGAAACTCGAAGTTTATCTTTACCCAACTCTCAGCATTCTTAAACAGCTCTTGAGTAATCGAAATATCTTTCAAATAATAGAAAACGCACAATAACAAAAACGGAGTAAACAATCCGAGAATGCTCATGCACCAACTACGCCACTTATACAACTTATAGACAATCAAACCGCCCCACATCCAAAATATAAAGAAGATAGCAGGAGCGTAGAACAAACTTGCAACCGCCAAACAAAAGCTCGATTGAAATATCTCGTCAATACCCTCTTTCTTATCCGAGCATTTGAAAAAGAAATGCAAAGCAACAATCAAGAAAAGGTTAGAAAAGAGAATTGAACTGAAGGTCATAGTGTGTATATTGCAACTCATAAGCAATATATATATGAAAGCAGGGAAGAACGTCGTCTTTTGACACAAGTGATTGCTCGTCATAAGATAGTTAAACGCCAAAGCCTGCAAGAAAACCAAGACAAAAGAACAAACAGTCGCCATTCTCTGCAACTCAAACGTAGCACCATAAACAAGCTCATAAAGAGACATGTCGAATTTAGTGTGGAAAACCTCAGGCGGATTAACGAAAGCGGGAACCCAAAGCACCAAAGGCACAATTACCAACAAAAGTAATTGCAAGGGATAGTTTTTCTTGAAAATATTTATCAGCATTTCTGTCTCTCTTTTTTTTGTTATCAATCATTCTTTACGCAGATTATTGAAAAAAGATACATTTTCGCAATGATAAAATTTCAAAAGAACATCTTTTTCTTCAAAAAACCGTTACACCAAAACTTGATTTGCGTCCAACGAAACAAAGTTTTAATTTTCTAAAATCAAGAAAGAATTTACTGAAATCAAGATTCATTTTGTCGAAATCAAGATTTGGCAAAACTGTTTCGAATCTGCTTGTTTTTACCGAGCAAGTCAATGCTTGTAAAGCAAGATAATCAAGGCAAAAAACAAAGAAAAAAACAACAAAACAAAATCTTATCGAGAAAAAACTTGGCATTAGAATGTTTTTTCGTACTTTTGCACTTTATTTTTCGAGGGTAGATTATAAAGTATTAAACATAAAAATATTATAAAATGGAAGACACAACAAAATATTCAGGAAAGATGCGTCAGGAATCTGACTTGATCGGTACAAGAGAAATACCTGTTGAAGCTCTTTACGGAGTTCAATCGGTGAGAGGCTTTGAGAATTTCAAAATCTCTGGAAAGCTAATGAACGACTACCCTAACTTTATCAAGGGAATGGCTTTGACTAAAAAAGGTGCAGCTATTGCTAACCACAAACAAGGTAAGCTTACTGACGAACAATTCAAAGCTATCGTACAAGCTTGTGACGAATTGTTCGAAGGAAAACACCACGAATTTTTCCTTTCAGACATGATTCAAGGTGGTGCAGGTACTACTGTTAATATGAATGCTAACGAAGTGCTTGCAAATCGTGCTTTGGAAATAATGGGTAAAGAACACGGACAATATGAGTTCTGCTCTCCAAACGACCACTTGAACGCTTCTCAATCTACAAACGATGCTTATCCAACTGCATTCCACTTTGGTTTGTATTTGGAAAACCAAAAGCTTGTAAAAGCTATGGAAAACATAGTTGCATCTTTGGATAAGAAAGCTGAGGAATTCTCTCAAATAATCAAAATGGGTAGAACTCAATTGCAAGACGGTGTTCCTATGACTTTGGGACAAACTTTCAAGGCTTTTGCTAACTTGTTGAGAAGAGAAATCGAAAATTTGAACAAGGCTGCTGAAGAATTGCTTTGCATAAACATGGGTGCTACTGCTATCGGAACAGGTATCTGCTCTGAGCCTGGATACAGCAAACTTTGCACTGAAGCTTTGAGAGAAATAACTGGTTGGAATGTAACTTTGGCTGAAGACTTGGTTGAGGTAACTTCTGATACTTCTGTATTGGTTGGCTATTCTTCAGAATTGAAGAGAATTGCTTTGAAGGCTATAAAGATATGTAACGACTTGCGTTTGATGGGTTCAGGTCCAAGATGTGGAATCCACGAATTGTTCTTGCCAGAAATGCAACCAGGTTCTTCTATCATGCCAGGTAAAGTAAACCCTGTTATCCCTGAAGTAATGAACCAACTTTGCTACAAGGTAATTGGTAACGATACAGCAGTTATGTTGGCTGCAGAAAACGCTCAATTGGAATTGAACGTTATGGAACCAGTATTGGTATTCTGCTTGTTTGAATCAATTAACCTATTGACAAATGGTTTCGATACTTTGAGAACTCTTTGTATAGATGGCGTTAAGGCAGATAAAGAAAACTGTGAACGTCAAGTTAAAGGTTCTATCGGTATAGTTACTGCTTTGAACCCAATCATCGGATACAAGAACTCTACTAAGATAGCTAAGGAAGCTATGGCTACAGGTAAGGGAGTTTATGATTTGGTTTTGGAACACGATATTTTATCTAAGGAAGATTTGGATACAATATTGAAACCTGAAAACATGATTGCTCCGGTTAAATTGGATATTAAACCAAAACACTAATCGGTTTTTGTAATATAGCTAACGAGTCGTTCAGATTAAAATGAGCGACTCGTTTCTTTTTTGATTTGGTTTTGTAAATCTTTGTTTGTAAGAGTATAAATAAAATGCTAAAAACATTTGTCTTAAATTTGCGTTTTACAATTATTATTTCGTATCTTTGCAAACTTTTTAGAAAATAAGTGTAGGAAGTATGGCTAATATGTTTGAAGAAAAGAAGAGAAAGCAAGAAGCGATAAATGCTGCAATGAGTAAAATTAAGCATGTGATAGCTGTTGCGAGCGGTAAAGGTGGAGTTGGTAAATCAACCGTTGCTGCAAATGTTGCTTTGTCTTTGGCTAAGAAAGGATATAGAGTAGGATTGGCAGATGCAGATATTTATGGTCCAAGTGTACCTACTTTATTTAATATAGAGAATGAGCAGATAATGGTAGCAGAAGTTGATGGTAAACAACTTATGGTGCCGTTTGAAAAGTATGGTATAAAGATGATGAGCGTTGGTTTCTTTGTTGATAAAGATAAACCAATGTTGTGGCGTGGCCCTATGGCTGCTAACACTCTTACTCAAATGCTTACCGAAACTCATTGGGGAGAATTGGATTTTATGGTTTTGGATATGCCTCCGGGAACGGGAGATATTCAACTTACATTGGTACAACAATTCTCTGTTTCAGGCTCTATATTTGTTTGTACTCCACAACAACTTGCGGTTGCTGACGTAAGAAGAGCTGTAAATATGTTTAAGAATGACCAAGTAGCAGTTCCGATTATCGGATTGGTTGAAAATATGGCATACTTTACGCCAAGAGAATTGCCGAATAATAAGTATTACATCTTCGGTAAAGGCGGTGGAGAAGAATTAGCAAAAGAGTTAGACTTAGATTTGATTGCTCAAATTCCTATTTCTATGGATATATCGGAGACAAATGACACAGGAAATCCTATATCATTAGATTTCTCTTCTCCGGAAGCAGAATGCTTTATGGAATTGGCAGAAAAAATAGCAGAAAAAACAATTAAAAACGTATAAAGAAATGACACAAGAAGAAAGAGATATTTTAGAAACAAAGGTTAAAGAAGTGATAGAGTCTATTCGTCATTACTTGCAAGAAGACGGAGGAGATGTTCAATTCGTTAATATGACAGATGATAAGGTCGTTTACGTAGAATTGCAAGGACATTGTGGAAGTTGCCCTCATGCAATGGCTACTTTGAAGAACGGAGTTGAGGCTGCAGTTAAGGAAGTTGTGCCTGAAATAGTTTCTGTAGAGAGAATATAATTCTAAATATTTGGTTGCCATGATATACACAAAAACAGGTGATAAGGGTACGACAAGTCTTGCAGGAGGTCAAAGAGTTCCGAAGTATGACTTGAGAGTAGAGTGTTACGGCACCATAGATGAATTGGTTTCTTATTTGGGTTTGGCTAGAGATTGCTTCAAAAGCGAGAGACTAACTAATGAGGTAGTAAGGATTCAACGAATTTTATTCAATGCAGAAAGTATTTTGTCGAGTGAATCTGAAGATGTGGCAAATAAAATGCCGCAAGTAAAAGATGAAGACATTATCTTTTTGGAACGTAGGATAGATGCAATGAATCAAGAGTTGCCTCCGTTGAAAGCTTTTTTGATTCCGGGAGGCAGTCGAACCAGTTCCCATATTCACGTTGCAAGATGTATATGTAGAAGAGCTGAGAGATTGTGTGTGAGATTGAATGATGAGCAAGCGGTAAACAGCAATATATTAATGTTTTTGAATCGTTTGTCGGATTATCTCTTTGTATTGGCTCGCTATATACTTAAAGAGAAAAAAAGAAAAGAGACCTATTGGCAAGCAGAATAGTTGTCTGTAAAAATAAAGTAAGTTAATATTAAAACAGAAAGAAGATGTATTGGACTTTGGAATTAGCATCGAAGTTAGATGATGCACCATGGCCAGCAACAAAGGAAGAGTTGATGGACTATGCCGTAAGAAGCGGGGCCCCTGCAGAAGTGTTGGAAAATTTAGCTGAAATAGAAGATGAAGGGGATATTTATGAGACGATAGAGGATATTTGGCCTGACTATCCGACAAAAGAAGACTTTTTCTTCCATGAAGATGAGTATTAATTACTAAGTCTGTATTTTGTACATGTATTTTTAGAATGAGCAAAGCAAATACTTACATTTGTAGGGATTTGCTTTGCTTTTGTTTTTGTGAAACGAAACATTGGATTACTGAAACAAAGTTTTGATTTTGTAAAACAAAGTTTTGTATTGTTGAATCTTGAAGTTATTTTTGTATAATTAAATCATATTATATTTATGTTTGAAAGAACGGAATTGATGATAGGTACAGAAAAGTTAGAATGTTTACGTGCTTCTCATGTACTTGTAGTTGGTTTGGGTGGAGTAGGAGCTTATGCGGCGGAAATGTTGTGTCGTGCAGGTGTAGGAAAATTAACTATAATTGATTCCGACAAAGTGTCTCGTTCTAATAAGAATAGACAATTGTTAGCTTTGGATTCGACGCAGGGAAGGTTGAAAACAGAGGTCTTAGCCGAAAGGTTGAAAGATATAAACAAAGATGTAGAGATTGTTTATTTGAGTGAATACCTGAAAGACGAGAGAATGTTAGAGGTATTGAAGGAGTCAAAGTATGATTATGTGATTGACGCAATAGATACTTTGTCTCCAAAGTTGTATCTTATCGCTCACTGTGTTAAACTTTCGATTCCGGTTGTCAGTTCTATGGGAAGCGGTGGTAAATTGAATCCTGCATTGGTGCAAATCGCAGATATATCGCAATCATATAATTGTCCGCTTGCTCGAATGATAAGAAAACACTTACATAAGTTTGGTATATATGATGGAATTAAAGTTGTGTTTTCTTCAGAAGAGGTTTCAAAAGATACAGTTAAAGAAGAAAGAAGTGAAAATAAAAGAACAAATGTAGGAACAATATCTTATATGCCAGCGATTTTTGGTTGCTTTGCAGCAAGTGTTGTTATAAGAGATTTGATAGGAGCATTACCAAAAGAAAAACTAAAAGATAATAGATACTATCACAATAAAAAGACTGCAATTTCCGATATAATAGGAGTAAATAAAGGTTAATATGGAAGAAATGTTTGAAGTATATTGTCGCAATACTGACTCAAAAATACTAATTCCTTCGGGAATGGATTTGTTTGGTGTAGCCAATTTTGCGGGAATTAAAAATGTTGATTCAGTTCTTGGAGCGTGTGTGAACAATAAGGTGCAAAATCTAAATTATCGCATATATTCGCCAAAGACAGTGGAGTTTTTAGATATTAATTCGACAAATGGAAGGCGTATTTATTCCTTTTCATTGATGTTTATGTTGTATAAGGTTGTTAAAGAATTGTATCCAAACAAGGAACTGTTTATACAACATTCTATGTCTGATGGTTACTATTGTGAAATTCCTGATTTGCAAAATGATATAGAGAATGTGGTTTCTCAGATAAAGACTCGTATGAAACAAATGGTAGAAGAAAATATTCCATTTGGTAGAAAAATCCTTACTGTTGAAGAAGCCTCAGACCTATTTGAAAAGTTGGGAATGTATGAAAAGGCAGAGTTGATACGAAACAGCAATAGGTTATATGCGAATATTGATTTGTTGGGAGAAACTGTCAATTCATTTTTCTTTGAATTGGTTCCATCAACTTCATATTTGAAAGTATTTGATTTATATGTATTTGATACAGGATTTATTCTTCAAATGCCGTCAAAAGAAAATCCATCAGAGACTCCTAAAACTTACACAAAGGATAATAAGATTTTCTCCATATTCAAAGAACATAAGAATTGGGTAAGGATTTTAGGAACTCCATATGTTGGAATTTTGAATAAAGTTGTTGATTATAAAAAACAAAATGAATGGATGCAAGTTTCAGAGGCTTTGCATGAGAAAAAGTATGCAGAAATAGCCGATGAGATAAATAAGAGAAAAGATGAAGTTAAGTTGATTCTTTTGGCTGGTCCTTCTTCATCAGGAAA
>RHMF01001135.1_pt1 | contig 12256 bp, 12 predicted proteins | sample 5365151 | NCBI WGS metagenome assembly RHMF01 (sample SAMN10266501, study PRJNA497801) | feces metagenome | isolation source: feces | host: Bos taurus | place: China: Prairie of Fairy Mountain | collected 2017-08-14 | reverse complement strand
GGTCGATGGTCATGGTGATGAGGGCGATGAGCTTCAGCTGGTTACCAGTAAGCCCAGGGAAACGGGTCGACTCCATATCGAATCCCTCCTAGCAAAGAATATATTTGTCAACACATAGACAAATTCAAGTTTGTCTAACAGCTTAACGCACCGGCCATTCCGAGCCAGGGCGGAGCTGGGACATCCCGTTCCAATACGTTTCCGACTTTTAAACGAATAATGAACCGCCAGAATCAGGGGAATGCCCAGGGTGAATTTGGGATGCCGGGTCTTGTGACGGAAGGTATACATGCCGATCAGGCAGCCAATGCTGCCGCCGATGACGGCAATGCCCATTAAGGTGGCTTCCGGGATCCGCCAGCGGTTGTGTCTGGCCTTCCACTTGTCCACAAGCATAAAAAGAAAACCCAGCGCATTGATTATAAGAAGATAGATGAGAAAATATTTCATAATAAATCCTTTCAGGAGGGGTAAGTGTGAAAAACTTCGTGCGTTTACTTCTGATTTGCGCGCTGCTCACCGGCTGCGCCGCAGAGGATACCTTCGAGACCGTTTCGGACAATCTTCCCCAGAGCGCAGCGGCGCCCATGGCGGAAATTGTGGTTTCCCTGCCGGAGGAAGCCGCGGCTCCGGCGTCCCAGACCGAGAACGGCGCGCTCTACCAGTGCGACGGTTATGAAATCCTGGTCGAAACCTTCACCTCCGGAGATCTGGATGCCACCCTGCGCAGCACCACCGGCTATAGCCGGGAGGATCTGACGGTGATCGAAACCCGGAACGGGAAAATCAGACGGTACGACTTGGTCTGGTCCTGCCTGGGCGAGCAGGGGGAGCATGTGGGAAGAGCCTGCGTGCTGGACGATGGGAACTACCACTATGTACTATCCGTCCTGGCTGATGCCGCCCGGGCCGGGGAGCTGGAACGGGACTGGGAGGAACTCTTCGGCTCTTATGCCTTGGGCTGATACTGGCCGATGGCCTCCATGCACATATCCCGGCACTGGTCGATGACGGACTGGGGGTGCAGGATCCGGGCGTCCTTGCCGAAGCCAACCACCCAGCTTAGGAACATGGGGGATACGGCCACTTTCACGGTGAACACAAAGTGATCCGCGCCGTCGGGGATCAGCATGATCTCTCGGCCGAATTTGTCAATGACTGCATTGACGAGTCGGCGGTGGAATCGCAGCTTCACGTCCGTCTCCTGACCTTGGTACATCTGGAACAGCCGGTTGGCATACTGATTCAGAGCCTTGCCGGTGAGCTCCTGGCAGGGGATCCGGGGCTCTTCCGTCAGCTCGATCTCCGCCATGCGGTCAACACGGTAGGAGGTGACGCCGTACCGCTCGGAAAAGGCCAGCAGATAGCAGTTTTCGTTATCCTGGCAAAGGCCGTAGGGGGAGGCAATATAGCACTTTTCCCGGTATTTCCGGTTGCCGTCCAGACCCCAGTCGAAATACCGGAAGCGGATCTGGCGATTCTGGGAGATTGCCTCCTGAATGGAATCCACGCTGTAGTAGATGGTCTCGTTCATGCTCTTGACACGGCCGGAGACCAGCACATCCCGGCGCATCAGGCGGGCATCGTGGACGGAACACTCCCGGCAGAGCTTTTCGATCAGCTCCCGGGATTTCTTTTCCGTGAGGAATCGGCTGGACTGCACCGCGTCAATGAGCAGCTTCAGTTCCGGCAGCTCGAAATTCCGCTGCTGGATAAAATAACCGCCGTTCTTGCCGGGAATGGACACAATGTCCACACCGTAGTCCTGGAGTGCGGCGATGTCGGAATACACCGTTTTCCGGTCGCAGGAGATGTTGTGCTGATTTTGCAGCATGGAAATCAGCTCTGCCGCCCGGATGGGGTGATCTTCCCGGGAATTCTGGTTCAGATAATCCAGAATGTAGAAGATTTTCAGTTTTTGATTGTCGGATTTCGGCATGGGGACACCTCCCATTTTTTCTCATTGTAGCATAAAATGCCGGCGGTGAAAAGGATAAAAATCAGCCTGTCAGTCAGACAGGCTGATTTTGCGGTTCAGGAGAAAAGCCGGGACAGTGCGTCCGTCAGAGCAGTGATGTCCAGCTTGTCCGTCAGAAGCAGGACGAGCACTGCCACGGATCCCAAAAGCATAAGCAGAACCAAAATACGAATCAGTACGGAGAAAACAGTTTTCAGAATCCGCAGGCACTTCTGCCATTTGGTCAGCGGTGCGGCATCGGGCCGCAAATACTGCGCCTTGTGGTGCAGACCCAGCATCAGCCATCGGCGCATGCGGGAGGCTTCGGTACTGGCTTCACCTGTGGCAATGGCCCGATCCAGCCAGTACCGGGCGGAATCGTCCAGATGGGAGAGTAAACAGTGCCGGCCATAATGCTCCATAGCGGGAATGTCGCCCAGCAGGGCCGCATCGTAGAGCATCTTTTTTGCTTTTTGGTAGGCAACTTCCTTTTCCAGTTCCAGGGCTTCGTCCCGAATTGCAGCTGCCCGTTCCCTGCGCCGGGAAGAGATTTCCTCCGGTGTGAGTCCGTCAGATTCTTCCCGGGCAAAGAGAACGGCGGCCTCTGCCTGAGCTGCCAGATCGTGAGGGAAATCATATCGGTAGATCCAACGGGACAGCACAAGCAGCAGCCAACTGGAAACTCCGCAGGGAATGTATAATGCCAGGGCATATAGTGCGCAGTTGACGTACGGATCCTGGGTGGGGAAGATTGTAAGAAGGGCTACTGACTTGTCGTAATCGTTGATATAGATAATGTAAGCCAGGAACAGTATGACTATGGAAAAAATGATGATCATGATGGATGCCATGGAGGGGCTGAGGTGGGTTCTGTATGCGTGGTCCTGGGCATCCCGTGCAGCAGCGGCCAGGGCTGCGGTCTTCTCTGCGTAGTCCCCTTCGGGAACCGGCTTTTTCAGAGGATGATAAATAAGCCGGATCAGCAGAGATTGAAGAATGAACACCAGAACTGCCAATGCGTATGCGGCAGCCATCAGCTTCAGTGCCTGAATCTGCGCGGAATCTCCGGGCTTCAGGATATGGGCGGAAAACAGTTCCATCAGCTTGAGAAAACCGGGGATTGCGCTTAAAAAATTGGGATAGCTGCCCTGAAAATTCAGCCAGATCAGCACATTAACCGCAACGACCAGGGCAAGCATCAGAACGAGGTTGCTGAAAAATCCTCCGATCCGGGCAATGGCGCACATGCGCCGGGATTTGCGGCGAAGCCGGTCGATAAATTGCCAGCAGGAATCGAAATTTTCCGGCGTAATTGCCGGCATAACAGGTTTTTTCATCGGAATACCTCCCAATCTATGGTTAAAATTATTATATGGCGCTGGTTTGGGAAAGTCAACAAGAGACCTGTGAAAATGATTTGATTTATCAGGGCGTTTCCGATATACTGAACCAAAAGGAGGTACGCTTATGCGATACATCGGATGTCATCTTTCCACCACCGGCGGCTACTGCGCTACCGTGAAAACCGCCCTGAGTATCGGGGCCAATACATTTGCGTTCTTTACCCGGAATCCCCGGGGCAGCAAGGCCAAAAAGGAAGATCCCGCGGATGCGGCAAAGGCCGTGGAGCTGCTGAAGGCGAATAACTTCGGCACCCTGGTTGCCCACGGCGCCTATACCATGAACCTATGCACCGCTGACCCTGAGGCCAGAGCCTTTGCTGCGGAAATTTTGAGTGATGATCTGCGGCGGATGGCGGCGCTGCCAGGCAATTTCTACAATTTCCATCCCGGCAGTCATGTGGGTCAGGGAGTGGACGCGGGAATCGACTATATTTCCGCTGCCCTGCGGCAGGCACTGTCTCATGACTATCCCGTGAAGGTGCTGCTGGAGACCATGGCAGGCAAGGGCAGCGAGATCGGCGGCCGGTTTGAAGAACTGAAGGCCATCATCGATGCGGTGGGCAGCGATAATCTGGGCGTCTGCCTGGATACCTGCCATATTTACGACGGCGGCTATGATATTGTAAACGATCTGGACGGCGTTCTCGGGGAATTTGACCGGATCATCGGCCTGGACAGACTCTGCGCTCTGCACCTGAACGATTCGAAAAACCCCTTTATGAGCCACAAGGACCGGCACGAATGTATCGGCCAGGGAAGCCTGGGGCTGGATACGTTCCGCGCCATTGTGAACCATCCCGCGTTAAAGGACAAGCCCATGATCCTGGAGACACCCAACGAGCTGCCCGGCTATGCCCGGGAGATTCAGCTCCTCCGGGAACTGGAATGTTAATAAAATCTTCATTTGACTTATTGGAAAATCTGTGCCATTCTATACGAAAAAATGAAAGGACGGTGAGAAAATGGAACAGTTTATGCTGATTCTGGCAGAATTGGCGGAAAGCTATGGCGGACTTTATCTGGGGCTTCTGCGCTATGCCGCGCCACTGATCACAGCGCTGCTGCTGTGGCGGTGCTTCAAACCATTGCTGACTTTCAAGCAGGAACCGGAGGTCTGGGCATGGCTGCGGACTGTGGATGATGTCAAAATTCCCATTACCCATTGGGAAAATGTCATTGGCCGGTCTGCCGGCAGCGATATTCGCGTCAATTCGGAAGCCGTTTCCCGAAATCATGCGGTTTTGACCCGTTATGACGACGGCAGCTGGACCATCACCGATACCGATTCCCATAATGGCACCTATGTAAATGGAAAAAAGGTGGACATCTGCGCCCTTTCTTCCGGCAATGTAATCCGGATCGGAGAGGTGGATTTGAAGTTCATCCCCGTTACCCACCGGCAGAAGGCTATGCAGGCACAGCTCCGGGAAAAAGCCGCCAGCGGCTGGGACAGCGTGGGAAATCTTCTGCTGCTGACCATTCTGCAGCTGATGGCCTGCCTGGCCTTCCTGGTTGGCGGCGAGAGCACCGCTGCCGTGGAGTACATCCGGGGCTTTGGCTGCATTGTGCTGACTCAGTGGGTTCTGCTGATCTTCTATGCCACCATCCGAAGGGCATCCTTCGAGGTGGAGACGCTCGCGTTCTTCCTCTGCACCATGGGCATGGCGGCTATTTGCACCGTGCGGCCTTCGGAGTCCTTGAAGCAGTCCGTCGCCATGATCCTGGGCGTGCTGACCTTCCTGGGCCTGGGCTGGTCGCTGCGGGATCTGGAGCGGGCAAAGAAGATCCGTTACGGCGCTGTGATCGCCGGTGTCGGTTTTCTGGTTATTACCCTGCTGTTCGGCCGGGAATACTACGGCGCGAAAAATTGGCTGATCATCGGCGGTGTCTCCCTGCAGCCTTCGGAACTGAGCAAGGTCTGCTTCGTCTATGCCGGTGCTTCCACCATGGATCGGCTGCTGAACAAGCGGAATCTGATTCTGTTTATCGCCTATTCCGTGCTGATCTGCGGACTGCTGGCACTGATGAATGACTTCGGTACTGCCCTGATCTTCTTCTGCGCCTTCCTGGTCATTGCCTATATGCGCTCCGGCAGCGTAGGCACCGTGGGTCTTGCCATTACAGCTCTGGGCTATGCCGGTGTGCTGGCTCTGGATATTGCGCCCCATGCTCTCCGGCGGTTCTCCGCCTGGCGGCATGTGTGGGAGGATCCCCTGGGTCTGGGCTATCAGCAGACCCGTGCGCTGATGTGTATCGCTTCCGGCGGTGTGCTGGGCCTTGGCGTGGGCCAGGGCGCGCTGAAGCGGGTGTTTGCCGCGGATTCCGATATTGCCTTTGCCACCATCTCTGAGGAATGGGGACTGGCTGTGGCGGTGATGATGGTTCTGTGCATCGTGGTGCTGGGTATTTTCACCTTCCGGTCCATCCGGGTGGCCAGATCCAGCTTCTATACCATCGGCTCCTGCACTGCTGCATCCATTCTGCTGATCCAGGTGATCCTGAATGTGCTGGGTACGGTGGATGTGCTGCCCCTGACGGGTGTGACGTTCCCGTTCCTAAGCAACGGCGGCACCTCCATGATCGGTGCCTGGGGTCTGCTAGCCTTCGTCAAGGCCGCGGATACCCGGCAGAATGCCAGCTTCGCTGTGCGCCTGACAGAAGGAGGGAAGAAGGATGAATAGAATCCGCAAACGCGCCTGGATCATGCTGGCATTTATGGCGATTCTGGTGGGCGGCCTTAGCTTTTTCCTCTTCGAGTTCGGTATGTACAGCTCTCAGTGGGTCACCTTCAAGGGTTCTCCCCATGTCTACCAGGGTGCATCCCTGGTGGCGGGGCAGATTACCGACCGGGACGGTACGGTGCTGCTGGACACCACAGACGGACGTACCTATTCCGACAATAAAACCATCCGCCAGGCCATGCTCCACTGGACCGGCGACCGGGAGGGCAATATCAGCACTGCCGCGCTGCGGGAATATGCTGCCGCCATGACCGGTTTCGATGTCTTGAGCGGCGTGTACCACTACGGGGGCGTTCCCGGTAAGCTGGAGCTGACCCTCTCCGCCCGGGTCCAGGCCGCTGCCCTGAAGGCCATGGATGGCCGGAAGGGAACTGTGGCGGTGTATAATTACAAAACCGGTCAGATCCTCTGCGCCGTATCCACCCCCACCTACGATCCAAACAATGTCCCCGACATTGCCGGGGATACCAGCGGCATCTGGGACGGCGTGTACCTGAACCGGTTCACCCAGGTGACCTATCCCCCCGGATCGATTTTCAAAATCGTCACCACCGCGGCGGCTCTGGAAACGGTGGAGGGCATCGAGGACATGACCTTCGCCTGCGACAGCCATTTTGAGATCCAGGGCAGCCGGGTCACCTGCGAAAAGGCCCACGGCAAGGTAGATCTGAAAACCGCCCTGGCACGCTCCTGCAACTGCGCCTTTGCCCAGATTGCCCAGCTTATCGGCAGTGAGAATCTGGCGGCGTATGCAGAGCAGTTCGGCATTCTGGACAGCCTCAGCTTTGACGGCATCGCCACCGTACCCGGCAAGTTTGATCTGGCAGGGGCGGACAAGGTAGCCCTTGCCTGGAGCGCCATCGGTCAGTATACGGACATGGTCAATCCCTGCCAATATATGACCTTCATGGGCGCCATTGCCTCCGGCGGCACGGCGGCGAAGCCCTATCTGGTGGAATCCGTCACAGCAGGGGAGAAGATTACCTACGAAGCGGACAGAAGCCGCCTGGACCGGGTGATGTCTTCTGATCTGGCAGCGACTCTCCGGGAATTTATGCAAAATAACGTAGAGGTAATCTACGGCGCGGAGAATTTCCCCGGCCTGACCGTCTGTGCCAAGTCCGGTACCAGCGAACTGGGCGGCGGAAAGAAGCCCAATGCCATGTTCGCAGGCTTCGTGGCGGATGAAGAATACCCTCTGGCCTTCATTGTGGTGGTGGAAAACGGCGGCTACGGCTCCCATACCTGCGTTCCGATCCTCTCCAAAGTTCTTGCAGAATGCAAGGCAGTTCTGGATGGGAGATGAATGTTTGTACACCATGCACAAAAATCCCTCGTCTAAAGAAAATAAACTGGTGTATTTTACTCGTTGACAAATGTCCGTGTTAGAGATACAATACGGGTACATTCTTCAAGGAGGTAGCCCACATGACTGCATTTGCTTCTGGTTTCGGTTCTCATACCACCCACTGCGCCAACACCGCAGCGGCTACTTCCTGCGCCCGAATTAGCATCATTATGGACACTGCCCGAATTATGGCAGTGTCCATTTTCGTACGCCTAATTTCCCTGGTACTGGTAGTACCCACGCTTGCGTAGCGCTCATTTTGTATGGAGAAGCGGCTGCGCAATGAAAAAGCGCAGCCGCTTTTTTATAGTAAGAAGAAAAGGAGAATAAGATTATGAAAAAGTTATTTGCTCTCGTTATGGCTCTGTGCATGGTGCTGTCCCTGGCTGCCTGCGGCGCTCCCGCTGCCAAGGCAGACCCCAACACCATTAAGATCGGTATGTCCGGCCCCCTGACCGGCGGCGCTGCCGTTTACGGCAAGGCCGTGGAAGCCGGCATGAAGATCGCCGTTGCTGAAATCAATGCTGCTGCCGAAGCAAACGGCGGCCTGAAGATCGAGTTCAATGCTCAGGACGATGAGCATGACAACGAGAAGGCTCTGAACGCATACAACAACCTGAAGGACTGGGGCATGCAGTTCCTGGCCGGCGCCGTTACCACCGGCCCCTGCCTGCAGATCGCACCCGAGGCTGCTGCCGATCAGATCTTCATGATGACTCCCTCCGGCTCCTCCGACAAGATCGCCCTCACCGGCAACAACATCTTCCAGATGTGCTTCACCGACCCCAACCAGGGCGCTTCCGCTGCTGAGCTGGTCTACGAGCTGCAGCTGGGCACCACCATCGGTATCATCTACGACAACTCCGACGACTACTCCAAGGGTCTGATGCAGGGCTTCAAGGACAAGGCCGCTGAGCTGGGCATGGAGATCGCCGTTGAGACCTCCTTCACCGCTGACAACAAGAACGACCTGTCCACCCAGATCACCCAGTGCAAGGACGCCGGCTGTGACTTCGTCTTCCTGCCCTTCTACGCCCAGGAGGCTGCTCAGGTTCTGACCTACGCTGCCAAGATCGGCTACGCACCCACCTTCTTCGGCTGCGACGGCATGGACGGCATCCTGACCATCGATGGCTTTGATCCCGCTCTGGCTGAAGGCCTGATGATGATGACCCCCTTCAACGCTGACGCCCCCGAGTCCGCTTCCTTCGTGGAGCAGTACAAGGCCATGATGAACGGCGAGACCCCCAACCAGTTCGCAGCTGACGGCTACGACGTTATTTACGCCATCTACAATGCCTGCCTGGCTACCGGTGTCAACGGCGAGACCCCCGCTGCCGATGCCTGCGCCAAGCTGGTCGAGTTCTTCGCAACCTACTCCTTCGACGGTCTGACCGGTTCCGGCATGACCTGGGATGCCAACGGCATGATTTCCAAGATCCCCGCTGCCATCGTCATCCAGGATGGCAAGTATGTTGCCCTGAAGTAATCCACATAAGTACTTATATGGGATGGGAAGGCTCTGCCTTCCCATCCACAGTGTATATCGACGGTCCATGAGAGCGGCCGCATACGGCTGCCGTCATAGGCTGTCGAGAAAGAGAGGTTATCCTATGCAGGTTTTACAGTATCTGATCAACGGTATCAGCATCGGCGCGGTGTATGCCATCATCGCCCTGGGTTATACCATGGTTTACGGTATCGCCAAAATGCTGAATTTCGCCCACGGCGACGTGATCATGGTGGGCGCCTACATCTCCTTCTGCGTTACCAATTACTTGGGTCTTCCCGCTATCCTTTCCGTGGTGGCTGCCATGGCGGTATGTACCTGCCTGGGTATCGTCATCGAAAAGCTGGCCTATAAGCCCCTGCGGGGTACGCCCTCCCTGGCAGTTCTGATCACCGCCATCGGTGTCAGCTATTTCCTGCAGAATGCAGCCCAGCTGATCTGGGGTACCGCACCCAAAAACTTCACCTCCATCGTTACCTTCAAGCCCTTCAGCCTTGCGGACGGCGCGCTGGTTATCACCGGTGAGGTGATCGTGACCATCCTGGTCTCCACCGTGATCATGATCGGTCTGACTCTGTTCACCTCCCGCACCAAAATGGGCAAGGCCATGCGTGCTGTGTCCGAGGACCGGGACGCAGCCCAGCTCATGGGCATCAACGTGAACCAGACCATCTCCATGACTTTTGCCATCGGCTCCGCTCTGGCAGCGGTGGCTGGTGTGCTGCTGTGCTCCACCGTTCCCACCCTGATGCCAACCACCGGCTCCATGCCTGGTATCCGGGCCTTCACCGCTGCGGTTATCGGCGGTATCGGCTCCATCCCCGGCGCTATGCTGGGCGGCATCGTGCTGGGCATCATTGAGATCTTCAGCAAGAAGTATATTTCCACCGAGTTCAGCGATGCCATTGTCTTCGCTGTGCTGATCCTGATTCTGCTGGTGAAGCCCGCAGGCCTGCTGGGTAAGCAGGTTCAGGAGAAAGTGTAAGGTGCGCTATGAAAAAATTGTGGAATAACAAGCAGTCCAAAGAGCAACTGGTCATTTACCTGACCGTTACGGTTGCGTTCCTGATTATGCAGATTCTCTCCATGGCCGGTATGCTCAGCAGCGCCATGAAGGGCTTCCTGGTTCCTGTCTGTGCCTACATTGTCCTGGCAGTTTCCCTGAATCTGCTGGTGGGTATCTGCGGCGAGCTGAGCCTGGGCCACGCCGGTTTTATGGGCATCGGTGCCTTCACCGGCATCCTGATTTCCGCCATCGCCGCGGAGGCTATCCCCAACGGTACCCTGCGGCTCATCGCTGCAATGGCCTGCGGCGGCATTATGGCTGGTATCATGGGCTTCTTCATCGGCATTCCCACCCTGCGGCTCCGGGGCGACTATCTGGCTATCGTCACCCTGGCCTTCGGCGAAATCATTAAGAACGTGGTCAGCAATATGTATGTGGGTCTGGATGAAAATGGTTTGCATATGTCCATGACCAGTATGAAATTCACCCTGGAGGAAGGCGGCAAGATGATCCTGGATGGCCCCATCGGTGCCACCGGCATCCGCAAGATCGCTTCCTTCCCCATGGGCTTTGCTCTGATCCTGCTGACCCTCTTCGTGGTTCTGAATCTGATCAATTCCAAGGAAGGCCGGGCAATCAAGGCCGTCCGGGATAACCGGATCGCTGCCGAATCCGTGGGCATCAATGTCACAGCCTTCCGGATGAAGGCCTTCGTGGTCTCCGCCGCTCTGGCGGGTATGGCCGGAGCGCTGTACGGCCTGAATATGTCCTCCATCGCCGCTTCCAAGTTCAATTTCAATACCTCCATAAACATTCTGGTGTTCGTGGTGCTGGGCGGCATGGGCAATATCCTGGGCAGCGTCATCGCCGCCACGGTGCTGTATATCCTGCCCGAGGCCATGCGCCAGCTGGAGGATTACCGTATGATCCTCTACGCCGTGGTTCTGATTCTGGTGATGCTCTTCACCTGGTCCCCCAAGTTCAAGGAAAAGCTGGCTGTTCTGAGCCAGAAGCTGAAATCTATGTTTTCTAAAAAAGGAGGCGCTTAAAGCATGAATGATTATTCCCGTAAAATGCTGAAGGTGCCCACCTATAACCTGCTCCGTGAGCAGGATATGGGCAAGCTGCCCGTTCTCGATGTGCGAAATCTGGGTATCGATTTCGGCGGTCTGACCGCTGTGGACAGCTTCAACATTACCATCGGCCCCACCGAGATCTCCGGCCTGATCGGCCCCAACGGCGCGGGCAAAACCACCATCTTCAATCTTCTCACCGGCGTTTACCAGCCCACCCGCGGCTCCGTTCTGATCAACGGCATCGACACCAAGGGTATGCCCACCCACAAGGTCAACCGGCTGGGTATCGCCAGAACCTTCCAGAATATCCGTCTGTTCTCCGACATGACTGCTCTGGACAATGTCAAGGTCGGCATGCACAATGAGATCAAGTGTTCCTTCCTTTCCTCTGTACTTCACCTGCCTTCCTACCACAAGGCAGAGAAGAAGGCCAATGAGAAGGCTATGGAATTGCTGGAGTTCATGGGCCTGGCTGATGTGGCCCATGTGAAGGCCGGCAGCCTGCCTTACGGTGTCCAGCGCCGTCTGGAGATCGTCCGTGCCCTGGCTTCCAATCCCTCCATTATTCTGCTGGACGAGCCTGCTGCCGGTATGAACCCCAGCGAGACCACCGAGCTGATGCACCAAATCCGCCGGATCCGGGATACCTTCCAGATCGCCATTTTCCTCATCGAGCATGATATGAACCTGGTGATGAATGTCTGCGAGGCCATCGCCGTGGTGAACTACGGCCGCATCATCGCCAAGGGTACACCGGAGGAAATTCGGGAGAACCCGGCCGTTATCGAAGCCTATCTTGGCAAACAGGAGGACTAAACCATGAATACCATTTTAAAAGTGGATGATATCCATGTGTACTACGGTGCCATCCATGCCATCAAGGGCGTTTCCTTCGAGGTTGGCCAGGGTGAAATTGTGGCGCTGATCGGTGCCAACGGTGCCGGTAAGTCCACCATTCTGAAGACTGTTTCCGGTCTGATGCACCCCCGCAGCGGTTCTATCTCTTTCTGCGGCGAGGATATTGCCCACACCGATGCTTACAAGCTGCTGCGCCATGGCCTGGCACATGTTCCCGAAGGACGCCGGATCTTCCTGCAGATGACGGTTCAGGAAAATCTGGAAATGGGCGCTTACATTAATAAGGAAGTGTCCCAGCAGGATCTGGATATGGTGTTTAACTATTTCCCCCGTCTGAAGGAACGCCGCAAGCAGATT
>RHMF01003463.1_pt1 | contig 12261 bp, 10 predicted proteins | sample 5365151 | NCBI WGS metagenome assembly RHMF01 (sample SAMN10266501, study PRJNA497801) | feces metagenome | isolation source: feces | host: Bos taurus | place: China: Prairie of Fairy Mountain | collected 2017-08-14 | reverse complement strand
AGTGTGGAATTTGATTTGGTAGTTGGTGCATCTTTAATGTTGTGGGACTTATCTCATTATAGTGAAAAATTTTCACAAGACTTAGGTTTATATGTAGGATTTGGAGGAAACAATATATTTAAGAACTTTTATATGGGTCCATCTTATAAGTTTCTTGATTTCTTTCACCTAACTGCTGGGTTGAATATCGCACAATACGAAGTTCTTGCAACACCTTGGCAAGAGGGAGATGTGCTTCCTGGTGGATGGTCAATACCTACAACAAAAGAATGGAAAATTACTGCATTTATTTCCCTATCCTTTGACTTGGAATTCATATCATACATTGGTAAAAAATAGAAAACAAAGATGAAAACCCTTATAAAAGACGTACTTTTACACGACAAAAAAGTTGATATTCTTATAAAAGACAATCTAATTGACAAAATATCTACTAACATACAAGACTCAGAGGCAGAAATCTTTGACGCAAGAGACTTAGCTGTAATACCACCCTTCTATAATATGCACACACACTCCTCAATGACACTATTGAGAGGATACTGTGAAGACAAACCTTTATTTGAATGGTTAAACAATATTTGGAAAAAAGAAGCCGAACTCTCTTCCGAAGACATCTACAACGGAACTCGCCTTGCAATACTTGAAATGATAAAAAGTGGAACAGTCTTCTTTGCAGATATGTATTGGCATCATCAATCCATCATAAAAGCTTGCCACGAAATGGGAATAAGAGCAAACATTGGAATTTGCTTTATGAACAATTTGGGAAAAGAAACAATAAAAGAAAACTTTGATTTCGCAAAACAATTCTCAAAAACAAATGATAGTTTAGTAAATCTTTCAATCGCCCCACACGCAATATACACTTGCGATGCCCAACTCTACAAAGACTGTTACACATTTGCAAAAGAAAACAACCTATACTTTCACACACACCTTTCAGAAACCAAAACCGAAGTAGAAGACTGCATAAAACAAAATGGAATTCCTCCAGTGGACTACCTAAACAACATAGGCGTATTAGATGACAAAACCATACTTGCACACTGTGTGCACCTAACAGATAAAGAAGCCGAAATAATCTCACAAAACAAATCCATAATCGCACACAACCCTTGCTCCAATATGAAACTTGCCTCAGGCATCTTTGACTCTCGCCAAGCTATGAAACATAACTGCATAATAACACTTGGAACAGACGGCTGCTCCTCAAACAACAACCTATCAATGATAGAAGAAATGAAAATGGCATCACTACTTGCCAAAGTGCACTATCAAGACTCAGAGGCAGGAGGTGCCGATGAGGTTTTCTCTTGGGCAACCAAAAACCCAGCACGCGCAATGGGCATAAACGCAGGAGAAATCGCCCAAGGCAAAGAGGCAGACTTGCTATTTGTGAAACTAAACGATGAAAAACTATTGCCAAACTATAATATCATTTCAAATATCGTTTATTCTGCAGACTCAAAAACTGTGGACAGTGTAATGTGTAACGGAAAATTCCTAATGAAACACGGCTATGTAGAAGGCGAAGAGGAAATCATAGAAATCGCAAAAACATATAAATAAATGAAAAAGATAGCGACACTAATACTTTGTTTTACTATTTCTCAACTAGCCTTCTCACAAGGAAAAGAAACCATTGAATGGGTGAAAGTAGAAGGCGGAACCTATCAAATGGGTTGTGAGAAAACAGAGGCAGACTGCTATCCCGATGAAGAACAACACACCGTTACCCTCTCAACATTTTATATCAGTAAATACGAAATAACCGTAGAACAATTCAGATACTATTGCCAACAAACAGGCAACCAAATGCCCCCAGCCCCACATTTTGGTTGGGAGGACAAAGCCCCAATCGTTAATGTAACATGGCAACAAGCCCGAGACTACGCCGCATGGGCAGGAGGTAGGCTTCCAACAGAAGCTGAATGGGAATACGCCGCAAGAGGAGGCAAACACAGCAAAGGATATACCTATTCAGGAGGAAATGACGCCCTTGAAGTCGGTTGGTGCTACGAAAACTCAGACAAAAAAACTCACCCCGTAGGAGAAAAAAAGGCAAACGAATTAGGACTCTACGATATGAGTGGCAACGCATGGGAATGGTGCAATGATAATTACGAAATATATTACTACAAAAACTCCCCACAAAAAAATCCACAAGGACCCTCAACAGGAATAGGCAAAGTAAACCGAGGAGGTTGCTATAACTTTGACTATCGCCTTATGAAAAACTCTCACCGCCGAGGAAGTGGAGATGAATCCATAGGCACAGGCACAGGCTTCCGCATAGTGAAATAAAAAATATAAAGAATTATGGAATTTCTTAGAGAAAATTTAGCGTATTTATTTGTTTTTGTTACTATTATAGTGGCAATTGTAAGTTGGTTTTGTGCAAAAAAGAATGCAGAATTAAAAGTGAAAAAAGAAAAATTAGCCTATGCTGATTTGGAAAGCTTGATTGCTAAGTATAAAAATAAGAGAAATGTTTTTGGTTGGGTGTTTACTGGGTTTTTATTTATAAGAATAATGGTAATGCTTGTATTTTTCCGCAACGAAAACTTTGATAAAGAAACTCTTGATTTGATTACATGGTGTGTTTTAATTGTTTCAATGTGCTTTCTTGTGCGTTACGTAACACTTATGACCTATTACGAAAAACAGTTAAAAGAATTAAAGTAAAAGAGATTGATTTAGCGAAATAAAGAAAGCCCGAAACAATTTAATATTTCGGGCTTTGTTATTATTTTTTTGATTGTTTTACTTTATTATTTCTATACTTCTGTTTATGAAGTTGTCTAAAGCTTCTCCTTTTAATAAACCTTGTCCCAACAAAGCTAAATCTTTTAATTGAGAAAGGGTTTGTGTTTGTTTTTCTGTGTTTTCTTCAGAAAGAACTTGTCCTATTATAGGGTGGTTTACGTTTACAACAAGATTGTAATTTTCTGGCATTTCTCCGTAGAATGAAGCCATTCCACCACCGCCCATTTCTGCCATTTCTTTCATTCTTCTCATAAACTCATTTTGAGTAATAGTGAAAGGTTGTGCATTTTGTTCAAGGCTTTCTGTTTGAACTGTGAATTTAGCTTTATCAACTATTGATTCAACCAAAGTTTTTAATTTATCGGTTTCTTCTTGAGAAAGTTTTGAAGGAATAACCTCATCTTTTTCAATTAATTTTTCAATAGTGTCAGAGTCTATTCTTGCAAATTTAACATCTGTAAATTTGTGTTCTAGGGTTTGAATAAAGTGATTGTCCAATATTCCGTCCATTAAAAGAACGTCATAACCTTTTTCTTTTGCAGCCTTGATGTATGTGTATTGTTCATCTGTGTTGTTTGCATACAAATACACAAGTTTTTTATTTTTGTCGGTTTGAAGTGCCTCAATCTTAGTTTTATATTCCTCAAAAGTAAAGTAATTAGACTCTGTGTTTTTTAATTGACAAACCTTAGACATTCTATCGTAGAACTTTTCATCGCTTATCATACCATATTTTATGAATATAGATAAATCGTCCCACTTTTTAACGAACTCATCTTTGTCATTTTTATACATTTGTTCTAATTTTTCGGCAACTTTCTTTGAAATATGAGAAGATATTTTCTTAACATTTCCGTCTGCCTGCAAATAAGAACGAGATACGTTTAAAGGAATATCTGGTGAGTCTAAAACTCCACGAAGCAACATCATGTATTCAGGAACTACTCCTTCAACGCTGTCTGTTACAAAGACTTGATTGCAATATAATTGTATCTTATCACGATTTGGGTCTATGTTCTTTTTAACTTTTGGGAAGTAAAGAATACCTGTTAGATTGAATGGGTAATCTACATTTAAGTGAATGTGGAACAAAGGTTCATCAAAGTTCATTGGATATAATTGATGGAAGAATTTATTGTAGTCTTCATCTTTCAATTCACTCGGTTTTTGTTTCCAAAGTGGGTTTGTGTCGTTGATGATTCTGTCTTCTAAAACTTCAACTCTCTTTGGATTTCCGTTTTCATCTTTTTCTGTTTCTGAATCTACCCAATTTGTTTCCTTGCCACAACGAATGCTGATTGGCATGAACTTACAGTATTTTTCAAGTAGGGTAACTATTCTGTGTTCTTCAAGAAACTCTGCAGACTCTTCATCAATATGCATTATGATTTCAGTTCCTCTTTCTCCCTTTTGAGTCTCCTCTATAGAGTATTCTGTACTTCCATCACATGTCCAATGAACTGCAGGAGCGTCTTTAAAGGTTTTTGTTCTTATTTCAACTAAATCAGAAACCATGAATGAAGAAAAGAAACCTAATCCAAAATGTCCAATAAGTCCGTTGGCTTCTAATTCGCTTTTACCCTTGTATTTTTCAACAAATTCTTCTGCACCCGAAAAGGCAATTTGAGTAATATATTTCTCTACCTCTTCTTTACTCATACCAATACCCTTGTCGGCAACAGTCAATGTCTTATTGTCTTTGTCAACTATTACATCAATTGTTAAATCTCCCAATTCGCCCTTGAATTCTCCCAAAGAGGCAAGAGTTTTCAATTTTTGAGTTGCATCAACTGCATTAGAAACAATCTCTCTTAAAAAGATTTCATGGTCAGAATAAAGAAACTTTTTGATAACAGGAAAGATGTTTTCTGTCTTTACGTTTATTGTACCTTTCATATCTTTGATTTATTTTATTATTTCTTTGAATTAAAAAATTATTTCTTTGTTTTATTTTTTTTATTCTTTGAATTATTTTATTAAAACAATTATTTTATTAAAACAAAGGAAAAATTTGTTCCAAATAAGTTTTGCTGACAAATTGTCATAATATTTTAATTATATTTGCAGAAAAATTAATGTTTATGGAAAATACAACTAAAGAGAATAGAAAGTATATAGGTTTTTTTGGTAGAACAAATGTTGGAAAGAGTAGTGTTGTAAACGCTCTTGTTGGACATGAAGTTTCTATTGTTTCTTCTCAAAGTGGCACAACTACAGATGTGGTTAAGAAAAATATGGAATTGTTTGGCTATGGTGCTGTTGTGATTGTGGATACTGCAGGATTAGATGATAATACCACTCTTGGAGAAAAAAGAATTAAAGCTTCATTGCACGTTTTGACTCAAATGGATTTGGCTGTCTTGGTTGTGAGTGAAAATACTTTTTCAGAAATAGAATCTTCATTTATTGAAAAGTGTAAGAAATATGATATTCCTGTTGTAGTTGTTTACAATAAATCAGATATTACGCCTGCAAATCAAGAGATTAAAGAGAAAGTCTCTTTGGAATTAGAAAATCATTCTACAGAGTCAATGTTATTGTTGTCTAATGTTTTATCAGAGACTTTAAAAGCCAAGGAGGGAGAGAAGAAAACACCTCTTCAAAACATCGTAAAGAAAGGAGATGTGGTTCTTTTGGTAACGCCTATTGATTCGTCTGCTCCTCAAGGTAGAATGATTTTACCTCAAGTGCAATTGATAAGAGATGTCTTAGATAAGGATTGCGTTTGCGTTGTTGTGAAGGAAACTGAGTTGGAGATGGTTCTTAATGAAAAGAAAATAAAACCTGATTTAGTTGTAACCGATTCAAAGGTTTTTGAAATAGTTGATAAGATTGTTCCAAAGGAGATAAAGATGACAAGTTTCTCTGTTGTTTTAGCAAGAATGAAAGGAGCGTTTGATGAATATATTAAGGGAACTCCATATTTAGATAAGTTGAAAGATGGAGACAAAGTTTTAATGTTAGAAAGTTGTACTCATCAGCCAACTTGTGAGGATATAGGAAGGGTGAAATTGCCTATGTGGATTAGTAAATATACTGGCAAGAAATTGGAGTTTAAAGCTGTGTCGGGACTTTCTCAAATTGAATTTCCATTAACCGATTACGCTATGGTAATTCAGTGTGGTGGTTGCGTGGCTACACAACAGCAAATCAGAAACAGACTTTTGCCAGCTTTAGAAAATAATATACCTGTAAGTAATTATGGTTTAGTGATTGCCTACATACATGGAATTTTTAATAGAGCGACAGAAATCTTTAAGTAAAAATTTGGCAAATATTGTTAAAAAGAGTAATTTTGACAAAAAAATAGCGATGAAAAAAATACTTTCAATTTTATTTTTAATGATAGTGTTTACTTCTTGTTCAAAAGTGCTTTATACACATTATGATTATCAAGAAGTTGTTTACACTTATGCAAAGAATTCAGAGCAACTTGCAGATAAAGATTTTAAAAATTTGGCAAAAACCTTTTCTCCAATAGTAAAAGAACCTAAGGGAGAAAATCTTGTGCCACCTCCAGGAGCTTATGCAGATTATGCGTATTTGATGTATAAAAGGGGAGATAAAGATGAGGCAAAGTTGTATTTTGAAAAGGAATATTTGACTTATCCTGAAAGTAAAGTATATGTTCAATCATTAATGGAGAAATTAGGATTATGAAAAAAAACATAATATATATAGCACTTCTTATTGCATTTTTTAATTCAAGTTGTTCTCTTTTAGAAAAGTTTACAAAAGAGGAAAAAGAAACTGTTGCAGCAGAACATGTAATACAACAAATTGTTGAAAAACAAGATAAAGAACTTGAAAAGGCACCTCAAGAAGTTGATGTGTCAAAGATGAGCGAAAAGGAACAAAAACGTTATAAAAAGCAATTAGAAAAACAACTTAAACAAGATGATGAATTAAACTTTATAGAGAAAACTTGGTATAAAGTATTCCCTAAAAAAGTTGAAAGAGATATAACTTATCCTGCAATGTATGTGGAAAAACCAAAGACTATATTGGTGGTTTATCCATGGAATAGAAGTAAAGAGAAAAATGCAGACGAGATGTTTTATACTGCAATATGCGAAGAATTAACATTGAAAGGATATTATGTATTACCAGTATTGCCGATGTTAGATGAATTTAAGGCAGATACACTTTTCTCATCTCAATATTGCAATAAGGAAGACAATAAAAAATACCAATCAAAATATGGAGTTGATGCAGTTTTATATGTAACAGTTTACACTATAAAGAAAGAATGGTGGACAACAAATGTTAATATGAATGCACAATATGATTTGGTTTCAGCAAAGACAAATGAAACTCTTTTCTCTCGTCATGCGGATTTTAACTATGATTCACAAATGCCAACTAGAAAAACAAATAAAAAGAGTTTGATTGAAGACGAAAAAGAAAATCACTATCTTGGAATATGCCAACAAATGCAAAGATATGTATTTGTTGATATGCCAATAGGACCATACCACAAAGATTATCTTTTGGACCAAAAGAGATTCTCTCATAAAAAAGATATGAAATACAAGGTTAATGTAAAACCTAGCTAAAAATGGCAAAAGAAAAAACAGCTTTCTTTTGTAAGGAATGTGGAGCTAAATCTGCAGTTTGGATAGGTAAATGTCCTCAATGTGGAGCTTGGAATTCATACGAACAAGAGGTTTTACATAGAACATCAAATAAAAAAAGCATTCAATCAAAAAGTCCTATTATCTTGATGAGTCAAATCGTTTGTACAAATGAGCAAAGGATTGACTTAAAAGATGAAGAGTTTAACAGAGTACTAGGAGGAGGATTAGTCTTAGGCTCTGTTGTTCTTATGGGTGGTGAGCCAGGCATTGGTAAGAGTACACTTTTACTTCAAACAGCATTGAATTGTAATGATAAGAGAGTACTTTATGTAAGTGGAGAAGAGAGTGCGCAACAAATTAAAATGCGTTCTGAACGTATCAATAAGAATAATGGAAATTGTTATGTCCTTATTGAAACCAATGTAGAGAATATTGTAGAAAAGGCAAAAGAAGTAGAACCTCAAATCATTATAATTGATTCCATTCAAACGATGACTACAATGGATATTGATTCCACTGCAGGCAGTATATCGCAAATAAGAGAGTGTACCTCAGTTCTTTCTTCTTATGCAAAAACAAATGGAGTTCCTATAATAATAGTAGGACATATAACAAAAGATGGTTCTATTGCTGGGCCTAAGGTTTTAGAACATATTGTTGATGTTGTATTGCAGTTTGAAGGCGATAGGAATTATGGATATAGAATATTGCGTTCAATCAAGAATCGTTTTGGCTCAACAAATGAATTAGGTATTTTTGAAATGCAATCATATGGTTTGAGAGAAGTAAGTAATCCATCGGAAATATTACTTTCAAATTCAGACCAATATCTTTCAGGTACTGCAATAGCTGCAACGATGGAAGGTTCTCGTCCAATGTTTATTGAAACTCAGGCATTGGTAGCAAACTCTTATTATGCATCTGCTCAAAAAAGTTCAACAGGATTTGATTTGAGAAGATTGAGTATGTTGTTAGCAGTATTGGAAAAGAAAGTTGGCATCAAAATAAGTAATAAAGACGTATTCCTAAATATTGCAGGAGGACTTAAGGTTTCTGACCCTGCAATTGATTTAGCCGTTATGGCAAGTCTTATATCTTCAAATGCAGATATTGCTGTTTCTTCTAAACATTGTTTTGCAGCAGAAGTAGGATTAAGCGGTGAATTGCGCCCAGTTGTAAAGATAGAACAAAGAATTGCTGAAGCTAATAAATTGGGATTTGAAAGAATATATGTAAGTAAATATAATCTCAAATCATTAGACTTAAAGAAAATTTCCACAGAAGTTATCCCACTCGGGAAAATAGAAGAAATAATAAAAGGAGAGAAGTCTATTTTTATATAGATTACTCTCCTTTCTTTTTTATCAAGCCTTATATCTTAGAACGGTAAATCGTCTGCTTGTGAATCAAATGGATTAGAGTTGTCAATAGGCATTGCTGTGTTGTTTGGTGTAGGATACACAGGTGGAGGAGGCGTTGGTTGAGTCATTTGTTGTTGAGGGTATGCAGTTTGTTGAGGATATGCCATTTGAGGGTTTTGCATTGGTTGTTGTTGGTAAGGGTTTGCTTGCATAGGTTGTCCATAAACAGGTTGTTGAGGATAAGGATTTTGCATAGGTTGTTGAGGATATGCAGCTTGAGCAAAAGCCTCTACTCTAAAACAACGTAAATCTGTGTACCAACGTCCTTCATATTCTCTTGACTCTGCAGAGAATTGAACTCTTAAATTACTACCAATAGCGAAAGGTTTAATCATTTCAACTCTTTCACCAAATAAAGTGAATGCAATTTTCTTTGGATATTGTTCTTCGGTTTCAATAACAAATCCACCTCTAACCCAATTACCTCTTTCTGTTTGTCCTGATTGTTCAGGTAAGATTGCAATTAATTTTCCTATAGCTTCCATATATATTGTTTTTATTTATTATTTAACTTTTAACCATTTGTCTAACCAATCAAAGAAGTTTCTTTGCCATAATATTCCGTTTTGTGGTTTCAATACCCAGTGTGTTTCATCAGGGAAATACAAATAACGAGCTGGTATATCTCTTATCACAGCAGCATTATAAGCAGCCATACCTTGAGAAGCAACTATTCTGAAGTCAAATTCAGAGTGTATTACCATTAATGGAGTATCCCATTTATCTACGAATAGGTGAGGAGAGTTTGCGTATGATTTTTGTGCAACTTTATTGTCTTTATCCCAATAAGCTCCACCTAAGTCCCAATTTACAAACCACATTTCTTCTGTTTCAAGGTATTGTTGTTCTAAATTAAACATACCATTATGAGCGATGAAACATTTGAATCTCTTATCATGATGTCCTGCAAGCCAATAAACAGAAAAACCTCCAAAACTTGCACCAACAGCTCCAAGATGTTCTTTATCAACATAGCTTTCTTTTGAAACCTCATCAATAGCAGTTAGGTAGTCTCTCATACATTGTCCACCATAATCTCCGGATATTTGTTCGTTCCATTCGTGTCCAAAGCCAGGAAGTCCTCTACGATTTGGTGCAACAACAATATAACCGTGTGCAGCCATGATTTGGAAATTCCAACGATATGACCAGAATTGAGAAACTGTTGATTGTGGTCCACCTTCGCAATAAAGTAAAGTTGGATATTTTTTTGTAGAATCAAAATCAGGTGGATAGATTACCCAAGTGTGTAAATCTTTTCCGTCTGTTGCTTTTAACCAGCGTTCTTCTACTTTACCCCATTTTACTTCTGCCATTAATTCATCATTAACAGTTGAAAGTTTTGTTTCTTTTTGAGTTTTTTCGTCTATACTCCAAATTTCATTAGGGTGAGACATGCTCATTTTTTCTCCAATTAAAGTTCCGTTTGCAGCAAGTGAAACAGAAGTGTAGTCATGTACACCAGAAGTTATTTGTTTTATAGCTTTGTCTTCAAGATTGATTTTGTAAATATTATCAACTGCGTAATGGTCAGAAACAAAGTAAATCCATTTTCCGTCTTCAGAAAAAGTTAAGCCTCCAACGTTTTGGTCAAAATCAGGAGTGTAGTATTCTGCTTTTTTAGTTTCAAAGTTATAAACCATTAATCTGATTTTGTCTGCTTCATAACCATCTCTTTCCATACTTTCCCATGCAAGAAGTTTGCCATCAGGAGAGAAAACAGGATTTTGGTCATAACCCATCATTCCTTCAGATAGGTTTTCTGTAGTTTGTTTTTCTATATCGTATAAATAAATATCAGAGTTTGTAGAGAAAGCATATTCTTTACCAACTTTCTTTCTGCAAGTGTAAACAATAGACTTGCTGTCTGGAGACCAAGCCAATTGTTCCATTCCTCCCCAAGGACGCATTGGAGATTCATATTCTGTGTTTTCTAAAAGATTTTTGCCTTCGCTTATTTTTCCGTCTTTATATTCTGCAACAAAAGGTTGAGGAATTGCATCTACCCAATTGTCCCAATGTCTATAAGCTAAATCATCATTTACTCTTCCTGTTGTTTTATCTAAACCTTCTTTTAAATAAGCATATTTGTCTTGTTTAGCAATGGCTCTTACATACAAAATTTTTGTTCCGTCAGGAGAATAAGAGAAACCTTCTAAATCTCCTTCTGTAAACTTACTTATTTGTTTTCTATTGCTACCATCAGGATTCATTTCATAGATATTTACTCCGTTTTCATCTGCATAAATGAAACCTATTTTGTCGCCTTTTGGAGTCCAAATAGCATTCCATTCGCTTGAAGCAGTAGTTGTAAGACGTGTAACATTCTTTCCGTCAATATCCATTACATAAATTTCTGCATTTCCTTTATTTTCTTCTATACTATAATAAGTTAAAGTATAAAGAATTTTTGTTTTATCAGGAGAAAGAGAAACTTCTCCAATTCTTCCAAAGCTCCAAAGAACTTCAGGTGAAAGTTTTCCGTCTTTAACCTCAATATTTGGTTTATCTATAACGTTTGCATCTTTAGATGAATCGTTTTTGCAAGCTCCAAATAAGAATAAAGCCGCTAATGAAAGGATAATTAATCTGTTTTTCATCTCTTTATTTTATTATGATTTTTAAAAATTTAATTGGCAAAGTTACGAAATTAAATTTGGTAATAGAAATATTTTTTGATTTCCTTTGAAAGGAAAGAACTATCTAATTGATCAGATGCGTCACAAATCTCTTTTAAACTTCCGTCTTTAAATAAGATGTTTATTTTTGTGTCTTTAAAATTATAAGCCTTGTTGTGTAATTCAGCTGAATTTGTGAAATATAGTATTTCTTCTTCAGATTGATATTTACAATGCTCTTTTATTTGTTCTGCAGTAAAAGGAGAGTTTTTTATAATGATTTTACCGAGCTTTCTATTTATTAAATTAGAAGCAAGACTACTCAAAATTTTATCTTGATGTTTAGACCATACTTTTACAGCGCTCCAAATATCAGAATCGTCTAAAAGAAGAAAATGTTCTAAAGCCTCTTTATTCTCTTTTTGTGCAGCACCATTTTTTAAGAAATAGAAAAGATGTTCACTCAAAGGCGATTGCTCAAAGTGAAGTTTGTTTTCGCTTTGTAGGTATTTTGCTCTCAATAAGATTTTTGTAAGAAGATTATCCCCCGCAACAACAGTCTTGTGCATATAAACTTGCCAATACATTAGCCTTCTTGAAATAATAAATTTCTCTATGGAATAAATACCCTTCTCATCAATAACCAATTCATTATTACAAACATTAAACATCTTTAAAATTCTATCAGTCCCAATAACTCCCTCACTTACACCAGTAAAGAAACTATCCCTTGTAAGATAATCTAAACGGTCGGTATCAACTTGAGAAGAAACTAATTGATGTAAAAACTTTCTAGGATATTTATTTGAAAAAATATCAATAGCAACTTGAGAAAGATTGTTCTTTTTCATAAACTCTAAAGAAAGCTCTTCATGA
>RHMF01004124.1_pt1 | contig 12269 bp, 12 predicted proteins | sample 5365151 | NCBI WGS metagenome assembly RHMF01 (sample SAMN10266501, study PRJNA497801) | feces metagenome | isolation source: feces | host: Bos taurus | place: China: Prairie of Fairy Mountain | collected 2017-08-14 | reverse complement strand
CATAGTTGCTAAAGAAATAGAAGTAAAGAAAGAGGAGAGAAAGATGGAAGAATTTAGAAATTCAAAAGAATATGTAAATGCTTATGCTGAATATATCAAAACAAATGATGATAAAGAGCTAAAAGCATTAATCACAACTAATGGATATGCAACAGGAAATAGTGCAACAATAGAAGTTCCAGATATGGTATATGATATTGTTAAAACTGCATGGGAAAGAGAAGATTTACTTGCAAGAGTAAGAAGATTATCAGTAAAAGGTAATTTAAAAGTTCAATTTGAAGTATCAGGAGATGCTGCAGTAAAACATCAAGAAGGATATGGTGCAGTTACTGAAGAATCACTAGTATTAGGAGTAGTAGGATTAACTCCAGTATCATTCAAGAAATGGATATCAATTAGTGATGAAGCATTAGATTTAAGAGGAGAAGAATTCTTAAATTATATCTATGATGAAATTACTTATAGAATTGCAAAGAAAATTGCAGATGAATTAGTAGGAATTGTAGCAGCATTACCAACTTCATTATCAGCAAATGATGCAGGAGTATATGATAAAGTATCTGCTAATAAGATAACTAAAGCACCAGCAGTAGGAACTATTGCAGAAGCTATTGCTAACTTAAGTGATGAAACTAGAGATATTACAGTAGTAATGAATAAATTAACTTATGCAGCATTCAAAGAAGCTCAATATGCTAATGGATATGCAGTTGATCCATTTGAAGGTGCAACAGTAGTATTCAATAACACATTACCAGCATATTCAAGTGCTAGTGCAAATGCAGTATATTGTATCGTAGGAGATTTCAATCATGGTGCATTAATTAATACACCAAATGGAGATGGAATTGAATTAAAATTCGATGATACTACATTAATGACTAGTGATTTAGTAAGAATTCTAGGAAGAAGATTTGCTGGAGTAAATGCAGTAGCAGATAAAGCATTCTGTAATATTGCTAAACCAACAACTAGTGCATAATTAAAAGGAGGAATAGACTATGCTAGAAGATTTAAAAAAAATACAGGGTATTAATCATAATGACTTTGATAGTCAAATTACTGAATGGATTAATGCTGCTAAACTAGACCTTAAAAGTATTGGCATAGTCGATACTTTAATAGATACACCAGATGATTTAGTAAAGACTGCAATAAAGACTTATGTATTAAGTCTATTAGATGTAGCCAATGCTGAATTATATTCAAATTCATATGCATTACAAAAGGATGTATTAAGACATGTGGGAGAGTATAATGGCAAAGCAGAGCCATTTACAGAGCCAATAGAGAGTGCATAATGGAATATACTGAAATAATATATTTAATTAGTGAAACATTAGGAGAAGATGATATAGGAAATGTTATTGAATCTTCTTCTAATTCCACTAAATGTTATGCTAAAAAGCAAAGTTTAAGGACAAATGAATTCTATAATGCAACTATGGTGGGATTAACTCCTAGTTGTGAGTTTGTAGTCAAAAGACTAAACTATAATGGAGAAAATGAATTAGAGTGGAATAATGAAAGATATGAAATCATAAGAACAGTAGATCCAAAGAATAAATTTGACATTGTGCTAGTTTGTGCTAAAAAGATTGGAATTAATAGATTGATAAGGTCAGTATAATGGCATATACATCAATAATTGATATACAAGAAATACTTGGAGATTACTCTAAAGAGCTAGATGATGCTTTATATGAAGAAGCAAAAGAGATAGCAAAAAATGGAGTGCAAGAATTAAAAAGAACATCTCCAATAAGTAAAACAAAGACTAGCAGTAAAGGTAGATATAGGAGAGGCTGGAGAATGGATATTGAAAAAGGATTTGGAAGTGTAGAAGCAATTATACATAACAAAACTGATTATCAATTAACACATTTACTAGAAAGGCCTCATGCTATAAGAAATAAATATGGCACATGGGGAACTTCTAAACCTCAAGTCCATATTAAACCTGTAGAAGAGCAATGTATAAAAGAATTTGAAGATAAACTAACAAGAAAGATAGAGGCAGGATTATGACACATAAGCAAGTATTTGATATGTTAAAAACTTTGAATATACCTGTAGCATATGACCACTTCGAATCAAATAAAACAATTAATCCTCCATTTTTAGTATATAGAGAGATAAGTCCAGATACATTTAAAGCTGATGGGATAACATACTATAGACCATATGAATTTGAAATAGAATTAGTAACTGAAAAAAAAGATGTTTCATTAGAAGGTCAAATAGAAACATTATTAACAAATAATAACATTCCATATGATATAGATAATGAATTATGGGATGAAGATGAAAGAATATATCATTCTTTTTATGAAATTTAATAGGAGGTAAATTATGGCAAATAAAGTTAAGTTTGGATTAAGCAATGTTCATATTGCACCAATTACATATAGTGGTAGCACAGTAACATATGGCACTATATTTGATTTAAAAGGTGCAGTAAACTTATCATTAGATGCTGCTGGAGAAAGTGCTGACTTCTATGCTGATAATACTAAATATTTTAGTGATGCAGCTAATCAAGGATATACAGGAACTTTAGAAGTAGCATTAATCAATGATGATTTTAGAGAAAAGATACTAGGTCAATATAAAGATGCAAATGGTGCATTTATTGAAAATGCAGGAGATACATTACATGACTTTGCATTAGGATGTCAATTTGAAGGAGATAGCAAAGGAACTAGATATTGGTTTTATCAATGCTCTGTAACTAGACCATCAGTAGCATCTCAAACAATAGAAACTTCAAAGACACCTGTTACTGATACATTAAACATTACTATTTCTGCTAGAATAAGTGATAAGAATGTAATGTCTAAAATGGAAGCAACAGATGATAATACAACAGCATATAATGGATTCTTCTCAAATGTATATGAGAAAGTAACTAGTGCATAAAAAAATACTACTCTTTTTGAGTAGTAAACAGGACTACTTTATGTAGTCTTTTTTAGTATTCAAAAGGAGGTAAAAAATGGCAAGTAAAAATATTAAAGGAATCACAATAAAAATTGGAGGAGATACAACAGAACTTACAAAGGCATTAAAAGATGTCAATGGAGTAATAGCAAAATCCAATAGTGAGTTAAAAAGTCTAAATCAGGCATTAAAACTAGATCCAAAGAATACAGAACTACTTGCACAAAAACAAGAAGTATTAAAGAATAACATAAAAGCAACTACAGAACGATTAGATACCTTAAAGACAGCTCAAAAGCAAATGGGAGATTATAATTCCTTAACTGATGAGCAAAAAGAGTCATATAGGGCTTTAAGTATTGAAATAAGCAAGAGTGAATCAGCACTTAAGAACATGAATAAGGAATTGAAATCAACAAGTAAAATTGATGTAGATAAACTTAAAGATGGCTTAAAGAAAGTAGGAGATGTTGCTTTAGATGTATCAAAAAAGATGCTTCAAGTAACAACAGCAGTAGCAGCAGCATTATCTGCAGTAGTAGTAGCAGGAGTTAAGTCTTATGCTGAATTAGAGCAAAATCTAGGTGGAGTAGAAACTCTATTTGGAGATAGTGCAGATAAAGTAGTAGAGAATGCAAAAAATGCATGGAAAACAGCAGGAGTAAGTGCAAATGAATATATGTCTGGAGTTACTTCATTTAGTGCTAGTTTATTACAAAGTCTAGGTGGAGATACTGCTAAAGCAGCAGATGTAGCTGATATGGCATTTAGAGATATGTCTGATAATGCTAATAAGTTTGGAACTGATATGTCTAGTATTCAAAATGCATATCAGGGATTTGCAAAACAAAACTATACAATGCTAGATAATCTTAAATTGGGTTATGGTGGAACTAAAACTGAAATGGAAAGACTACTTGCTGATGCTGAAAAGTTTAGTGGAGTTCACTATGATATTAAAAATCTAAGTGATGTGTATGAAGCTATCCATGTTATTCAAGAAGAAATGGGAGTAACAGGAACTACTGCACAAGAAGCAGAAAAAACAATATCTGGATCAGTCAATTCAATGAAAGCAGCATTTGACAACTTCTTAAATGGTAGTGGAAGTCCAGAAGATTTAGCAAAAGCAGTAACTAATGTATTAACAAATATAGGAAATGCTATAAGTGAATTAGCACCAAATATATTAAATGGAATAGTTCAATTGATTCAAACTCTATTACCTCAAGTGGTAAAATTAATCATTGATTTAGTTCCTCAATTATTAACAGCAATAACACAAATGATAGATACAATGCTAGAGATGTTAAGAAATAATACAGATAGCATAGCTGAAACAGTATCTATACTAATGACAGATATTGTTAATTTTATAGCAGAGAATGTTCCTAAAATGCTAGAAGCAGCAATATTAATAATAATTGCACTTGCTAAAGGCTTAATAGATGCATTACCTACTATAATTGATTCACTATTAAAACTAGTCGATACAATGGTAAATACTATTTTAGATAATTTACCATTATTTATAGAAACAGCTCTAGATTTGATAGTGACACTTGCAGAAGGCTTGTTATTAGCATTACCTAAATTATTAGAGAAACTACCAGAGATAATAATTAAAATAGTCGATACATTAACAAAACCAGAGATGTTAGCAAAGATAATAGAAGCTGCATTAAGATTAATCATTGCTTTAGCTGGTGGATTAATAACTGCATTACCTCAATTAGTAGCAGCAGTTCCTAGATTAATTGCTGGATTATTTAGCACTTTTGTAGATAGAGTTCAAAATACTGATTGGGGAGAATTAGGAAAGAATATCATAAAAGGTATTTGTAATGGATTTTTAAATATAGCAAGTTATATATCTCAAAAAGTAAATGAAGTAAAAAATCAAATAGTAAGTAAATTTAAGAGTATATTTGGAATACATTCTCCATCAACATTAATGAGAGATACGATAGGATTTAATATTACTGCTGGAATTGGAGAAGGAATTGAAGAAGGAGTTCCTAATGCTTTAAGAGAAGTAGATGCAGCTATGAAAGAATTAAATGCTGGAATAGAAGCAAGTGTAAATCCTACAATAAATCCTTCAATGACATATGAAGCTAATTATGGAATGATGGCAAAAGCAATGCAAGAAGCAATGAATGGCATGGAAGTAGTATTAGATGATGAAAATGTAGGTAAATTTGTAATTAAGACAGTTACAGATGAGGTATATAGTTAGGAGGTAAAATATGAGAGATTATGTAATAATAAATGGAGTAAATTCATTAACGATAGATGGATTAGCAATTTCAAAACTACCTCCTATCACTAAACCTTTAATAAGAAGTCAAAGAGAAATAGATGGTAGAGATGGAGATATAATAACTGAATTAGGTTATAGTGCTTATGATAAACAATTAGAGATAGGATTATTTGGATCATTCGATATTGATTCAATAATTAAATACTTTACAGGGGAAGGAACGATTATCTTTTCAAATGAAAGTGATAAGTATTATAACTTTAAAATAATAAATCAAATAGACTATGAAAAACTATTGAAATTCAAAACAGCAACAATAACATTACATTGTCAACCTTTTAAATATCCTGTAAACGAAACACCAATAGAAGGTGAATCAGTAGAGGTAAGTGGTAGTGGTAGTAATATCACATTAAACAACACAGTAGAAGCACCAATGAGTATCGTATATAAAGGAAATACCTTACAAAATGGAACACCTACACCAGATAGTCCTATACCTATCCAAGTAGTAAGTGGAGATAATAGTATAAATGTAGTTGGGAAGAATTTATTTGATGGTAGTAAATATAATGGAGTAGCACAAAATACAAATGGGACTTATAAAACAACAACATATTATGCAAGTGCAACTGATACTATTTTTAAGGGAAAACCAAGCACAACATATAGAATAACTTTATTTGATGAAAATGGAGATAGACCAAGTTCAAGCAACCCTTCACGTTTTTCTATGTCGGCAAATGGAACTTGGAAGAATATAACAACATTTTCAAGTAATACTTTCGATACTGATGCTAATGGAGAAGTAAGATTAAAAATTGGAGCAGACTCATATGCAGGAGTAGGAACAACTGATAGATATGTAATGATAACTGAAGCAACTGAAACACCAACATTTAGTGATTACGAACCATATACAAGTAATACATACTCTATTGATTTAGGAGTAGAAAATTTATTAAATATAACAATGACTTCTCAAACAACTAATGGAGTTCAATTTAATGTAAATGAAGATAAGTCTATATGGATAAAAGGAACTGCAACTGCAAGAACCGAACCTAATTTATGGACAGGTAGTATGGTATTAAAGGCAGGAACTACTTATTATAATAATACTGATACAACTCTATATTTGTATGCAAGTGCTTATTATTCAATAGGTGCTAATTCAAGTTATACACCAACAAATGACTTAACATTAACAAGAGTATATATAAGAGTAGAAAATGGAGAAACAATAAATAAAACAATATATCCAATGCTATCTACAACACAAACAACTAATTACTGTGAATATGGAAAAGCAATAGAACTCTTAAAAATAGAAACATACCAAGATAAGATATTTAAGAATACACCAAATACAACTGATTACAATAGTGAATTAGAAGATAACGTATGGTATGTAAAAAAGGAAATAGGTAAGGTTGTTTTAAATGGTAGTGAAACTTGGACTAGTCTAGGAACAAGTGGAAGTGTTTATAAATATTATACAAGTGCTTATTCTTCACAAGTATTAGGAACACCTACAACAACTTCAGGACTATCTAATAGATTTATTTTTGCAGGAGTAGTAAGCAATACAAATAATTCAAATACAATATTCTTCAACTTATCAAGTGGACAAACTACTGCTAATGGTAATTTAAGTGCAACTATCGAGGGAATAACTACTGCAAATGACTTTAAAACGTGGTTAGGAACACACAACACCACAGTATATTATGTATTAAATACACCAACATATACCCTAATAGAAGATACTACACTAATAAGTCAGTTAGAAACTACATTATATTCAAAAAGACCACAAACTAACATTATGCAAGAAAATAATGATGCACCATTTGATTTGGATGTATCTCTTTCTTATACAGATACAATGAATATAAATAATGTAGGTAATATATATGCTAAACCTATACTTGAATTAGAAGGTAGTGGAAACATAGAAGTAGTATTGAATGACATACAAATACTTGAAATTAATCTAGGAGATGGTGGCAAGATAGCAATAGATGTTCCTAACTTACAAGCATATAATCCAGATGATGATACTTTAATGAATAGATTAGTTACAGGAGATTATATGAAACTATTAATACAAGAAGGAGATAATACTATCACATTTAATGGTAGTGTTACTAGTGCAACTCTTACAAAATATACTAGATACATTTAGGAGGTAGAATATGATAAAAAGTTTTAGAATAACTGATAAAATTTATTCCTCAAATGGAGATAAGATAATTCAACCTACTAAAGCAGTAGTGCATAAAGAAGATAATGGTGCTTTTTACATTGATGTAGAAGCACCTTTAATTTATGATGAATACTTACAATCAAACAGCATATTAGTAGCACCTACACCACAGGGAGAACAGGGATTTAGAATTACTACATTAGAAAAGACTAGAACTAAAATTAAATTCAAAGCATATCATGTATTTTATGATTCAAAAGACTTACTAATAGAAGATAGTTATGTAGTAGATAAGAACTGTAATGATGCACTAGACCATTTGAATAGTGCTGTAAGTGATACAAGTCCGTTCTCAACCTTATCTAACATCTCAACTACTAATTCCTATAGATGTGTTAGAAAAAGTCTTTATGAGGCAATTAAAGTGGTATTAGAGAGATGGGGAGGTCATTTAGTTAGAGATAATTGGAATATTCAAATAAAAGATACTATAGGTCAAGATAATGGAGTTGTAGTTAGATATGCTAAAAATCTAAAAAACATAGAAGCTAATTACAACTGGGATAATGTAGTTACAAAATTATTACCTGTAGGAAAAGATGGAATACTTTTAAATGAATTAGATCCAACAGCAAGTCTTTATGTAGAAAGTGGAACTCAATATGATATTCCATTTACAAAGACAGTATCATTTAGTCAAGAAGTAAATGAAGATGATTTTAAAGATGCTGATACAGGAGAATTAGATGAAGATGCATATAAACAAGCTCTTATTAATGACTTAACAGAACAAGCACAGGCATATGTAAGTGAGAATTCTATTCCTAAAGTAAACTATACATTATCTGCTAATATTGAAAAAATAAGTGATATAGGAGATAGAATTGAAGTTATAGATGAAAAATTAGGAATAGATGTATTTACTAGAATAATTAGTTATGATTATGACTGCATATTAGGTAAATATAAAGAATTAGAATTTGGTAATTTTACTAACACATTATCTAATTTAATGACTAACATAAATACAAATACAGAAAGAATAGTAGAAGAAGCTAGTCAAATGACTAGAGTTATATTAGGAGAAGAATTAAATGAAGCAACTGCTAAAATATGGAATGCTTTAGGTAATTCTTATGTAATATATGATGGAGATAAAATACTAGTAGTTGATTCACTTCCTAAAGAAACAGCAACTAATGTCATTATGATTAATGCTGGTGGTATAGGTTTTTCACAAAATGGAATCAATGGCACATTCCAAAGTGCATGGACAATAGACAATGTATTAAATATGGAAAATATTAATGTTATTAACTTAACAGCAGATTTAATCAAAGGTGGGACTTTAAAACTTGGATCAAACTTAAATCAAAATGGTAGATTAGAAGTCTATGATGAATCAAACTCTTTAATAGCAGAATTAAATAAAGATGGATTAAAGATGTATGGAGTAGATGGCAGTTATGTATTAATTAATAATCAAGTAGGATTTAGTGGATATGATAGAAATGATAATCCTATCTACTGGGTAAATGGAGATGAATTCCATATGAAAAAGTCAGTAGTAGAAGATGAAATAACACTAGTTAATAAAATGAGAATAATTCCAATAACAATAACAAATAATAATGTAGTAGTAAATGATGGAATTGGATTTGTTTCTGTAATAGGAGGTGCATAGTATGACAGTAGTAGGAACATCATATTTTGATACTTATGCTAATTATAAAGTAGGATATGATTTAATTAGTCAAGATGCAACTACTAATTCATCATATGTTAGGTTTTATGGAGTATTAGAAGTCACTGGTAATAAAATATCATGGGCATGGGCTAATGCTTCTGTATGGGGTGCTTCTGCATCTCTAGGAGGCACATATTATAATGGTAGTCATACTGTAGTCACTCAAGAAGTAACTTTATATCATAATAATGATGGAACTTATACAAATACATTATCAGGAACATTATCAGCTTCTTGGACTGGTGGAACTGCATCAGGAACATTCTCATTACCTAAAATAGCAAGATATCCTTATTTAGTAAGTGGAACTAACTTTAATGATGAGGAGAATCCTGTTTATACAATTACTAATCCAGATACAACTCATGTTGTAAGAGTAAAATTAGAAGCTGGAGGTAATACACAATTAATCACTAGAGATTTAGCTGTAGGGTATAGTGGAACTTATACATTAGAATTAACAACTGCAGAGAGAAATACATTAAGACAATTATGCACAGGAAATAGTATGCAAGTAACTGAAACTGTATGTGCTATGAATGGTAATACAGAGTTAAGTGCTTCATATAAAACTTATACAATGTCAATAACAGATGCAGCACCTACATTTACAGCTTCTTATGAAGATACAAATGCAACTACACTTGCTATTACAAGTGATGACCAGCAAATAATAAGAAATAACTCTACATTAGAGATTAATATAGCAAATGCAGAGGCAAAGAAATACGCAACATTATCTAATTTAGAATGTGATATTAATGGAACTACTTATAATGGAACTATATCAGGAACTACAGGAACTATTAATGTAGGAACATTAAATCTATCAAGTAATACTAGAGCATTAGTTTATTTAAGAGATAGTAGAGGATTTGAAACAATGATACCTCTTACTTTAGAAATATTAGATTGGCAATTACCTACAGGAATTATTACTTTAAATAGAAAAAATAACTATTATACTCAAACTGATATAACAGTAGATGCTAATTATGCTAGTCTAGATAGTAAAAATGTAATAACATTAAAAGTTAGATCAAAGAAAACAACTGACCAGAATTATGGTAATTATACAACTTTACAAGATAATGTATTAACTACAATTAATTTAGATAATCTTTATGAGTGGGATGTTCAAGTATTAGTGCAAGATTTAATAGGTAGCACTACTTATAACTTAACATTAGATAAAGGAATACCTATTATATTCTTTGATAGAATAAAAAGGTCAGTAGGTATAGACTGCTTCCCAGAAGATGATACAAGTTTAGAAGTAAATGGAGTTAATGTAATGACTACATTAAATAATAAAATAGATAAAGGTGAGTTATTATTTGATGATTCAAGTGGATATCAAGCAATGGATATTCCATTAAGTAAGAATTGGAGTAATTATACAAGATTAGATATAGTGCATGATAAAGGTCAAATATTTACAATAGATTTAGATTATCATAATGCTGGAGATGCAATAGGCATATCTTACTTCTGGCATGATAGCTCATCACAAAATGCTGCTGGAGTATTTGGTGCATTTTATCAATTAAGCACAGATGGAACTAAATTAGAATATATTAGAGCAAGAAGATTTTATTCTTATGGCACTTCTGTTGCAGTTGATTCAACTAATAATCTAAAGATATATAAAGTTATAGGATATAAGTAATGAAAAAGAAAAGTAATAAACTAGTAAGATTAGAAAAAAATAGATACAGTGTATTCTATGATAATTTAGATGTATGTATGAATTGTGGTAGTATGTATCAACCTACTAAACATGAGATATTTGAAGGTAGGAATAGGGTAAACTCTATGATATATGGATTTGTATTACCATTATGCTTAACATGTCATCAGCATTTACAGGATGATAATTCCTTTAATAAAAAATGGAAAAGAAAAGCACAAAGCTATTTTGAAAAACATATAGGAACTAGAGATGATTTTATAAGTATCTTTAGAAGAAATTATATTTAAAAAGACTAGGGTAATTCCTAGTCCTTTTTTTGCTTATCAATAAAGTTTTTTGCTTCTAATAGCAACTCTTTATAATCTTTTAAATCATTTATATTAGACTTCCAATATAAACTCTTTTTATTATTTTCTGCATCAAATAATGGATTGTCCATATTAGAATTAATTATATCATTAGTAAATAATGGTATTTTTATCCATTTAGTATTATCTGTATATTTAATCCTAAAGAAATCATAATCATAATATTTAATTGTAGAATAATCTTTAGAAGGTTTATCATACTTGAATAATGACTTATCTACATTTAGATCATCCAGAATAATACTAGCAGCTTCTTCTTCTGATTCAACCTTATCATATTCATTTACACCTCTAATTTTAAAGTCAACTGAAAATAAAGGATTACCACAATTAGTGCAATATCTATTATTAGTGTTTTCTATTTTCTTACCACATTTGGTGCAAAAATTCATTTTATACATAACAACAACTCCTATCGAATTAATTATACAATTATTTATTTTAATTTACAAATACTGTTTTTTTTGGTAAAATACTCCCCTATCAAAAGGGGGTGGAGTAGAAATGATGCAAATAACTTATCAAAAAAGAGATGGTAGTATTATTCATAGGTTAAGAAATACTAGTATTCCATATAAGATTGGAGAAATGACATCTATGGGATGGAAAGTATTAAATATAGAATATGAATATAATAACAAGTATTATCCTATATATGAATATAATAAGTTGATTCATAAGCATAAGCAAAGATACTTAAGAAAAAGACAAATAAAAGAATTCTATATAAACAATATAAGAACTTTAATGTATTATTGTATAGCTGTAGGCATAATAAATCTCTTAAAATTCATTCTAGGAATAGGGTAAATGCATTGTTTCTTGATTTTGATGTGGTATAGTAAAGCATAGTGTAAAATAAAAAATAAATGTAAAAAATAATAAAAAAGATATTGACTATCAAAAAGACTAGTGTATAATGTTAAGTGTAAGGGTAATACAAAACAACTTATAATTAATGTCTTGAGAGAAGTTAACATAATATCAAAATCAAGTAGTTAAGAACTCAAGACATAATGTCTTGGGTTTTTTTGTTTATCCAGAAA
>RHMF01002769.1_pt1 | contig 12275 bp, 21 predicted proteins | sample 5365151 | NCBI WGS metagenome assembly RHMF01 (sample SAMN10266501, study PRJNA497801) | feces metagenome | isolation source: feces | host: Bos taurus | place: China: Prairie of Fairy Mountain | collected 2017-08-14 | reverse complement strand
GCTGCATAGATGGGCTGGGGCATGGCGTTCTCCTTTACGGCTGTAGTTTATAGTTTCCGGGAGGGTTGTGGACAGTTTTTGCTATATTTCGGGCAGAGACAATCATTTGGCGGTTTCACATGCGACGTAATAGAAAGGACATCTACTTCAAGAAAATCCGCGCCCTGCACAAGGCGATGCCGTCCGATGACGATGAGCGGACGCGGTTCAAGAAGGAAACCGGGTTCACCGAGAAGGAGGACAGCCGGGCGATAGGCCGAGGGCTGCACAAGTCCGAGAACCGCCATTACACCGCAAAGGGTTACGGCTACAAGAAGGCCCTGCAGATTGACCGGAACAAGTCAGCTGCGCGGTCGGACCGGGCAGACAGCGTCGCGAAGGATCCGGTGGACTGAAAACTTGAACGCTAGACGGAGGATTTATGCGTATTTGGACCAAAGCAATTACTGAAACCCAGTGGACCGCCCTTTGCAAAATCTTAAAGGGCACCCTGCACGAAATGGAAGAGTTCGCGGCGCTCGCAGCGAAAGCCCGGCTTGATTCCGTTTACGTCCTCGTCAAGGGCAAGGACAGGAAAGTCCGTATCGGCGTGCTCGCCAAGGCCGAATACGCCGTGGTCGAGTATCGCAAGAAGAATGTCCTCTACTACAATGAAGTCACGAAGAAGCACGACATTGTCAAGTTTGAGTACACCATCGGCTATGCCTTGCAGGGCAGCGACCCGTGGCGTATGCTTGACGACGTCACGTCCCGTGTCTTTTCATGCGAATATGACGAGGAACGACGTAAGCAACTTGACAAGGAAGAGCCGTATGTCGTGTTCGGCATCCAGCCCATAGGCGCCACGAGTTGGTATTATCCGAGCAATTTTGTGGCGATTGGCAAGAAGATTACAAAATTCTTAAAGTTTTCCAAGTGAACCAAGCTAATAGCGCAACCATAACTTGCTATATTTCCCGCAGAGGTAAACATCATGCCAGAAAGTGTAACAAAACTCGATCTCAACAAGAAGTATGACCGGTACAACTACCGCATCACCAAGAACCTGCGTTCCACGGCACACGCCGCGGCCGTCCTCAAGTATCTCAACAACCAACGCTGCATGCCGTTCAAGAACGGCATGGGCTACTCCCTCGACTTGCAGGGAAGCGTCTTGGTCCTCGTCACCAACCGTTGCGCCTGTGATATTGGCGAACACCAATGCCTGACCCAAGAGATGAAAGGCGACGAATACCGCATGGTCTGCGACGTGTTCGACAAGGCCGTCAAGGAAGCCGAGCAGGCGGTTGGCAAGTCGTAAGGAGCCCCCATGAAATCCGTAACCAAGACTATCCAGATCCCCGAGACGCTCGAAGACTTTACCAAGATTGGCGTATTCATCGACAGCCTCGCCCGTCTCAATGACGAGAGCAACATCAAGAACGCCCACGCCCGCATCGACGACCGTTTCGGCGACATCCAGGCACCGGACGACAAGGTGAAGGCACATGCCGTCCTCGACTTCTTCACAATCTGCCTCGCAATGGTCCATGCGCTCGACCGCATGCCGCTCGGGGCGTTCGACCAGACGATTTCCGGCGTCCTTTCCGGCGTGGAACAGCCCTACCGCAAATACGCGGAGATGATGTGGGAGACCATCCGCGCCAAGAACGACAACATCTACGCCTACGACGTCGACGTGTTCCCGTTCTGCGTGCATAACCTGGCGGGAGTCCCCATGATGCGCGTGGTCTATGACATGATCGCGACGGCGGAAAAGCCCCGCCTCGTCGTCAAGGCGCACTACGACCTGGCCAAGAACCTTACGGGCGAGAAGCCGGACAGCGATACGATGTATCTGAAGTGCGCCGACGGCGACCTCCACTTCTCCAGGAAGGCATACAATTCTTGCGAGAAGGTCAGGGACTTCATCGACAACCGCAAGGTCTGGATGGCCGCGAACAGCATGCGCGACGTCGCGGACGAGCTCGACGGCGTCTACAACAGCTAGGAGGAAACATGCCGAACACACAGTTTGAAAAACTTCGCGATTTCGCCGTCAAGCGCAAGATTACCGTAATCACGGCCAGGCAGCCACCGCGCCCGGGCGAGACGCGTGTCGAACGCCCGACCGGCAACGAGACCCTCTGCATCGACTACATCAACCTCCTGTAGTGAGCCACTCCCCCGTTTTTGCTATATTTCCGGCATACCGGAACGATTGCCATAACGAGAAAAATAAGGAGGCGCGATGGATTTCAAGAAAGAGTTCCCGGATGGATGGAAGGAAACACCGTTAGAACTTCTCGTCAAACGTCTCGGCGAAAACGGTTTCGTCATCAAGGAAAAGCTAAAGGTTGCTGACGTCGACGACAGTGCCCCGGGCACCAGGACCCATGCCGACGTATATATCATCGAAAGGGACGGAAGGGAATTTCGGTTCCTGCTGGGTGCTACCACAAACTTCCGCGACGGGTTCGAACGCCTCGATGGAATCGGTTGGTTCAAGCCAAGTATGGCAGGCAGGCCATCCCCGATTAAGTTCGAACAGCCTGCAGACCGGGCCGCCGGACCCATGTGCGCCGCTGTCGAACACTGGGTAAGGGACGTAGTGAACTTATACTACGGGAAACCCGCAGAAACTAATACGGCCCGGAAAAAATGTGAATGCGCCAATGCTTAACGACGCTTCCGAAATGATGGCGCAAGACACTATAAAGGAAATTATTATGGCAAAACCATATTGGCAACTTACGACCGATCTCCCGCCCGGTGCCAAGAATTTGGAACTTATAGACACCCGTGATCAGGCTATGGATAAACTTTTCGGGGCCATGAAGACCCTGGAAGAAAACCAGACCTTGACCCTCTATAATGTGGACGAATACGGCTTCGTCCATCTCGAATACAAGATTACCCGCCGATGAAACGAGGGTATTGGCATGGTGATAGAACTCGACGAATTTATTGCAGACTGCAAGAGCGGTGGCTTCATGGACTATGATGGCTTCGGCTATTACAGCAATTCCCAGACAGAACACGAAGACCGTGATGAACTTCGTGTCCAGCCCTCCCAAATCACGGAGGGCATCGTCAACCGGGACTACAAGTATGTCCACTGGTACAACCGCTAATGCCTAGCGAGAAAAGGAGTTACAATGGCTTCCGAGAATGAAGACGTAAAATTATATACGCGGTGCGTAATTCCGCTTGACGTAGTGAACCGCAACAACCGCAAGTACAGCGAGGAAGTAGTCCAGAAAGCCTTGGACGATCTGGACGGCCGGCCGGTTCGCGTCCGGCTCGGCATGCCACGGGAGGACCGCCCCCTGGAAGTGGCTGAAATTCGTCACTTAGATGACATCCAGGGGTTCGCCGACCTGTTCATCAAGGACCATTGCCTCGTGACGGAACTGCGTATCCAGAAAGCCACGGAAATCGGCAAATTCATCTGCAAAGGGCTGGATGACGGAACTCTCGTGCCGGCTCCGTTCGGTACCGGCAACGCGAAGCCAATCGACGGCGTGAACGAAATATCGGACTTTTCGATTCATGGCATCGGGATCATCGACCGGCAGCGGTCGGCCTGGGAAACCTCCGACATGCCAACAGGAAAATAAGGAGTTGCTATGGCTTTCAAGAATGAACGTTTTTCCAACATCGTGAACACACTCGTCGAGGTCTCCCGCCGCATCCGGGAGGCCACCCGCCGTCAGGTCCCGTTCCGCCCCATCGTGGGACCTGCCATGGCGAAGTTCATGCAGGAACAGTGGGGCTACACCGTAATCGACGTGAAGGACGCAAAATGAACGACCACAAGCTCGAACGCAAGGCATTCCGCGATGAGTGCCGGGACATCGAACGCCGCATCCGGGAAGCAACCGGCCCGATGAAGGCCCACCTGGAAAAGTACCTGGCCAAGTTCCGTCGCCACCGCGGCCACATCCCCGTCTCGATGGACGGGTTCGTAGGAGGCTAGTCATGGTAGGCGACAAGCGCAGGGTATTCACCATCACCGTGTGCGATTTGCATTCGAACCGGGGCCCGTATCAAAATACGGAAGTTTCCGTGACGGACTGGAGCTATGAAAGGTGCCGCCAGCGGATTTCCGAGCTTGCCGCCATGGTCTATCCTGACCTGGGCAAGCTGAGATATACGGTCTGCGCCGGCTGCGTCGTGGAAACCAAGCGCAAAACCGATCGGTATGAAACCCAGGAAATAAAGTATTTCCATACGCGGCCGCTTCCCGCCACGGTGGAAGCGCTCGACGCCGCTGAAAAGGAAGATCCGAGGGAGGGCTGATATGCGGAAAGAAAAGGAACTCCAAGACACTGAATACCGGGCCGTACTCTGCGACAACCTCGGCAACATGTTCACGATCAACTCTGTGAAGACCTGCCGTGCGGAGAACGCGCGGGAGGCAGAACTGTATGGGGAGACATTGGGCGTGGTGGACTACCGCATCAACCTCATGAAGTGCAAGCGCATCAAGTTCGCCTACGACGAGTTCGTCCGTACCGGCGTGGCCTCCCACCGCGTCAAGGATTCCAAGCGCGTGTTCTACGCGTTCAGGGTGGATGCCGGGACAGTCGCCTGCATGAAGCAGACCATGGACACATGGCACTACCGCATGGCGGTCTCGATTATCATTGGCCGTGTCGACTGGTTTACCGAACTCGGTCTCAAGGGGGCCTCCGTCGTGGAGAAGATTGCCCAGGACGTAATCGACGCGTCCGCCGGCGAGAACATCCGCGATGCCGGCGGGCTGGAGAAGCTGTCCTTCCCGACCCGGTACGGCCTGCGCCCCGCGACGCAGCAGACCAGCTTCTAGTTTTGCTATATTTCAGGCATGCACAGACCACCAGACAATACACTTCCTCCCGCGCCGGCAACCTTCTTCGCGAACTTCCCCGTCCCCGAGACGCCGCTTACCGAGGACGAAATCGCGCAGGCGCTTGAATTCGTCAAGCACAACAAGCTCGGCCACGTAATCGACTACGAGAGCAGCCAGTGGGGCCGCCAGTATTTCGCGGAGCACGTAGCCCCGGCAATCCTGGCCTACGACTGGCACCACGTCACCGAAGTCGAGGGAACGGACGCCACCGTCCGCACACTTCCCTGCGACGACGAGCTCATCCCCTGCGTCCTCACCGACGCGGGCTACTGTCCTTACAAGATGCCGCCCAAGTTCCCCCACGGCGAACCCATCCGCGCACCGTATATCAAGATGGTCCGCAAGTGCGACATCTATGTCGAGAGCCACACCGGTTCACCGGTGGCCCTCTTCTGTGCCAACTCGGACAGCCATTTCATGCTCCACGTGATTACACGCTGGGGAACGCCCAGGAAGAAGGAGACGAAGTAATGGAGACTCCCATCCAGATGCCGGAAGGCCTCGACCGCGACGGACAAATCGCGTGGCTCGGAAAGACCATCGAGACCCTTTCCAACAAGCGCAACACGCTCGTCGAGGCGCGAGGCAGCGAACACCTTGCCGAAATGAAGGAACGCTTCGAGGGCAAGTGGTTCCGCATCCACGAGCACACCTACGAGAACGTGGACACCCTCCAGACGGCAATCCCGGGCGCCGGGTGGTATGTCAAGGTGAGGGACGTCCGTTCTGCGAACGATTCCCAGCTCCTCATGCGTTTCGAAAGCAAGGTGTATTTCAACACGTACAGTCCCAAGGAGCATGTATTCCGCGTGCTGAACGACCCGAACACCGAGATTGTCATGCTCGATGAAATCAAACGCTGGTGGTCGGATCCCCTCCCGGCAAGCACGGTCGCCACGCTCATCCAGGAAAAGCTGGCCCACGCGAAGACGGTCGCGAAGAACCTGCCCGAAGAGGTCCGTCCCAATCTTTAACAAAAGGAAACATTATGGCAGAAGAAACTATACAGACCAAGAAATACGAATTTACTGGCGAGACCAAGAAGGTCGGGGACATCACCGTCCGCCGCATCCGCCTCCTCGTTGACATCGAATATGACGAAATGTCCAACCGTCCCAAGATCAAGGCCGGCACGGTCGGCGGATGGATCGAACGCGAGGAGAACCTTTCCCACGAAGGCAAGTGCTTTGTCGCCGACGACGCATGCGTCTATGACCATGCTGTGGTCAAGGACGACGCTCTCGTGGCCGACCATGCGCAGGTGTTCAGGTTCGCCGTCGTCAACTTGCAGGCATTTGTCACGGACCATGCCATCGTATGCGGGTTCGCCGTCGTCACGGACCACGCCGGCGTATGCGGCAACGCGATTGTCAACGAATACGCCACGGTGAAGGACTCAGCTTCCCTTAGCGACCACGCGGTCGCCAGCGGCTCCTGCACGGTAAAGAACAACGCATCCATGCGCGGCTACTCCAGGGCATCCGGCCAGGCATCCATCAGCGGCATGGCAAAGCTGTCCGACTTCGCCAACGTCACCGAACGTGCCCGCGTCACCGGTTCGGCCAGCATGTCCGGCCACGCATGCGCCCGCGGCAAGTGCACCGTCGCAGGCAAGTCGTTCTTGCATCATAACTGTGTCGTTACCGACTTTGCCAACGTGTCCTTCTCGTCCGTCTACAACAGCGCCGTAATCGGCGGCCGTGCCATCGTGGGGCCCAATGTCCGCATCGCCGGCAACGCCTACATCGGTGCAGACGCAGGCATTGCGTCAAACGACGACTACTTCACGTTCAAGGTCCCGGGAGAAAGCGCGATGACGCTCACCTACATCCCGTCGGTCAACTCGCTGTTCGACGAGAAGGGAATCCGTTACGAGAACCTTGACGACGTCCGCAAGGCATACCAGTCCACCCCGCTCCTCGGCACGATCGTGGAAGCCCTGTTCATGTCCCGTCCGAAGGCAGCCGGCCTTCCCGAACCCGGCGAATCCAAGACAATCTCTGTCCAGGAATCTGGAATCGGGGTGAAAATCATTACCGAACAGACCCACAAGGGCGACTTCGCCAGCAACCCGGAACACAAGATCGACAATTCAGACGCCTGGAAGAACTTCAACCCGGAAAAGCTCGCCGACCCGCACGTATTCGAGCCGGTGGCGGAGGAGAACTAGCATGCAGAACGCAGATTGCTTCGCAATCGGGATGTTTGGGTTTATCGGAGTATGCCTCACTCTGGGACTGATTGTCTTCCTTGTCCAGTGGATTTCCACCGGCATCGACGTGTGGCGCGGGGCCAAGGAAGTCATGGAACGCATCAAGGCGGGCGAGGAGGCAGGCATCGTCGATAACGCCATCGACGGTGGCGAGTTCTGCGACATGTTCCAACGGCTATACATCAAGGAGGGCGACTGGGTAATCGACACCGGCAACTACGCCAATGCCAACTACCCGGTGATGACGAAGTTCGTCAGGCAGGTAAGGAAGCACCCGTTTATCTTCGCCCTGCTGTTCCACAACTAGGACTGGGGAGGCAACATGAGTATCGAAGATCTTTTGCACCCGGCGGACCTCAGACTTGTCCGCTACATCCGCCTGCGCAAGGCCAGGGACGAGGGCAATAACGTCACAATCGAGCCGCACTGGCTCGGGGACTTCCAGAACGAGGTCAACATGCCGCTGCACGACACCCGCATCCGTTTCGGGATGGCAAGGCAGTTTGCACGGCACATCGACCTGGTCGCGCTCGCCCCGTCCAAGATCGGCGGGATGGAGACGCTCGAGCTCGCCGCGTATTTCGACGAGGACAAGCCGCGCTACCACCTGGCCATCTTCGACACGGGGATGTCCAAGCGGGCGGAGTATTCGTTCCACTCCATCGTCGATCCGAAAATCGGACTTTTCGCCCTGCTCAAGGATGAATATGGCGACGAAATCAAGTTCACCGGGAACCGGTAGCTTCGCTGCGACGAGCGTCGGCGGGAGGGTATTCTTCCGCCTCCGGCGCCACGCATACGGCGAGGTAATCGACGCATGCGACGGTAGCTACACCTTCCACATCGAGGAGGGTATGTCGGAGAACGAGTTCGTCCGCGATTTCATGCCGCAGCCGATCATCCCGGACCTGGACGAAATCGTCAGACGCAGGCCGCGCCAGGAGTTCCCCATGCTCGAGGAAACCTACGAGAAATTGCGGCTGGTCCGCCCCGACCTGTGGGAACGTTGCATGTTCTGCCGGGGCAGGGCATACTTCCTGGACCCGGACTACCCGCCCGACAAGTTCCTCATGGATCGTGCCAGGGAACGCCGAAACAAACAACCAAAGGAGCCCCTACCGTGGAGCCGTACTATATTCTGATTGGATTCATTACCCTTATCGGCATCTTTACCGCCGTATTTTCGTGGTTCATGTTCCATATACGCCCGATGGCCAAGCGCATTATGGCATTGCTTGACCGTGAGGTAACGACCAGCCACGTGGGCAGGGATATCAGCCTGCACCGTCTCGTCACGATTGCCACGCTTCCGAACACCCCTCCGGGCAATACGTATTCGAACTACTCCCACTGTGCGCACTTCTACGACGCAATTCGCAAGCACCCGATTATCTGGACAATCTTCTTCGCGGACCGCACCTAAATGGACAACCGTTCCCAGGACACATACGGTAGCGAGGGCGACGCCTACCGCTACACCAAGAAGGTACTCATGGGCCTCCCGAACGCCGGGAGGCTCCAGGAAATCTATGCCGAGGTCGCCCGGAACCGCGGCATCTCGTCATGGACACGCGCGGCCTACATGGACCTCCGCGCGACATTCTTCCGCGACGGCCAGTGCAAGATCCGCTTCGCGCCGGGCGCGGCCCGCATCGCCTTCGGTGAACTCGAACTCGGCACCGGCGACGAGCAGCTCTACGACGTTTCCCAGTTCCACGACATCCTGCGCATCATCTCCATAGCGCACTGCAAGGACTACACACGCCACCTCGCCGACAGGGACGGCAACCTGGCCACCTACCGTTCTCTGGAAGCCGTCTACGGGACCAAGGTGACCGCGGACTGGTGCAAGATGAAGCGCAGGCTGAGGCGCATGAAGTACGGCCCGCGCAGGTACAAGATTATCGAGCTGGACTGCTTCGAGACCGCCAACAAGTATTTCGAGTATACCAAGCCGCACGACTGGTGCCACCTCGGCTACGAGGGCACCTTCAACAACTACCACAAGACGCAGGCGCTTTCCAAGGTCGACGGGAAGATGACCGGGGTGACCAACTTCGTCCGCCTCTACCTGGCCGTCCTGCCGGGTTTCGAGACGATGACCGAGGAGGACGAGCTCTACGGCGAATCCATGCTCGGCATAGACATCGGCCCGGGCGGGCGCCTGGTCCATGTCAACAACCGCTGGAACCACCACCACGACAACGTGGACGAGCGCAAGGGCGACAACAAGTATTCCGAGGTCGAGCTTTCCATGCTCCTCGGCGGCCCGTTCTTCGAGCTGTGCCCTCCCTACACCGTCCATGACGAGCGCGAGCGCCTCCGCACCATCGTAAACGAAATCAATTTGCACAACCGCATGATCAAGCGGGAAGCCGCCGTATGCTCCCGCGTATTCGAGAAGGGCGCAAAAGTGGGCAGGGGCGGCGTGTCCATCGTTGACCCGAGAACCGGCAGGAAATACGGGACCGTCCGCCTCGGGGACAGCTCCTGGACGACCAGCCCGATGGACTACATCCCGGAAGGGTTCGACGTGGCCAGCCTCCCGAATGACGTCATGGCGGACTGCGTGCAGGAGGAACTGAAGTTCCGGTTCAACGTCCTCGCGCTCGACAGCGCCGGCAAGCTGCTCTGGAAGCCGCATTACGACGCCGGGTTCGAGCCATACAAGGACGATGCCATCCGCAGGATTTCGTCGGCGAATTTCGACCTGCGCTCCACCGCGCATATCCAGCGACAGGACAGCGGCCGAGCCAACCCGGACCACCAGCCGGACACCCCGGAATACACCTATCACGCGATGTACCTGCCGCGAGGGTATAACCGGGCAGTCATAAAGAACCGCGTCACCGGGCAGTTCACGGCGCTTCGTGCCGGGATGGACCTGTTCATCCCGATGCTGCTCGTCAACGGGAAGCTCATCGCGCTGCACCCGTCCTACAACAAGACCGCAAGGCGCTGCACCAACGGCGTCGAGGTGCCGGATTGCCCGGACAGCGGCTACCGCATCACCTCCGTGATGCCCGCGCAGAAGGACACCCTGTGCCGTGTGGACATGCAGGCGGATCCCGCAGAGGACCTCCCGGCGCCGTGCGAGACCACATGCCTGTTCGAGACCACAGAGACATACAGCAACCCGGCTCTCCGGGAGTTGCTGATGGAAGAATTGAAGAAGGCGGTGCCGGAAAGCAGTCCCGAGACGATGATGGAAACTCTTGGACAGATTACCGGCATGTTTGAATGCCAGTCGGCGAAGACTTTCAGCCTAAACGACAGCGCGATACGGGACGTGGCGTTCCTCCATTCTGACGGCACGAACGATGCAGTGGACATCGCGATTGACACGCTCAGGCACGAGATCAAGCACTCCATGCGCGGCAACTGGCGAGGACGCGCCATCTACTACGGCGCGGACGAGGGGACGATCGACATTGACCGCGGCTCGGAGCTCGTCTATAGCGACCTCGACACGATTTCGGCCTTCTACATGAACAAGGACGAAATGCAGGTGGCGGAATTCAGGTGGTGCACCCTGCACTACGGATGCCCGTTCATCTGCCCGGCCAAGGACGGCCCCGTTTCCGGCTATACCCACGCCCCGTATATTGCCCTGTCCGAACATCCGGCTACCGAGGGGGAGAAGCGGCTGACGGAGCTCGGCTATACCGACAGGACGGTCATCCGGTTCGACGACGGCGCAATCCTCTACCCGGACACCGCGAGGGGCGCCATGGAGACCGAGGACCTCCGCTTGCCGGAAGCGCGTGACGTGTATTCGGCGTTCGCCGCGTTCGGGTTCCGGGAGATCCCGAAGCAGCAGAACCAGTTCGACGCGGACAACTTCGTCATCAATACGCACGAGGGCAACGCAGACCTCGTCCAGATGCACGGCCAGGAGACATACAACGCCATAATGCAGGAAATCGGGGAAAATCCACCGCCACAGAGCCCGCAGAAGCCGAAACGCGTGGGTGGGGGCATGAAGATCCCGCAGAAGGAGTCTATCGGGAAACTGCTCCCGGCAATCGGCATCGACGCGGTATGCGTCGGGGACGAGACCAAGGACGAAATCGACATGCTCGACATTTGCAGCTCGAAGACCGGGAAGCGTCACAGATCGAACCCGACGCCATGGCCGGCGAATGTCCCGAGTTTACGTTCCCTGCTCGAACCGGAAAACCGGGCGCCGCACTCCCAGACGGTCAGGGATGTCATCGACTTCCCGCTGGCAATGGCCGGCGTGGTGAACCGCCGCGCGGAGATGCTCGGTCTCCGGTACTCCTCGACCACCATTGCGAAAGGCATAGACTTCCGCGTGCACTCGGACCGTATTAACGAGGAAGTAATCGCGGTCACCGTGCAGCCCGAGGAGAACGGATATTGTCTGGACATACGAAGCAACAGCAAGGTCTCCTACTTCACCCCGTACATGGTGAGAAGAAAAAAGTCGAAGAATGTGACTCGGGCACGATAAAAATTGCTATATTTTAGCTGTGCCGGTAATCCGGCATGCCAATCCGCACCGCCCGGGGACGCCCGGACGGATGCCAACAAAAAGACAGAACCGATCCGATACCGAAACCGAAACTGTGAAAGTACCCTGACGGGAGCACCTGTTGCGGTCGGGATGACTAAGTGGGGTGAACCTGTCCTGCGGCTGACAACGGCCCGAGGTGTAGTCTTGCTGATATGTCCCGGCAAGCGGGGGGTGTGTGAAGAAAGGGAACCGGCCCAGCGGGGTAGGGGGTAGGCGAAGCGAAGTCGAAATGGCCTGGAGAGCGATCGTATCCTGGCGGCTTGGTGTGTCGAATTACCGGCATTTTCAATGAGGATAACTATGAAAAAATTCTTGCGCAGGGCAATCGTGCTCATCCCTACAATCATCGTCGTGACGTTGCTGGCACACAATACCTACATCGTCAAGACCAACGACGCCACAACCTATCCGACAAACGTCCAGTGCTTCCAGACAGTCGTGGAAGATCCGCAGTGCGACGGGCCGAGGGCCGTTGTTTTCAACCCGAAGACGAAATCCGCGTCGGTGGTCAAGGGAACATGCGGCAACGAGGTGGCGACCCGTGTCGGCAAGGTGGAATGGGTTGACCTGCATCCTGTCCGAGTGGTAATATTTGTCATTACCGTATTTGTCGGTCTCGTCGTGGCAGTGATCTTGGCGATATTTGGGTGTAT
>RHMF01001317.1_pt1 | contig 12278 bp, 11 predicted proteins | sample 5365151 | NCBI WGS metagenome assembly RHMF01 (sample SAMN10266501, study PRJNA497801) | feces metagenome | isolation source: feces | host: Bos taurus | place: China: Prairie of Fairy Mountain | collected 2017-08-14 | reverse complement strand
TGTCTATTGCGCCACTTTCATCAAGCCAGGTGTTAAAATTTATAAGGGCATCGCCAATAGCTGCGCCAACAGCCAAAAAAGCTTCTCCGACTGGTGCAAACAAAGTGACTATGTAGCCAAGCACCTTTCCGACACCTGATAAAACCTTCGAGAATATCCCGACAATAGCCGTAACACCACCGAATATCGATCTGATGTTATCTAGCTTATTACCATACTTGGTGGTTTCCTTACCGGCTTCTTCGGTTTCTTTAGTTATTCCGGAAAATGCGCCCTCTGTTTTTTCCTTAAAACCTTCCGCAACCCCGAGCAGGCTCTTCATGATCGCATGGGCGCCCTTATCATAAACTCCGGTCGGTTCAAGACCATTGTCACGCTGCCACTGCTCGTAGGCCCTCTGGGTTTCTGGTCCCCAAATACCATCGGCACCAAATCTATCAAGATCATAACCAAGTTCGATAAGCCTCTCCTGAAGCTTCCTGACTTCTTCGTTTCGATCTCCGAGCTTGAGTTCTCCGTCGAGTTCTTCAAACTCCTCACCAACGTGTCTGAGTCCGAAAGCCTCAACCAAAGACTTGCGCGTTGCTTCGTCATATAGGCCGTCAATGGTCAGACCGGTAGCCTTTTCAAATTCTTCCAGTGCTTTCTGAGTCTCAGGTCCCCAAATGCCGTCGACACCATACTTAGGAAGATCATAGCCAAGAGCGACGAGCATGCGCTGCATCTCTTTGACATCGTCTCCCCTTGCGCCCATTTGCAGAACTCGATCAAGTTCTGTTGCTTCTTCTTCGAGAACTCCCATCCCCTGCGTCGCATCACCGACGAGAGCGCGGATCGCAGTTCCCAAAGTTTCAACAGCAGCAATCGCTTCCGAAGCCTCTTCCGGAACTGCGAACATTGCCTTGAAGTTCGCACCAAATACCTTGACGCCGGCGGACAACTCTCTCAGATTTTCGATCGTAATATCAGGGAACAGGCTTCCAAGAGCATCTAAGAGCATCTCTTATGGTGATTAAAATGCCTTTTAATCCATCCATAATATCAAAGATGCCTTCCATGAAGTCATCCCAGGCACTTCTTCCGTCTTCTCCTACTTCATGCCATTTCTCTAAAAGCCCAACAAGTTGGTCCAAAGGATCAACAAATATATCATATAAATCGTTAGCAAGCTTCGTCCACAATACCTTGGCTTCTTCATAATTGCCAAATATCAGTTTGAAAATTTGCATCCACTTCGTCTGAGTGGCGTCTGTCAATGCGCCAATAGCATCCGTAAGCGTCTTAGCTTCCTGCGCCGCCTTAAATGCATTCTCGCTGAACAAATTCGTTGTCCCGGCAAGCATTTCCATTGCTTCGGCCGTGCTTAAATGAATGCCTCGCGCTTCATACTCATCTTGTAAATCCTTAACCTTCTCGGAAAATTCGCCATATTCGCCGAATACTTCCAGCATTACATCTTTATCAAACCACCCGTATTGAAGCGTTTCCCTCATGTTCTCCGCTGTAACTTTAATCTTCTTTCCATTAGCAAGTATAAGGTTGCCTTCTTTATCCAATTTCCCAAGGGCTATGGCGGCATTAATGGCATTGTTCTTAAAATCAATCGTCGCCATATTGGCAAGCTCGATCGATTTCCAGTCCGCAACTGTCATCTTGCCCATACCCATGGCCTGGGAAATATTATACATTGCCCTGGATGCTGTCTGCGCGTTCTGACCGGCAGATGCCGCCCAAACCGCGATACCCTGCATTGAAACTCGAGCGTCGTCCAAATCAACGCCGGCAGAAGTAAATTTACCGATATTTCCGACCATATCCGCGTAATTATAGCTGGTCTCGTCGGTAAACCATGTCAGCCTCGCAAGCTCTTCCTCAACCTCTTCGATACTCTTGCCGGTAGCAAACATAATCGTCTGAACAGCCTGAGTATCTTCTTCAAATCTTCCCCAACCAGCGGACACCTGTCCAATAGTCACAGATTTCAGCGCATTTCCAAGCTTATCGTAAATCGTGTCCGCAAGTCTTTCGACAATTCGTCCAACGAATGTACCAAAATAAGAGAATCTCTCGCCAAGCTGATCCACTTCATTGGCAACCCGACTGAGCGAAAAGCTGTTCCCGGAATCCTGAAGTTTTCTTAGGCCGTCCGCGGCTTCATCAAGCTTCAGGCTTTTCTTCAAATCGTCTAATGTCTTTAGGCTTTCCTTAACTCCCTTCTCGAATTGGGAGTTATCGAATTGCATTTGAACAATTCTCTCGTCGATATTATTCATGCCATGGTTACCTCCTTCCATGCCTGCGCTGCAATATTATCGAATATTGGACGCATAGCCGGATTTATATAATCACGGCCTTGAACATAACCGCCCGTACCCGTTCCATGACCATACTGCAATATAACTGCGATGTTTACGCCCTCATTCACGTTTGTATTGAGCCACGCTATAGTAGTTTTATCGGCCGTTCTTTCGATTTCATAAGTCCAGCTCATCGCGGTCTTCCCTGAATCGACCGGGGTCGCCGCAGCTAAAGCTTCAACACCAATTTGTCCATACTTTTCCAGTGCGTTCAAATAGCTTCGACCTGTCATCGCGTTCAAAAATCTTTCCGTCTTTTTGAAATCGCCCCTATGCTTGAACGTGATCATACCGATAACGTAGCTCCTTTCCGGAAATCAACCGCTGGAATTCATCATTTCCCTCCGCGCCTGATTGAGCGCTGCGTTTTGCTTGTAAACATCTTTCATACGCATCTTCTTCTTCGGCGTATTTTCGATGTTGCAAACCCTGATGAGCGTGAGAAGCCTGTTCAAATGCCGCTTCTCCCACTCGAGCGGAATACCAAGCGATATCATCCAATAATAAATAAGCTCGGCGGTAACCATCTTCTGCCGAGACTTTGGATTGTTCTTATCATTAAACCATGTGGCTGTCATAGGATTCTCCATGTATTCTTTTATAGCCTGAAGATTGTCTCCAGACAACCCATAGTAAACGTCATCGTCAATATTTTGCGTTATGGTCATGCAACGAATGTAATCGAGCATCTCTTCTTCCGTCTTATTCGTATTGTTTAAGAACGGTTTGTGCCATTTGGACTCCCATTTTGAAAGGGAAATGAGGGAATGCTCAAGGCGAAGAGTCGTGTCCTTTGTTGAGATAAACCTTCCGTTTATTTCGTCATACATCTCCTGACCCTTGATCTCAATCTCCAGCATTCCCATCACCTCCTCCCAGTTTAGGTCTTTACTTCTTCTCCAGAACGGCTATCTCTCCACTGGCCGCCAGTTCCTCGGCCATCTTCTTCGGAATGATGCTGGTGATAAAGTCGGTAGCGGCCTTGTCGTCCGTCGCCAACTCCATAAAAAGCGCATCATACGCAGCCGTCTGGGCAAAATCGTCAGACAGGCGATGGCCGTCGCGAATCTTAATGAAGCTCTTGCCATCCAGAGACTTTTCGCCATAGGACTTGAGAATAATCTCCTTGAACAGCTCGATCAGCCTCTTGGTATCCTTCTCGTCAATGATCTTCTTGATCAGTGTGTCCATACCGCCGGCAGCGCTGAAGTCCATCTCCATGAGTTCCGACTTGGTCAGGTTGAAATAGCACTCCTCAGTCCTGTCAGCACCGTCAAAATCCGTGTAAGCAATAGTCTTCTTAAACATGATTATTCCCTCCCAAAATATAAAAAGTTGAGGGCCAGCCGAACTGAATACCCTCATTGTTATTCCTTGTTTCTTAGTCTATCATTCCGTGGTCACCGCGCCGGCATTGGCAATCAGAGAGAGCAGAGCATTCGGCTCGGGAAGAGTGGGCTGAGTGCCCGCAGCGTTCCCAGAACCATCGGTGCCATACAACTTATTCTCCAGAGCCAACTTCTGGCCATCGGTCAGCTTCCAAACATCAATAACGATCTCAGAAGTCGGCTTGTAGCCGGTCACATTCACGGGCGTGGAAGTGATCTCCCAGCTGAAGGTCATCGCATTGGGAGAATCGTTCACGGTCTCGTAGGTACGCTCCGAAGGAGAAGCCGTGCAGTTATAGATCACATGGATCTTGTAGTTGGTGGAAGCGTCGGTATCAGCGTCGCTGCCGACCATGGTACGATAGCAAATACCGAAGGTCTTGCGCTTCTGCTGGCCGATATGAATACCGGTGGCGGGAGAAGCGGAGCCATCGCACTCGCCCCACTCGTCGGGATACATATAGGCCTCAATGGTGCCCTTGAACGTCTCAGCGGAGCGCAGAACAGCATACTTGATGTTGTCAGCCCACAGATCGGTCGGGTCGGCACCCTCGGGGCTGTTGGCAAAGCTGGTCAGGCCATTCCACGCCACACCAGTGCCATACGTACTATTGGTAGAATCCCACGGATACAGTACACCGCGGTCAACACCAGTTTCAAACAATTTTTCGCCAGTATTATCCCAGGTCAAAGCTGCCATAGTTTAATCCTCCTTAAATATAAATCAGTCTCACCAATAGAGGCTGAACACATGGTGGTAAAGATTGTCTGATGCAAATATCCTGTCAGACGAGCACATTTCCATCTGTATGATCTGGTTTCGAGTCAAATCGTCGGGATCTCTTGTAATATACGTGATCGAATACAAATCATATAGAGCATATGGAGCATTATCCGCGTATTTGACATTCGTTTTACTCAGATCATATACGATGCATGGGTAAACGAGTTTATACCCGGTTGGAGGCTGAAAATATACATTCGTGCAAAACGTATGCAGCACGTCACTCAACTTACTACGCGGTTTCGCCATTGTACACACCTCCAAGCGTCAGGATGAGGCGGGGCGCTTCGTAATCGACCGTGGTTACTTTCCACGCCACACCCATCCATTTAACATAACGCATGGCAAACATATGGGAAACCGCATAAGGATCCGCAACAATACTGATCTGATTTGAGATTGTCAAATTGTCGTTCAGTTGATCACTGTTTTCAAGCCGTCGACTGTTACGGACGATGTCTCCTTTGTAAAATCGCTCGACTGGTTTTTCCATAACAACATCCGGATGTTGACTGGATACCTCGTCTACGACATACCCAACGGCGCCATAAAATCTTGCCATGCGTTATCTACTCCCATTTTGATTTTTCTATCAGGTCGTGGTCGTCGCAGAAGAAGCGGCCTTGAACAGCGCGATAGCGGAGTAAGGCATGGTCAGAGCGCCAGAGCACCTGGTCTCAATCAGATACTTGAACTGGTTGAAATCGATGTCGAAATCGTCGAACATGTTGATCTCGCCGCCCTTATCAGTGCCGACATTGTAGTCGTTCAGGTTGACGAAGATACCGATCAGCTCGCGATTGCTGGCATCGGTGTAGTTCTCCAGAACAGGAGAAGTCACGATCTTCTTGGCACGGATCGCAGCAGCAACATCGTTCTCAGTATTGTAGAGACGACGGCCAATGGTGTCCTCAATCAGCAGCATGCTGGTCAGCCAATCCTCGGTAGTGATGAAGATGGGATTGCCGGAGCCCTTGTAGTCTTTACGGGCACGCAGAGCCACCTTGATGGCGTTCTTCGCGGTCTCCTCATCGGTGGAGCCAGCGGAGACGACCTTCTTGATGGTGAACAGATCCACGTCGCTGACGATGGGACGAATGTTGCTCTCATTGATCTTGTCGTCGCTGCTGATGGAACGACCGTCGCCGATCAGGATAGCACGGGCAAGCTCCTCATTGAGCATCATACGCATCTCAGTCTTCACCCACGCGACGATATTCATGTCGGTAATATCAATGATGTCGTCGCGGTCGAACTTCTGCTTCTTGTAAACGGTCTGGGGAGTAGTGATACGCTTCATCAGAGCGAAGAACTCATCCTTCTTCTGGTTACCCTTGATGTAGCCCTTAGCCCTCGCCTCATCCTCAGTGATGTTTGCAAAGGTCGTCTTAATGCGGCTGAAAGGGGTCTTGTGAACGCCACCCAGAACTACGTCAACCCAGTCGGTGTCACGCTTGATGAACTCCGGAGGATTGTGCAGTTCGCGAGCCTCGGGGAACAGGTAATCGATACCGTTGATACCATAGCCGGTGCCGGTCGCATAAGCACCGTTGCCGTCGGGAGTCCAGGCGCTAGGAGTGGTCATACCAGTCGTGTCAATCGCGTGAGCAAGAGCGCCATCATTCATATGATGCTCGTAGGACTTCCTCAGGGAACCATACTTGGGGCCATCGGCAATAACAGTCTCCATAGCGTCATGGATCAGAGACTGGGTGTAGTTATCAGATTCAAAAACGTTGTGAGCCACTTTGGCATCCTCCTCTTCTTTTTGTTCGAGCGCCTGACCGATCATGAAGTAGACAACATTCTTCTCCTCTTCAGTCATGCCGTCGAATACGTCTTTTACAGTCCTGTTATCTTCGTTCTGTACATTGTTAGCCATTTCTGCTTCCTCCATTTTTTCGTTCGCGTGCGCCAGGACCTGATCAGCATAAGCAAGCTGATGGTTCAAATATTCCTGCTTCCTGGCAATATCAAGGTACTGCCGATCGATCATGGCCTGCTGCCTTGCGGACAAACGCTCAGCGGAATGTGCAAGTTCAATGTTCTCGCCGTTAAATATCAACGCTTCGAAATCGTCGGAATCTTCATCGAAGTCATGCTCAAAAGAGAGATCCTCAATCCTCGCCCCGGGATTAGCCCCGGCAAGGACAAGACTAACTTCTCGAATTACGCCGTGAAGAACGTCGCCCGCTTTCTGAACAAGATTGTTCGCATAAATAGAAAGAGCCGTTATGTCGCCGTGCCGGACCAATTCCTTGGCATTCTTACCGGCTTCGGTGTCATTAAAGACTCCGTAAGTGTAAACACCGTCGTCCAGATTCTTCAGTATTGCGTGACCAAGGACCTTGCCCGGATCATCGTGTTTATGACCCCATACAAGCGGGACGATTTCGCCGTCGCAATCCTTGAACGCGTCCTTTCGAATCGTTCGTCCGTCGGCACACTTAATATTGTTTCTCGTGGCGTAACCACAAAAATCATATTTCTCAGGTGCCATTATTTGCCCTCCATTAACCAGTATTGGCATTCTGCATGATTTGGTTAAACTCGGTCATGCTCATATTCGCTATATCGTCTGGATACTCGCCTTGATCTTGTTCACCCTCAATCATTTCCTGACTGCCATTTTGATTTAACTGATTGGTTGCCATGGCGGGAAGCGATTGTACTTCCTCACCATTCTGGTTGAGCCTCCGGTTGCGAAGCTCATCCGCCTGTTCGTCAGCAACAGGCTTGAAACCGACGATCTCACGTACCTCATTCGGAGACAGAACCTCATTACCAACAAATTTCTCAGCAATGTCCGCAATCTTACTGATCGGGACAAGCTTGAAGGGATCGCTAGCAAAGGTAATGGAATGTCCCTGAGAACGCGCTGTCTTCGTAAGGAACTTTCGCTTCATCTCATCGATGATGGCGGAAAGAATGGGTTCGATCGTCTTCATGTTGTAGCTTTGCTTAGCGTCTTCACTTGCCGTCCCGTTAAGGATCTCAGGCGTGATGCCAAGCTGAGAATAGAGTGTGTTCATCAGATACTCGATCTGACTCATGAGGTTGTTCTCAATCGGCCTGTTGAGCTGCGTGATCCGCTCCGTTCCGTCCGTGTAGGCAATGCCGTACTTCGATCCGGAAAGTTGCATCTCGATATCCTTGCGCCTGGCTTCGGCCTGTTCTTTGCGCATCGGCGACTTAATGACATAGGGCAACTGAATAATCAAATCGAGCTTGCCGGCGCCACTCTGCTCGTCCACGGCATCGAGTATGCTGAGCTTTCGCACGAGTCTCTGAAGCGTTGAGTTCGGTTCGTTCATAACCACGTAGAATGGATTCTGAACAATGGCGACCATCCTCTTTGGAAGCGTGATCTCCTCTCGTTGACCCAGTTTGTCATTGAAAAGGTTCACGGAGACATAGTCTGGCATCCATTTGGTCACCCGCCCGACCCGCATCGTCTGAATATCATACGATGCAGACTTGGTAGGATCGAGTGTAGTATCCACAGGAACCAAAGCCACGCATCCTTCTTCGAGCAAAGACAAAACCGCGTCCTGTATAAAGGCGCGGCTTGTCTGATCGATGTTCGCTTCAAGAGTAAGGCAATTATGGAGACCGTCATTCACGGTTCCAATTATTCGCCCGTTTGCATCCAGCCTCACATGCTCTATTCTATTGGCGGCCACATCCATCGCAATCCTGTTATAGATCGCCGTTATTAAAGACCTTTCATTGCTGACTCTCATTCGAATCAGATCAGGCCTGTAATAACTGGACTGGCCAGTGTTGACAATAGGCCGATCCCGACCCCTAAATGCGTTCCAGCCATGCTGGAGACGTTGGAATATTGTAGGTATGGGAATCACCCCTCATTCTTTATCCGAATATCCGTTGATACCATCTTCTTCCACGTTCGCTCTGCTGAACATTTGGAATCATCTGCTCTTGAATAACTTGTTCTGGAATTCTTTCTTCTGTAATATATTGTTCTGGAATTCTTTCTTCTGTAATATATTGTTCTCTGAGTCCACCTTGTGGAATTATATGTTCCCTATTATAAGACTCAGGCGTTCCTCCGTTGGCAGTGTATTCCTGCCAATATTCGTCACTTACGCCGGAAGGTTTACCGCTAGGCGTGGCCGGAGCCTGACGCTGGGAGTTACCTTGGGCTTGACGCTCACGCGCATAAGACTCAGGCGTTCCTCCGTTAGCGGTATACTCCTGCCAATATTCGTCACTTACACCGGTAGGTTTATCGGAAGGCGTGGCCGGAGCCTGACGCTGAGAGTTACCTTGGGCTTGACGAGCAGCGTCCCAACTATCTCGCGTTCCTCCATTAGCGGTGTACTCCTGCCAATATTCGTCACTTACACCGGTAGGTTTTTCGCTCGGAGCGGGCGACGGAGAAGAAAGTTGATTGGGTCCTCTATTATCCCAATTACGAGAAATATTACCGCCATACTTATCATCAAGAGGCGATCCCGGCTGATCATTAGCACCCCTTCCATGATCTGGAACCATGTTGGGGCTAGGCTTATCAACTCCAACGTCATTGACATGACCACCGCGCATATATTTCATAGCATTGTCATGACCGCCACGCAAATCCGTTCGTCTCATACTAATATTAGCTTCGGGATCGTACCTACTAGGTTCCGGAGTAATCGCCCTTTGATACGTCTCATCAAGATCACCGTCTTTTTTATTCTCGCGAATGAAATCAGTCGGCTGCATATAATCCCCACGACTATAACGAACTCCAAAATCTTCATACTCCGATGTATGATCATTTGGGTCAGTCCATGTGGTGCGACTAGAAAGAGGTACATCGCTATCATGTATCCCATTTAATTTATCCCACTGAGTATAAGAAGGAGTCATAAACTTTTGATAACCAGTATCAATAGTTCCTTTACGTTCTGCAGGAATAACTCTTCCCTTGCTAGGATTTTCAGGCATCTCATTTTGAGCATTGCTGAATTCAGATCCTTGAGCTCCCTTCTTCCCTGCGCCAAGCAATCCGCCAACCCAATCACGAGCGCCTTCATAAGCTCTGGTAGCGCCTTCCCCAACGGAACTAGCTTGATCACCAGCCCAGTCCACAGCTCTTCCAGCAGCGTCACGAGCGCCTCCGGCTACATTCCGAGCAGTGTTACCAGCCCAGTCAATAGCGGAATTCACAGCGGCCGCAGCGTCTCTTGCCTCCGGAGTATTAGCCAATCCCTGCACTTCGTAGCCAACATTTTGAGCAGCATCACGAACGCCTCCGGCTACATTCCGAGCGGCGTTACCAGCCCAATCAACGGCTCGACCAGCAGCATCCTTGGCACCTTCATAAGCTCTGGTAGCGCCTTCCCCAATAGAACGAGCTTGATCTCCAACCCAACCACGAGCGGCATCAATGGCATTTCCAGCTTTTGTCAAGGGGTGACTTTCGTAAGCTCGTTGAGCATCAGCAGCTTCTTTATCAGCTCGATCAACAGCCATAGAATCACGAAGTCTTCCAATATATTCATTACCATCAGGAGTAACATAACCGCTTCTCCCCATAGAGATCATATACTGTCTTTCGGCTTTTTCCTGAGCTTCCTGAGCTGCTCGTTTCTCATCCTGATTGCTAACGGCGTTATAAGCGTTTTGAGCAGTATTCCCGGCCCAGTCAGCAACTCGGCCAGCAGCATCGCGAGCGCCTTCATAGGCTCTAGTAGCAGCATCGCCTACATCTTGAGCAGCTTTACCGGCGGCGTTACCAACATTTTGAGCAGCGTTTCCAGCCCAGTCCACAGCTCGACCAGCAGCGTCACGAGCCCTGCCAACAGCACCAGAAACGGCTTTACCAGCATTCTGAGCCTGATCACCGACCCAATCAACGGCTTTGCTACCAGCGTCACGAACACCTTCGTAAGCTCTAGTAGCGCCTTCAGCAACATCTTGAGCACGTTCTCTTCCCCAATTGCCTACGGCACTAGCAGCGTTGCCAACTCGGTCAAGAAGAGAGGGTTTCTTCGATTTTTGTTCAGGTGCGTTTGCCGCGACATTTCCAAATACAGAATTCACAGCATCCCGACCAATACCAGCCTTATTGACTATGCCAGTCGATTGGGGATTAGAAGAAGCATTCGTTCTCGCTCGACCTATCCCTTGAACACCAGGTCCAACCGTTCGGAGCATTTGGTTACTTCTAGCTAAAGAACTTCCGGATGAAGCTCCATAATGTTTCGATAACGATAATCCGCCGCCAGCATTATAAGAATCCCTGGTTGTACCCACCGCACCGTTAGATTTAGCAAAAGTGCCAGCAACGGAACGCCCACTACGAGTTAAAATATTTCCATTCTGTCCAGCAGCCCCTTGCAATCCATCCCCAACATCATACCTCTGTTTGCCTGCAGCGGTCAGAGAACCATCCTCGTTCTGAAAACGTCGCTTACCCCACGACTGTCCTTTGATGCCATAATGCCACAATTCATTTTGATCTCTTCGGCCGAATGTAAAACCTTCAAGATCTTCATGATATAGGGCATCTGTTACCGGAAACCCGGCGATGTAATAGGTATACAAAATATCACCTGATTTCTATTTTTTTTATTTATCGTCTACGATGAAATTTAACTTACATTTGTCGATTCAACTTTCGCATGTTTTTCGACCTCTTTAGAGATTTCCATCTCCCATATCCTTGTCTACGAGCTTCACGATAAAATATCGCTCTCTTTCCTCCAAGTAGAATATTTTGTGCTACAATTTTTCCAGAAGAAATATATGAATTAGACACATCTCTCTGAATGTTAGTCAACTTAATTGCATTGTATTTTCGTAACAATTCTTGACTTACTTCTTTTCCCTTAGCACGCTGCTTATCGATTTTTCTTTCTAAACGAACTTCCTTCTTATCATAATATCTCTTGGAAGCTAGGGGCCTATCACCTGTGAGGAATCTTCTAACAACTTTGTTATTTTTTGTAGCGTACTTGCCTAATTCATTTCCGTATCGCTTTTTGCCTTCCTCAGTCAACGTTCCGTCGGAATTCTGGTAACGTCTAATGCCCCATTTCTGACCTATTATTCCATGATGATAAAGTTCATCTATCACTGGAAAACCAGCAATGTAATAGGTGTACATTCTATTATTACCCCCCCCCGCAAGTTTATTCAAAGTCATCCTTGTGTAGCTTGTAAGCTACAAAGGCGTCCATTAAAGCAGCCACTGAGTCAATCTTGTCCTCGTGGCGCTTCTTGAGTAGTTTTCGATTTCCATTTGTATCCTCGAGCGTTATGCAGTTCCCCATACAATACATCATAAGTTCCTGATCAAACTGAAGCAGACGTTCGCTCGCCAGTTTCTTGAGTTCTCCTAGTGGAACAGATTCGGTTTTTGCGCCCTGTATAACCTTCTCGATTCCGAACGGCCCATTCTCTGTCTGCCATCTCTCGACGAAGTCCTTGGCATTGTAAGGATCAAATCCAAAGGCTCGAATATCATACTCGGAGTCAATGATGAACTTGTCGAGTTCGTCGTAGACTTCGGTCATGTCCAATATGGCGCCCTCGAGAACCACAAGACTTCCTTCATCTATAAATTCCTCATACTTCAACCTAATCGCTGCCGGAAGCCGGTCAAACGTCAGGGACGAAATATAACAACGGGTCTTTACTCCAAAGGATTGATCTCGAAGCGGAAACAGGAATGTAAAAGCACAAAAGTCGTCGCCCATCGAAAGATCGGCGCCCATTGCACAAGGCAGACTCCAA
>RHMF01001723.1_pt1 | contig 12282 bp, 21 predicted proteins | sample 5365151 | NCBI WGS metagenome assembly RHMF01 (sample SAMN10266501, study PRJNA497801) | feces metagenome | isolation source: feces | host: Bos taurus | place: China: Prairie of Fairy Mountain | collected 2017-08-14 | reverse complement strand
TAGTGTAAGTGGATATATCACAGGGATTAGTGCGGCCGACGTGAGCAACGCGCTTGGCTATACTCCTACAAGTAACGTAGGTACAGTTACCAGTGTTCGTATATAGAGCACAAATCCAGTTGTTTCATCTGTAAATACAGCCCAAACCTCTACTCTTGATACTACAATTTCTCTTGCTAGTGCATATGGTGATACACAAAATCCATATGGAAGTAAAACAAAAAATCAAGTGCTTGCGGCACCATCTACCGCAAACGGAGCACCCTCTTTTAGGGCATTGGTCGCCGCAGATATACCTGACTTATCAGGAACTTATCTAACTTCTTTTACAGAAACAGATCCAACTGTTCCATCATGGGCAAAAGCGGCCTCTAAGCCTTCCTATACAGCGGCAGAGGTTGGCGCAGTATCAACTGCGGCCGTCGGTGCGTCGAGTGGTGTCGCGCCATTAAATGCATCGGGCAAGATAGATGAAAGTTATTTACCAAGTTATGTTGATGATGTAATAGAGGGTTATTACTATAATAACAAGTTCTATAAAGAATCAAGTCATACAACAGAAATTAGTGGTGAAGCTGGTAAGATTTATGTTGATTTGAGTACCAATAAAGTCTACCGCTATGGTGGCTCTACTTTTGTTGAGGTTTCATCTGGATAGACCGTTAGTATTACAAGAGATTTAACCAATGGTACAAAAATTGGTACCATTACAATTGATGGAACTGGTACAAGCTTATATGCGCCGACGCCTCCTTCAAAAGTAAGTGAACTGTCTAATGATAGTGGATTTATTAGTGGAATTAGCGCAGCAGATGTAAGTACTGCATTGGGATATACGCCGTACAGTGATACGAACCCTGCGAACTACGCGTCCGTTATAACCGTTCTTGAAACGGCGGCCACGAAAGTTATCGTGCTTGTGGACGGCAGTGGGAACGCATCATTGCTGTCGTCAAGCACACTTTCTCCCATCACGTTCCAAGTGTTCGCCACCTTGTATGGTGAGCAGATGAGGACTATCTATGCGTAGATTATTCAAGCATCCCCGAACGATAAGTACAGGGTGTATGAAGTTGTTTCGGTGGATGTTTCGAATCAGAATGTAGTCCTGTACGCGGTGGAGGGAAGCATCATCCACGTTGTGAGCGTTACGGATTCGGGAAGCGGTCTTGTCGGCACATACTCCACGGTGACGGCGCCGGTATAGTCAGTTAATAGTAAAACTGGTGCAGTTACCTTGAGTGCTTCAGATGTTGGTGCATTATCAAGCGCGACGGTAATTCCTACGGTTACAAATACATATAGTTCGACAGGAACTGATGCTGTAAGCGGAACTGCGGTTTATAGTGCTTTACAAACACTTGATTCTTCTATAAGTTCTAGTGCAAATCAGGCGATTTCTGCTATTACAATTACTGATGGAAAGATTAGTAGTAGTAGCAAGATTGCTATACCAAGTAATGTAAGCGATTTAACGAATGATTCTGGATTTATATCAGCCCCATCTGCAGTTATAGGTCATTTCGTTTATAATTCTTCACAAGATACATATATATTAAAAGATGAAGATGAAGTTATTATACCAATAGCTACTTTAACAGCAGCGATAGATAATAACACCCTTATAATTGTCCGCAGTACAGATAATAAATTACTTACGGCATAGGGATATGGTGAGCCACCATGGGGTGGTATAGATTTTAGTTTTTATTATACCGAACTTACAAATAGCTATAGTAGTTTAGGATATGACGGTTTTCTTCAAACCATTTATACCTATAACAATGATAATACTTGGAGTAAAAGTACTGAATATTTTTATGAAGTAAGATCCGATGCTTTAACAAGTACAATTAATTCTGCCAGTACAAGTCGTCAAGTTCCAACGGCTAAAGCAATATATGATGCAGGATATCTTACAATATCTACTTTACCAATATATGATGGGACGGTGACATAATGGCAACTACAGTTACTTATAAAGGTAGCACACTTACATCTGCCACAAATTAGACTAAAGTTCTTAAGACAGCTGGCAAATATATGGAAGATGATGTTACTATAACTGATGCTACCACTGTAATCAACAATCAAGATAAAGGTGTTACGCCAATTGAATTAGAGTAGGATATAACTTATGATACTGGCTATACAGGGCTTGGGACCGTTACAGTTGGTGCGATTTCGTCTACATATGTTGGCAGAATTGCAACTGATTTAACCGCAAGTGGCTCTATTATAACAGCACCTGCTGGCTATTATAGTTCAGCAGTTTCAAAGCCAGTCGCCGCAGGTACTGCTACAACCCCAGCTACAACCATTACTGTTAATCCTACAATTAGTGTTACTAATGCAGGTGTTGTAACTACAAGTGCAACAGGCACCTCTTAGATAGCGCCGACAATTGCTGCGGGTTATATATCAGCAGGAACTGCAGGGACAATTACAATAAGTGGAAGTAGTACATTAACCTTACCCAGTAGAACTTTACTTGCAGATTATTTATATAATTCTAATACTGGCGTACTTCAAGCTTTTGCGGGAGTAGATATACCATATGTTCAAGGCGGCGGTTGGATAGCAGCAGATGCTTATTCTTAGTCTGTAATAAATTTGTCTGCTATTGACACAAACTTAACTGCGGCTAATATTAAATCAGGCGTATCTATTTTTGGTGTAAATGGAAGCCTTGAAGGAAAAACTTATACAATTACTATAAAAACTGCAGGCAATACTACTAATGCATACATCAGATATAAAAATATTACGTACACAACCGCAGGAACCGTCTTAACTCTTACGCCTGGAGACACAATCTATATATATGGTAACGATGGCGTTGAGATTAATGGTATCGATGTTGATAGTTCATATACTTATACCCCAACAAGTGATTGTGATATTTATATGTCTGCTTCGTATAACTTTGGCAGTGTTAGTGTTCGTACTTCTATTATACCACAATATTATAGAACTTCTGAATCTACAATAACACCAAGTAAAACAAGTAAAATAGCACTTGGCTCTAGTACATATGCTGCTAGTAGTATATATATTGCTGGTGATGCGAATCTAATTGCTGCTAACATTAAGTCTGGTGTTTCAATCTTTGGGGTAAATGGCACTTATGCCGCAGGTGGTGGAACATATAATAACACCATTCGTTTTGAAGATAACATAGACCAACAGGAATGGGGTAGCATAGTTAGTATAAATGTTAATGCTGATGGTGAAATTGCAAAGTTTTAGTTAGGTGAACTTTATATAACACCCACTGAAAGTTATCAATATAATTATATACCAGAGGCAAGTGTTGTATTAAATGGTCTTATTGGGTATTATGATGTTACTGTTGCGCCAATACCATCTGTGTATCATAATACTACAGATGCAACTGCAAGTGCTGCGGATATTTTAGATGGTAAAACTGCTTATGGTAGTAACGGATTGATATCTGGCGGTATACATACAATATCACCTTTGACCAATCCATATATTTCAGTTGCTAGTGGGACATATTGGATTGAAGAAGGCTATTATGATGGTAATGATGAAGTTGCTATTGCTCCTACAGAAGTAGCAAAACTTATTTCTGATAATATAAAAGCCGGTGTAACAATTCTCGGTGTGTCCGGCGCCACTAATGTAATTGATACAACTTATACTGGGAATATATTGCAATAGCCAGCATCTGCTGAAGATATTTTATAGAGTCGCCATGCTTTTATTAACGGTGCTTCAGTTAGTGGTACATTAGCCATGCGCATTCCCGTAGATAGAACTATTAGTAATTATAGTACTGTTTATACTTTTAGTTCTGGTGCATATGCATCAGGCTGGACAGTTCAAATATCTGCAACAGAGCAAGCAAAAATTATAGCCGGTAATATAAAAAGTGGCGTGTCCATTCTTGGAGTAACTGGTACATATGGAGGCGGCGGTACTGCTTCATATTATGATGTATATAGCGCAGTTGCCAACATGGACGTTGTAAGTTATCTATAGAGTGACACTTCTGCTTGGGCAAATAGTTTAACTACAGTTGCAGCATATTAGTTTGATGACCGTAATCTCTCAGGAGCATGGCATTTTGATAATGCAACTGCAATAGGTAGTTATGCTTTTTATAGTGTTTCTTATATGACTGCTATATATGCTTCAAAATGTATATCAGTTTATGCTTCAGCATTTTATAATATAACTAGTCTTAGATCAGTTTATTTGCCTTCCTGCACCACTATTTAGTCAAATGCTTTTGCCTATGATGGAAGTTTATCCACACTTAGTATACCGTCTTGTACAACTATACAAGGATATGCATTTTATTATTGCTCCTCAATAACATCTATTTATTTACCGAAAGTTACTACGATTTCATCCTATGCATTTAGATACTGTTCACAAGCAAGTAATATTTATGCACCATTAGTGCAAAGTATTTATACATATGCTTTTGCCAACATAAGAGATGTAGAATTAGCAGTATTTACAAGCTTGGCTACGATTAGTACTTATGCATTTGCTTCTTGCTTTAACCTAGGTAGCCTTTATGTACTTACTTCTACAGTACCAACATTATCAAATGCTAATGCATTTATGTCTACTCCAATTTCAACCTATAGTGCTTCATATGGTACTTATGGCACAATATATGTAAAATCCTCAATGTTGACCTCATTTAAAGCAGCCACAAACTGGAAAACTTATTCAGCGCGTATGGTTGGATTAACAGATGCACAAGTATCAGAAGTTTTAGGTTGGTTTACATAAATTTTGACTTTTCTTCTAAAATATAGTATAATTATACTATAAAAAGAGGAGTATAAAGTCAAATGAAACGCTATAAAATCCTTATGCCAAATGAAGATGGCAAGTTTGTATTTACAAAAACTGAATTAGAAGAGTTATTAGAATTAGCATATAAATCGGGCCAGGAGGAAGCGTTATCTACATCTCCAACGATAACATATCCTCCTAGCCCTATTATAGTACCATATGATAATCCAAACCCATATCAAAACCCTCAAATTTGGTATAAAACAACACCTGATTTAAATATATCATTAGGTAATGAGCCTATTTCTTATACTTATAAAAGTGTATCACCAGATTTGAATGTATCCTTAGATGATAAAACAATGTTTTGTTCCGGAGATATAAAATGATAATTTAGAAGACTATAACACTTGATGACGGCAGTCCTGCACTCTATACATATTCTAATATAGGCATGTTGATTTGTCAAAACGAAACTGGTGCTTTATATGATGAGGCAATTGATTCAATAGAGTCAGGTTATACATATACTGAAACAGATATTCCTGGCGGCGACGATGATATGACTACAGAAGAACTCTATTCAATTTTAATAGATGGAATTGAATGGGAGCCTAAAAATGAGGAGGAGCCTAGTGAATGATTAGTCGTGATCGCATATGGCGTCTGCGCAAGCTCATCGAGCAAGCGGCCGCCTCATTTGATGATGCCACTGCGCTTGAGGGAATTGAATTATTTCCTAATTGGGTAACTGATACTGCATATGAAGTAGGAGTAAGAATCAAATATAATAATGTTCTTTATAAATGTATTCAAGCTCATACTTCTCAAGATAGTTGGACACCAGATTTAACTCCTGCTCTTTGGACACCAGTTAGCATTGATGAATGGCCTGAATGGCGGCAACCCCTTGGCTCACAGGATTCTTATATGGTTGGCGACAAAGTTTCTCACAATAATAAACATTGGATATCGAATACAAATTATAATATTTGGGAACCTGGCGTATATGGCTGGGATGAGGCAACATGAAATTACAAATATTGATACCCCAATATAAAGAAACAGAAGAAATACTAAAACCCCTTTTGGATTCAATCGCTATCCAACAAAGCGTGGATTTTAATGAGATAGGGGTTATAATTGTAAATGATGGGTCTAATGTAAAGTTATCAAAAGCTTTTTTGAAATCCTATCCTTACAAAATTAACTATTACTATAATAAACATGGCGGTGTGAGTGCAACTCGTAATGCCTGTCTTGATCATGCAACCGCGGATTATGTAATGTTCTGCGATGCGGATGATATGTTTATGAATGTATGCGGCCTTTATCTTATACTTCATGAAATTGAAATGGGTGGATTTGATACACTAGTTTCAGTTTTTGTTGAGGAAACACGCGACCCCAATGGTAATATATTATATGTTAACCATGAGATGGATTCTACTTTTGTTCATGGTAAAGTCCATCGGCGCGGATATCTTGTAGATAAAAATATTCGTTGGAATCCAGCCTTAACGATTCATGAGGATAGCTACTTTAATATTCAATGTCAGAACCTGACAGAGAATATAAAATATTGCCCTGTTCCATTCTATCTTTGGAAATGGCGTGATGAATCAGTTTGCCGCCATGACCCCAAATATATACTTAAAACATATAACAACTTGATTGATTCTAATGATGCATTAATTGAACAATTTGCCAATCGTGGGTATATGCAGAAAGCTGCATTTTATATCATCTTTCTTATCTTTGATGCTTATTATACTATGAATAAGCCCGAGTGGATAAATCAAGATAATAAAATATATCGTGATGAAACTGAAAAGCGATTCTCAAAGTATTTCAAGAAATATAAAGAAGTTTGGGATACTGTTACAATTCAAGATAAGATGCAAATTTCCAATGGTGTGCGTTCTCGTTCAGTAAATGAAGGGATGCAGATGGAAACCATTACAATCAATGATTGGCTTGATAATATACTAAAATTAGCCGAAGAAGAATAAAGTTTAGTAGGATCGGTTGCGGCCGGTCCTATTTTTATGTCCTTTTTTGTGTATTTTATACAAAAATTTTAAAAATTGAAAGTAAAAATTTGACATTTTGCACAAAAACTGTTATAATATAGATAGAAAAACAAAGGGAGGAAATAAATATGAATAATCTCTATTCAGACCTAAATGCCTATCGGCCGCAACTATTTAATACTACAAATCAACTTCTGCGCGTTAATGGAATTGAGGGCGCGCGAGCATATCCAACATATCCAAATAGTGTAGTTGCTCTATTTGATGCAAATGATGATTATATGTATATAAAATCAACTGACTCTGCGAACTACCCTACAATTGATACCTATCGTTTTTCAAAAGTATTGCCAGAGTCACAAAATGAAAAAGGGGATTATGTTACTCGTAAAGAATTTTTGAAGTTTAAGGAGGAAATTTTAAATGCCCAGCAGTCTATTTCAAAGTCTGCCGCAGACTCAACCAATGAATCTTGAGGGTGTCGCGCAACTTCGTCAACTTTATTCAATTCTAAAAAGTAGCAATAATCCAATGATGATGTTGCAGAATTTGGCAAAGTCTAATCCATCTGTTAAAAGTGCATTGGAGTTAGTACAACAGTACAATGGTGATCCGCAGGCCGCCTTCTACGCACTTGCGCGACAGAAAGGAATAGACCCAAAGCAAATTCTTGACATATTAAAATAACTTGCAAGTTAGAAAATTATTCCGTTTTATATAGGGAGGTTTAAAATGGATAGTGGTTTATCTAATTCTGATGTTGCTTTACTGAGCCGTGGTGATGATATGTTTGGTTCTGGAGGCGGTGCATTATTCTGGATATTCGCTTTGCTAGTTCTTGCTGGCGGATTTGGTGGTGGCGGCCTCTTTGGAGGCGGTCGCGCAGATTATGCAACTTCTGCGGAGCTTCAGGCCGGACTTAGCAGCCAGGCTACACAGAGTGGCATCCAGCAAATCCTGCTTTCATCTGCCAATAATAACTATGAGGCTGCACGTCTTATAGATGGGCAGACAAATCAGCTGATGCAGCAGAATAACACTAATCTTGTTAACGCGATCCAGGGCTTCAATACGCTAACCCAGACAATTACTGGTCAGACTAACCAGATTATGGGCGCGATTTCGGAGCTTGGATATCATCTTGATCAGTGCTGCTGCTCTATCAAGACTCAAATGCTCCAAGATCGTCTTGATGAAACCCAGTCTGCGCTCAATGCAGCACAGAACAATATCTCTAATGCGAACCAGAGCCAGTACCTGCTTGGACAGCTTGGCAGATTTGTTGCTTGGACTCCGAGTGGGACACAGGCGGCCGCAGGTACGTAAGATAATCTATGGACCTATATTACTTTAAAGAACATTTGCATGATGAGTTAACCGATGCGTGTGAGTATGCAAGACGTGGTCTTGAAATAAAGCCAATGTCAAGCGATTGGGGCAAAGCACTCATGCGCATTAGTGCGGAGGAACTCGGTCATGCAGGAGAACTTTATAAAATGTATAATGAGTACATAGGAAAACTTAATGAAACATATCAAGAGAAGCCAAAATATATGACCGAAATTGAAGACGATATAAGCAAGTTTTATCCTGATATGGTAGTTAAGGTTAAAATGATGCACGAAATTTATAAGTGAATTAGAGGGGCCTTAGAAATAAGGCCCTTCTTTTTATAGAATTTGAAAAAGTTTAAAATTTAAGATATAATATATATGTAAAAAGAAAGAGAAAAAAACTTTATAAATAACTTTAAAAGTGAAAGTTTGAAAAAGTTTGAAAAATTTGATATAATATTTATAGAAGTTGAGGGAAACGTAAGATTTGCTCGGGACGTAGACTGAGCGGACAAGCCCTAATACTGAAATAATGAGTCGCAAAGAAACAGCCGGAAGTGAAGGATTGCGGGCAGGGGAGTAAAAATACGCGGAAACACGTTTTCTAAAACTTTCATATGCCCCGGTAGTCCAATAGGCAGCAGACAGCGGACTTAAAATCCGCCCAGTGTCGGTTCGAATCCGATCCGGGGTACCATGATTCCCGACCAAATAATCGGTAGTCTTTGTGCTTTCTTTCCAGCCCGACCGGTGGCGCGGGAATCCAAATAATGCAGAATAGTCCAAACGGTCACGACGCTTGGCTCATACCCAAGAGATTATGGGTTCAAGTCCCATTTCTGCATCCAAGGTTGGTAAACCTTCGGTAAGAAAAGCTTCCACGCCAATATGAATAGGTTGGTAAACCCTCCTTCGGCAAGAGAAGTTTCCAAAAGGTTCTGTAGGACTTGTAAATTCAAGGGTATCAGTATAATGGCACTAATTCCTTGTGCTTGAAATTGTGCAGTTTCTGGGGATTGCATTGAGCAATCGATTGGATTAACCGTGAGGTTAATTCACTAGAGGAGAGGTCCTGCCTAGCTTTGCTAAAGTGGACGGCTTAGGCATAAAAGGTTGGAAAATCTTATCCAAAAGCTTCCAGACAACGACTGGTGTTGTCTTATCCCAAGATATAACCGCGACGAGTTGGCCATAGGTTGCGGAGAGTACAGCGTAGGGCAAGCGCCTATAAAGTGAATGGGATATTGCTCCGCCATGGTACCAAAAGTACAGATATGGTCTGTAAAAATGGGGACGAAGGGAAAAAGAGGAGATGCACGTCTAACAAATCTCACCTCTTTAAAAAAAAGAAGCTGTGTAGAGAGGTTCTTGCAGTGTTCGACCAGGATAACTGAAACTAGCACGGAAATTTAGATATTTCACCGGCAAAAGAAAATCGAGATATGGCGCTGCACTCACTCAAAAGATGGCAGAAATTTGTGCAACTAGTTGCTTTATATTATTAGTGCTTTAAGAGGAGGTACTGAACATGACCAATGCGAAACTCCACCTAAAGGACAGACTCCCCGTGAAGGGGTAAGGTGGTTAGGCGCGCCACTATAAATAATGCGCTTAGTAGGATACTTACCTACGAAATCGCCCTGATAGACGGCGGTAGCGAAATAGTCTATTTTTTTATATGCTAGTGTAGCTCAGTCGATAGAGCACCGCTCTTGTAAAGCGGGGGTCGTGAGTTTGAGCCTCACCACTAGCTCGGCATCAATAGACAAGCCTTCTCGTGGCGATGCTGTTTTTACGAATTGTCTAAATAAATAGGAGTCATTTAATTATGGCATACATTTATAAAATTACTAATGACATTAATGGAAAAATATATATTGGTAAAACCGAATTTACTATTGAAAAGCGTTTTTCCGAGCATTGTGCTGATGCTTTTAAGCACACTAAAGAACAAAGGCCGCTATATAGTGCAATGCGCAAATATGGAATAGAACATTTTCATATAGAAAAAATTGAAGAAACTGATGAACCAGAAGAACGAGAAATTTATTGGATTGAATTTTACGGTTCTTTTAAGAATGGATATAACGCTACTTTGGGCGGTGATGGTAAAAAATATTTAGATTATGATTTATTAATTGCGGCTTATAAAGAACTAGGAAGTATTAAAGCTGTTTGTGATAAATATAATTGTGATGACCATCATTTGGGGAAAATTTTACGGGAAAATGGTTTTGATACTATTGAACATTCACGTCAATTAAGTCTTCAAAAAAATGGGAATATTATTAATCAATATGATAAACAAGGTAATTATATAAAAACTTTTCCTTCTGCTTGGCAAGCATTGAATGAAGTTTCACCAAATACAAAATCTGGTGGTGGGGTTAGTCATATAATGGATGTTTGTAGAGGAAAAAGAAAAACAGCTTATGGTTATATTTGGCGTTTTGCCAATTAATAATACCCCGCAGGGGCCACCATATGCCGCGTGTCCGGGCGGTGAGGGAGCTGACTTGAAATCAGTTGGCTGTAAAAGGCTTGCGGGTTCGAATCCTGTGCGCGGCGCCATATAGGTAGTTTAAGTTTTTTTGCTTAAACTACTTTTTTTATTTGACTTTTTTTGAATTTTGAGGTATAATATAATAAAGAAAGATAGAAAGGAAGTAAAGATTATGAATAAAGGAGAGAAGATGGCTGAACAATTCAGAACGCCATGGCTTTCAGATGTTGTTGACCTACTCAAACGAGATTCTACAAACCGGGTTATGGTTGGAAATAAGGAGTTCGTGCTAGTAGTGCGGTGCAAGGATTGCAAGTGGTATTACCAACTTTGGATAGATAGAGGAATTATGAGAGAACATTGTCACAGAGTTCGTGGAGTAGTAGTTGAAGCCAACGGCTTCTGTGCCTGGGGTGAAAGGAGAGAAGATGGGAAGACTGATTGATTCGGAAGAATTGCATAATGCTTTGAGGAAACAGCAGAGATGGATTGTAAAAAGAGATAGTTTCACCAATGAGGGTTACTCTTATGACCAAGTGCATTTTGCAATAGACAACGCTCCTACAGTAGACGCCGTTCCAGTGGTGCGGTGCAAGGATTGCAAATATTTTGGCCATTTTGATTTTGGAAGAGGTGAAGAATACTGGTGCAAACACTTTGTCAGTTCTTTTGACGATGTTCGCCGTTGCCACAGAGTTACTGAAGAAGATTTCTGTGCTTGGGGCGAAAGGAGAAAAGATGGACAAACTGATTAGTGCGGAAGCATTTAAAAAAATAATGGAAAAAAGCGAATATCTTGATGAATGTTTGCTTGATGATGCTCCTGAAGCTGTGGTTCGGTGCAAAGATTGCCTGTGGGGAAAGTGGAACGGAGCGCTTTGGGATAGTATTTACTGCGAAAATATAGGAATGGACAGAGATTGGAATGATTATTGTTCAAGGGGTGAAAGGAAGAAAGATGGCTAAGACCTGTTTTATGTGTGAGTATAATGATGGTTGTGTATATACATCAATACCACCTCAGTATAAATGCTCTATAGATAATGAGTTTCATTTTGGGGACTATAAATGCGATAAAGAGTTTGTTCCTGTGAAACACGGTCATTGGATTACATATGAAGACGAGGGCTGGACTATATACGAATGTAGTAACTGTGGTAAGGAGTCTCCTTCGGCAGATACTTATTATTGTCCACTCTGTGGGGCAAAGATGGATGAGGATAAATAATGAAACAGATTAGTGAAGAAGAAGTTCTTAAGGAGATGATAGAGTACTTGGGTGCTGATTCTGAAAGGCGTAATGTAAAGTATTTTACAGATGAATATAACCCATCAGATAATAGTGAGCCAACTCTTGACCAACTTAAGACCTATTGTAATAGGAGAGGTATGGTCATTATGACCTTTGACTTATTCAACGAGATGAAATCAAGGTGGAGTGAAGTGGTGAAGCACGGGCATTGGATAAGTCACGGAAGTTACTTTACCTGTTCTGTATGTGGTGAGGAGCAGTACGGAGTAGATACAGGTAGATATTACTGCCCTAACTGCGGTGCAAAGATGGATGAGGAGGAAGAATAATGGGAAGACTAATTGATGCAGGTGATTTTATAAAAGATATAGAAAATAAAACATC
>RHMF01001239.1_pt1 | contig 12284 bp, 10 predicted proteins | sample 5365151 | NCBI WGS metagenome assembly RHMF01 (sample SAMN10266501, study PRJNA497801) | feces metagenome | isolation source: feces | host: Bos taurus | place: China: Prairie of Fairy Mountain | collected 2017-08-14 | reverse complement strand
TTGCAATGTGAGAATAAAAGAAATTTTACCTGAGTTTTCTTTGGGGCTTTCGCCAATGGAGGCTGTTACAACGCCTTGTTTTCGTCAGATATGTAAACAATATGGTGCTGATGTGCTGTTTAGTGAGTTTATTTCTTCTGATGCGTTGGCTCGTGGCATTGAATCGTCTTGCAAAAAGATGAATTTTGATGAGTGCGAACGTCCTTTGGCTGTGCAGATTTTTGGAAACAATGAAACAAGTCTTATTGCTGCTGCTGAAATTGCAGTGGAATCGGGTTGTGATTGGGTGGATATAAATTGGGGTTGCCCTGTTAAAAAAGTTGCAGGTAAGGGTTGTGGTAGTGGGATTTTGAATGATATTGACAAAATGGAGTTTTTGACCAAGCGAGTGGTAGAAAGTGTGAAGGTTCCAGTGAGTGTGAAAACTCGTTTAGGGTATAGTGATGATAATAAGCCGATTGTGGAGGTTGCTGAAAGAATGCAGGACGTTGGAGTGCAGTTAATAAGTATTCATGGTAGGACTCGTGCTCAAATGTATAAGGGTGAGGCGGATTGGACTTTGATTGGAGAGGTGAAAAACAACCAAAGAATGATCATTCCTGTCTTTGGCAATGGTGATATTGACTCTGCACAAAAGATGTTGGAGTATAAAAATAGATATGGGGTAGATGGTATCTTGATTGGAAGGGCTGCGATGGGTAATCCTTTTATTTTTGCTCAGTGTAAGGATATTTTAAATGGTAAAAACAATAGTGTATTTCATATAAAGGAAAGAGTTGCTGTTTGCAAACGACATTTGGAGGGGTTGAAAGAATGGAGGGGAGATAGATATGCTATTCTTGAAATGCGAAAGTTTTATAGTGGATATTTTAAAGGCTTAAATAATTTTAAACCTTATAGGATTCGTTTGGTTACTACTAATAGTTACGAAGAAATAGAAGAGATCTTGTCGTTGGTAGAAAAGGATTTTGATTATGAATTTTAAATTGCACGCAGATTTTAAGCCAATGGGTGATCAACCTGAAGCGATTGAACAACTTGTTCAAGGCGTGCGTAATGGACAACGCTCACAGATTCTTCACGGAGTAACGGGTAGTGGAAAAACTTTTACTATTGCAAACGTAATTGAGCAAGTTAATAAACCAACTCTTGTGATGAGTCATAATAAAACACTTGCGGCTCAATTGTATTCAGAGTTTAAGAGTTTTTTTCCTGATAATGCTGTTGAGTATTTTGTGAGTTATTATGATTATTATCAACCCGAGGCTTATATTGCAACGACTAATACTTATATTGAGAAGGATTTGTCTATCAATGATGAGTTGGAGAAACTTAGACTTTCGGCTGCTTCTGCTCTTTTGTCGGGACGAAGAGATGTAATCATAGTTAGTAGCGTTAGTTGTATATATGGTATTGGCAATCCTGAGGACTTTAAAAATGGAACAATATATATTTCACTTGGTCAAAGGCTTGAAAGGAATAAATTCTTGTTGGATTTGGTTGATAGTTTGTATTCAAGAAATGAAATAGAGTTTTCTCGTGGTAAGTTTAGAGTTAAAGGTGATGTAATAGATATTTATCCTCCTTATTTAGATTATGCATATAGGTTATTCTTTTGGGATGATGAGGTTGAAGCGATTGAGACAATTGAACCAACAACAGGACAAAGAATTGATAAGAGAAGCGATATTATAATCTATCCTGCTGGAAATTTTCTAACTAATAAAGATTCTCTTCCGAGAGTTTTGCGTCAGATTCAAAGCGATATGTTTGAGCGTTGTGATGAATTTCGTAGTTTGGGACTGCACTTAGAAGCAAAAAGACTTGAAGAAAGAGTAAATAATGACTTAGAGATGTTGCAAGAACTTGGTTATTGTAGTGGGATTGAGAATTATTCTCGCTATTTTGATGGTCGCAAGCCGGGTTCTCGCCCTTTCTGTTTGATTGATTATTTCCCCGATGATTTTCTTCTTGTGATAGATGAAAGCCATGTTACTGTTCCGCAAATTCGTGCAATGTATGGAGGAGATCGTTCAAGAAAAGAGAGTTTGGTTCAATATGGTTTTCGTTTGCCATCTGCATTTGACAATCGCCCTTTAAAGTTTGAAGAATTTGAGCAATTGCATTCTGAAACTATATATATATCTGCAACACCAGCAGAGTTTGAAATAAAACAATCCGAAGGCGTGGTAGTAGAACAAGTTATTCGTCCAACAGGATTGCTTGACCCTTTGATTGAAATCCGTCCTGCACAAACGCAAATTGATGACTTGCTTGATGAAATAGAATTAGTAGTTGGAAGACAAGAAAGAGTGATTGTAACTACTCTAACTAAACGTATGGCAGAGGAATTGAGTCATTATTTAACTAATTTGGGTATAAGGAATAAATATATTCACTCGGACGTTGAAACCCTTGAAAGAGTTGAAATAATGCAGGAGCTACGTGCGGGAGTGTTTGATGTTTTGATTGGAGTAAATCTTTTGAGAGAAGGACTTGATTTGCCAGAGGTTAGTTTGGTTGCAATACTTGATGCTGACAAAGAAGGATTATTCAGAAACGATAAGTCGTTAATTCAAACTATTGGGCGTGCAGCACGACACGCAAACGGTAAGGCTATTCTTTATGCTGATAAAACAACTAAGTCAATGAAAAAAGCGATTGACGAAAATGCTAAAAATCGTAAAAAACAGATAGAATACAACAAAAAACACAATATTACACCTCAACAAATAAATAAAAAACTACACGAGAACAATATTACACCTACAAAAAGCGTAGAAGAGAAAACACCTTCTTTGAAAACAGAGATTGTTTTCAAAGAAAAATCAATAAGAGAATTAGAAGCGTTAATGTATAAGGCTGTTGAAGAATTGAATTTCAATAAAGCAGCAGAGTATAGAGATGCTATTTTAAAACTGAAAGAAAAGAAAAATAAATGATATATGGAAAGTAATAAAATAAAACAATTGGAAACAATATGTGCACCTGCAACAGCTAATGGAACATCTGCAATAGGAATTATTAGAGTAACAGGTGAAAAAGCGATTGAAATAGTAAGAGAGGTTTTTCGTACCTTCAAAGGCAAAAAAACAGAACTTTATTTTTCTATAAAACCAAAAGTAAAAATTGGATACATAATTGATTCAAACAAAAACATTATAGATGAAGTTGTGTGTTTGATTTACCGAGCTCCACGTTCATATACAGGAGAGAATTTAGTAGAGATTCAACACCATGGTTCAATATTTATTCAACAAGAAATTATAAAAATACTTATTGAAAAAGGAGCAAGAATGGCAAAAAATGGAGAATTTTCTCAAAGAGCCTTTCTCAATGGTAAAATGAATCTTGCGCAAACAGAAGCAGTTGCAGATTTGATTTCTTCACGTACCGCAATTGCTCATCACATTGCATTAACTCAATTAAAAGGCGGTTATCAACAAACATTGAAAATTCTAAGAAAAGATCTTCTTGATTTATTAACATTATTAGAATTAGAATTAGATTTTTCTGAAGAAGATGTTGAATTTGCACAACGCAAATCACTACAAACTTCAATGGAAAAAATAAATGAGATTCTAACAACTCTTATCAATTCTTTTGATATGGGCAACGCCTTTAAGAATGGCATACCGATTGCAATAATAGGAAAACCAAATGCGGGAAAATCTACCTTGTTTAATGCAATAATTAACGATGAAAGAGCAATAGTTTCCCCTATCTCAGGCACAACAAGAGATACAATAGAGGAAATTGTTAATATAAATGGAATAGAGTATAGATTTATTGACACAGCAGGAGTGAGAAAATCAGAAGATCCAATAGAAGCAGAGGGAATAAAACGTTCATACAAATCAATAGAATCAGCTAATATTATAATATATGTATGTGATGTTAATGATATGAACTCTTCGGATGCTCAATTAGACCTAATAAATATAGATAAAGAAACAAGTCTAAAGGGTAAGAAAATAATAATTGTTGCCAATAAATGTGATGGGAATTTGTCTCTAAAAGAAATAAAAAAATGGCAAAAAATTGGAGCAGTGAAAACTATTGCCAAAGATAAAGAAGGAGTAGATGAAATAATTAAAAGAATAACTATTATTTCTGAAAGTAGTATATGCAACTCCGACATACTTATGACAAACGCAAGACACTACGAAGCAATGAAAAATTCACAAACAGCACTACAAACAGCAAAAGAAAATCTAATAAATGGAAGTCCAACAGACATTGTTGCAATAGATATAAGAGAATCTTTACACTACTTAGGTGAAATAACAGGAGAAGTAACAACAGAAGAACTATTAGGAAACGTATTCTCAAAATTCTGCATCGGAAAGTAAGGCGGATTTGATAAATAACAAACAATGCCAATTTAACGCAAAACAATGCTAAAAATATAGCTGAATACCAGTTTTAAGGGATTTTACCTTAAAACTGGTATTTTTGTTTTTATTTATCTTTTATTTATCATTTTTTTGTTGTTACTTTGTTGCTCGAAATTAAATAAGCAACAAAAGCAACAAAAATGAACAACAAGGAATCTATCAAGCTACGAAAGCGTAAGCTGCCAACTGGCAACACTACGCTCTATCTCGACATCTACCGAAACGGAAAACGTGAGTACGAATACTTGAAACTGTACCTCATACCAGAAAAGACGAGAGCCGACAAGGAGAAGAACAGAGAAACATTGAAGCTGGCAGAAGCTATCAAGGCAAAAAGAACGGTCGAGCTGCAAAACAAAGAATATGGTTTCAAGAATGACTATGCAGAGGAAACCAAGTTCTTTGATTACTATCGTGCAATGTGTGAAGCAAGATTGGGAAAGGACACACGGAGCAACTGGGGTAACTGGCGGTCATGCTTAAAGCATTTGGAGAAATACGAAAGCAATCAAGACATCACCTTTGCGGATATCACTCCGAAATGGGTGCAGGGCTTCAAAGACTATTTGGAAAAGGAAGCGTGTGCGTGGGGTTGCGATTTCAGAGAACGCATCAAGGATCACCCACTTTCCCGAAACTCGAAACTCTCATACTTCAACAAACTTCGAGCTTGTCTGAATCAAGCATTCGAGGAGCGCATTATCAGCCGTAACCCTATGATAGGGATTGATAATTTTAAGGCTGAAGATGGAACGCGAATGTATCTGACGTTTGAAGAAGTAAAACTTCTTGTGCAGACAGAATGTGAATACCCTAATATAAAGAGAGCTTTTCTTTTTTCGTGCCTTACAGGATTAAGACGAAGCGATATTATTAAATTAACTTGGGGAGAGGTGCATAAGCAAGGGGACTATACCAGGATTATCTTCAAACAAAAAAAACCGGAGGGCAGGAATATCTCGATATTAACAATCAAGCAGCAGAACTAATGGGCGAACGTAAAGAAAATGATGATTTAGTGTTTGGAGATATTCACTCTCCTTCTTGCACGAATAACGCAATCAAACGTTGGGTTCTTCATGCTGGAATAATGAAAGACATCACATTTCACATTGCGAGACATAGCATTTCTTCTTTCTTGCTGGAAACGAACGATTTACAGAATCTAATTTTTCAACAGGTAACGATTTAGAAACAAGCGAAGTTTCCTTATCTGTCTTATTCTGCATTATTGAAAAGAACGCTTAATATGGTTACAAAGATAGGCAATTCATGTTACAATGGCAAGTTATGCGAGAATTTTTCACGGAAAATCAAACATAATGCGTAAAATACTTGTTGTTTTACTGTTTAAGTTGTATTTTTGTGACCAAATTGAAGCTGATATGATAGAAACATTCATTATAAAGAATTATAGAAGCTATCGTGATAGAACTGAGTTATCATTTGTAGCTTCAAATAAAGAAGGTGGTAAAAAAAAAGACTTACCTCCAGTTTGGTTTAAGGAGATTAATGGTAAGCGTATATTGCGTTTACTCTTGTGTGTAGGTTTAAATGGCACTGGAAAATCTAAGATGTTTTCAGCCTTGAACTATTTGCGAATGATTGCGACATCAAAACCGCAAAAGCCATCAGACAAACCTGAATATAGACCATTTTTATTAGACAGCTATTCTTCAACCATACCAACGGAACTTACATTAGTGTATTACATTGGTGATACATGTTTTAATTATAATATAAAAGTTTCGTCTGAGTGTATTGAAGAAGAGGAACTTAAGCTAGTACAATCTCGGAGTTCCCGTATATTTCATCGTTATCATAACAAGGAACTTGATAAGGTTGTAATAAGTTTTGGCAATGCTTGTGATTTAACAAAGGCAGACCAGCACGACTTGGAAGTTAATACACTAGCTAATGCCAGTGTACTTTCAACATTTGGCGCACTTAATTTAGACAGTCTGCTATTATCTAAAAATTTCGATTATTTCGAGAATCATATAAGCATGGTTCACAAGTCGGATAAAAGTTTGGCGGATAAACTGCAAACTGGAAATATAGATAGAGACAGGGCGTTAAAGAAATTACTTTTGCGATTATTAGATGATGTTGGAACTAATATTTGCGACTATGTCATTGAAGATGCTAGTTTAAATATTTCAGAACTTAAAGCAAACGGGGCTCCAGATATTGTCATCAAGGCAATGATGGAACAATACCCATCAGGAATAATAACCCATAAGAATTTACGCTTTATCCATTCTACAAAAGAAGGAAGAAGCGGATTAGATTTCGAGCTTGAGTCTTTAGGTACTAAAAATATTATTAGACTATTAGTAGTTCTATATGACGTTATACTAGGAGAAAAATCCACTTGTATCGATGAAATAGAATATGGAATACATACTAAAGCACTAGCTTTTATTTTAAAGATGTACTTAACTATAGCAGAGAATTGCCAACTTATAGTTGCAACACATGATTTATCGTTGCTAAATGCAGATTTTTTGAGGAGAGATGCCGTAAGGCTTTTTGAAAAGGATGAATATGGCGCAACTAATGTTAAGCGTAGAGATTATTTACATAATACAATAAGCTTTTACAAAACATACGAGAAGGAGGTTTTTCCACAAATAGACGAACTGATGAGAAAAATAGAAATGTTCATCAAATATAAAGAAGACATTGAACATAGTTTATAAATGAATAGGGAAGAGCCAAAAAATTGGCTCTTTTTTTGTACACATTATTAAATTCACGCTACGCTACACATTTGCGGTTTATTTATCGGGTTAATATGGTTTGTTGCGTGTTTTTTTAACGGAATATTTTCTAAATTAAAACAAAATACATATTTTTGCATTGTGGATTCGAAATTAAGACCCTGGCGAAGGACCAGAGAGTTCACGGTTTAATTTATGTATAGAATTTTTATATCACATTCATGGGCATATTCTTCGGATTATGACAAAATTGAATCTTTCTTACGTCAAGAAGGAATTTATTTTTACAATCATTCTGTACCAAAAAGCGATCCTATTCATACTAATGGTACAGATAAGCAGCTCTCGGACGCAATCGAAGCCAAAATTAAAGGATGCAGTTGTGTCATTATACTTGCAGGAGTCTACTCTACCTATAGCAAGTGGATTAACAAAGAGATTGAAATGGCTAAAAAATATAATAAGCCAATTATAGCCGTTCAACCCTGGGGTGCAGAACGAACATCCACAATTGTAAAAAATGCAGCAACTGTTATTGTAGGATGGAACGCAAAATCTGTTGCAAACGCAGTTCGTAACTATGCTATTTATCAACTAAATTAACATTTGCAATATGAAAAAGGCTTTACTAATAGGAATTAATGATTATCCTGCAGGCAATGAATTGACTGGTTGTATTGAGGACATCAATAACGTTAAGGCCGTCATTGAGCGACACGGTGATGGAACACCTAACTTTGGTGTGAAGATGATGCCGAATGTAAGAACTTCAGGAGAAGTAATGATGGCAATTGACCAACTTTTTGCTGGGGATGGAGAAACTGCTCTATTATACTTCTCAGGTCATGGTTATATGAATAGTACTGGTGCAGAGATTGTGATGCCACAGGATATAGAAACATTAGGACAATATTATACTGGTATCCAGATGTCAACAATAATGAATATTGTGAATAGATCAAAAATTCGCAATAAAATTGTAATATTGGATTGCTGTCATTCAGGCAATATGGGGAAGTATCAACTTGAAGATGCAGGAAGTGTACTGAATACAGGAGTTTCCATATTAACGGCATGTCGCGAAGATGAGGTGGCTATGGAGGCTGGCGGTCATGGTCTTTTCACAGAGCTGCTATGTACAGCACTTAATGGTGGTGCAGCTGATTATTGTGGCAATATTACTATTGGCGGTGTATATGCGTATATTGACCGTTCGTTTGGCCCATGGGATCAACGACCTGTATTCAAAACCAATGTAACGGAATTTGCTCCCCTACGCAAAGTTAATCCACATGTACCAGTACGTGTAATCCGTGAACTTACGACTTTATTTGATGCTCCCAATTGCATATTACCTTTAGATCCATCCTATGAAGATACGAATGACCCCTCTATAAAGCATAAATATGTTGCACCTTATGCAAATGCAAATAATGTAAAAAGGTTTAAATCTCTTCAAAAGTTACAAAGCATCGGATTTGTAGAGCCAGTAAACGAGGAGTATATGTATTTTGCAGCAATGCATAGCACAGGGTGTAAATTAACGGAGTTAGGTAAATATTATTGGCGATTAGTAAATGAAGGACGAATATAATATGAAGTATTTTAGCGAGTCTTTTTTTCGTGGCATTACAAGCCGAATACCTCTACATGAGCAACGCATGTTTAGTGAGGCGGTGCAAAGAGCACCTATAGACAAGCAATTTGATGTATTCCTTTCTTATAACATTTCGGATTTGAATGTTGTGAAAGGTATATATTATGCATTGTCAAAAATGGGAATAAAGGTTTATTTGGATTGCATTGTTGACCCAGATATGAATAGAAGCGAGACCTATAAGGAAACTGCCAAAAGGTTACAGGCGAGGCTCAGAAACAGTAAATCATTAATTTATGCACAATCACCGGAGGCTGGTAAAAGCAACTGGATGCCATGGGAATTAGGATTTGTAGATGGTCATACTGGTAAATGCATGATTATGCCTGTTACCAAAGACGCAAAACCTGTAAGTCCAAAGCGTGAATATTTGCTTCTTTATCCATATATCATGCCTTATGGAATCGAAGAGAGAATGAGAGTCTTTACTGAGTCTTACTCTAACATAGGAGAAGATCTTATTTCATACATAAAGAAGTAATTTGGGATATAAAGTAGTGTTTTTCTCGACTGCATAATTTGAGAAACAATTAAAAAAGAAAAAAATGGCGACAAATCCACCGTCAGGAGATGGGCATCGCAATGGTGCTGTTAAGGGCCGTTCACAGGTCTTCAATCCCACAACAGAAAAGTGGGTAAAAAGAGACAAAGAAACGGGTCGATTTATGGATGTTAAGAAAGATGGTACTCCATTTAAAGGAGTACGTAAAGAAAGAAAGTAAAGTGGCAAAATTGTCACTTTACTTTCTTTATCAACCAATCGCATTCATGCCATCAATCAAATCCTGATAAGTAGCCACCTTGTGGTACTTTACATTGGCTGTGGAGATGGAGTTGAACAACTTTTCGGCACAGTAAATTTTAGCTCTTTCGATGGCTGATAAGTCCATTGACGACATTGAGCCTTTGGTTTCGGCGACGAAGAAGATGTGCTTCACATCGTTTTTCTTCATGGCGATTGCCCAGTCGGGAGCGTAGTTGCCTACGGGTGTCGGGATTTGGAACGTGCGTGGCAGTTTGGCATAAACCACTACTTCGCTGGCTTCGTCAAGGTCATGGGCAAATTGGCGTTCACCCTTGCTGTCGCTGAAGACATAATCGGTGATATGTTTATTCGCTTCGTAGGCTCGGTCAAAGTCCATCTTACTCTTCACGGTGAAGATATCGCTATCGTACTTACCCTCGGTAATGTTGTAGTGGATAGCCTCTACAATCATCGTTGATTTCTGCTCTTTGATGATGCTTATAACCTTACGGATAAACTCTTCGGGATTGTTCTTGAATAAGTAGAGTTTACTTTGCTTAATGCATTGTAGAATCTTCACAACAGTACGACGAGTGAGGTTTGCACCTTTGGCTATATCACCTACAAGGTCGTACTTGACGGTTGAGGTACATACATCGGTTAGTTCACGAGATTGTGAACGAGTATCGCCAAATTCAGTTACTTGGCTTTCATCCTGCGTTCCCTCTACCATCACATAGCGAAGCTGTTTAACCTCCAAATCCTTATTGATGTATAGAATTGCCTTGTCAATAAGTTCATTGCTGTCATAACTTACCTGATAGACATACTGATGATTGATTTCATTCCATAAGGCTTGGAACTCTGCTTTATTGAAGTTCTCATTCAGCTTATTATCGGGTGTAGTGGTCTTTTCTTCCACAACCATATCATCTAATGCTTTCGGGTCGAAGATAGAGTTGATAAGTCGGGTAACACCCTCTGCTATCAGCTGCAACTTCTGAGGTAATGGAGCAGCTGTACCATTGGCTACAGCCTCACGATATTCGGGAGTGATATTCTTTTGGTCGTCAATATAGCCGTTGTCCTCCAAGTAAATGATGATACGGCTTGCTTCGGTTTCGCTGATGGTGTGTACCTCTTCTCCAATCTTGATTTGTTTGCCTGTAAAATAGGTAACGGTTACTTTGGCTGTTCGTTCACGCAACACCTCGCGAGTCTCACGCTGCAAGGCGGTAGTAAAGTCTGCATAGCTTTCATTGGCTATCACCGTCAGTTTGTTTACTTCGTGTACATCTTCACCCAATAGCTCGGCATCCATTCGGGTACCGTGCTTATCCACACAGATTCGCAAACCACGCCCTACCTCTTGGCGTTTGGCGGTGGTGGAATTGCTATGGCGAAGTGTACATATTTGAAATACATTCGGATTATCCCAACCCTCACGCAATGCAGAGTGAGAGAATATGAAGCGAGTAGGCTCCTCAAAGCTCAGCAAACGCTCCTTATTCTTCAAGATAAGTTCGTATGCGGAAATATCATCGGATAGTCCCGTTTTCTTCTCCACCTTTCCATCAATGATGCGATTTGTTTTCTTGTCAATAGAAAAATACCCACGATGTACATCTTGCGGATAGAATCGGCGAAGGTATTCATTGTAGTCCTCATCCCAAATATGGAACTCGTTGCTTACAAGGCGAGAATATTCCTCCTCAAACATCTTTTGGAATACACCCTTTACCTCGTTGCCATCCTCATCGTAGCTCTTGTATTTTGCTACCTCATCAATGAAAAATAGTGACAAACACTTGATTCCACGCTTGAACAATTGGCGCTCCTTTTCAAAGTGCGACATAATGGTTTCACGTATTTGCACACGCTGCATATTCAGTTCGTTGGTATCGCCAATGACCTCTCCTCGGCGTATGGTTGTACCATTTAGGAAAGTTACATAACCGTTCACATTGATTTCCGAAACGGTAAAACCGTCGTATTGTGCCAAGCCCGATTCCTCACACCAAAAGTCTTTATCTTGCGAACTATAGTGCCTGATGCTGTTTTGGTCTCTATCTCTATGCGTGCCATCGGTGGTTGCTTGGGAGAGAGTACAATGTTATCTAAGTAGAGATAACTGCTCGTTCCTCGCAGGTTCTTTACCTCAAAGCCTTTTACATGAACACGCTTCACCAACTTTTGACGATAGGCATCAAGTGCATCCAACGCATAAATGGTATCGTGCTTGGTCTTGTGTGTCGCCGAGTAGTTAAGAACAAACAACGGATTGAATCGCTTGATACCTGCTTGTGTGGCATCACCCTCCATCTTCTGCGGTTCGTCCATGATGATAATAGGATGATTGGCTGCAATCACATCAATAGGTCGGCGACTACCAAATTCATCACGCTTGGAGTAGATGATACGACTCTCCTTGCTCTTGCCACCCTCTTTCATTGAGGCGGCAAAGGCTTGGGTATTGATAATCATTACGCTCAATCCCGAATCGGAAGAGAAACTATCGAGCTGTTGTAGGTTGCTACTGTTATAGATAAACCAACGAGCCTTTTTGCCATAGTATTCCATAAAGTGCTCTTCCAACATCTTGAAACTCTTGGCTACACCCTCACGAATAGCAATACTTGGCACTACTATGATAAACTTACTCCAACCATACTGTTTGTTCAGTTCAAACATTGTCTTAATATAGACGTATGTCTTACCTGTACCTGTCTCCATCTCAATATCGAGGTTCACTGCACCTACAC
>RHMF01001088.1_pt1 | contig 12289 bp, 5 predicted proteins | sample 5365151 | NCBI WGS metagenome assembly RHMF01 (sample SAMN10266501, study PRJNA497801) | feces metagenome | isolation source: feces | host: Bos taurus | place: China: Prairie of Fairy Mountain | collected 2017-08-14 | reverse complement strand
TCTGATATACTGTTCACCTGTTGCCTTGTCAGCAGCATCGTATGCACGCTTGTGAACCTCAACCAACGCGTCCATAGCTGTCTTTGAGCATCCACCATAAGAATAATTCTCACCACCAAGGTTATAGCAAGCTTCAGCATAATTCAGCAGTACCTGTGAATAACGCATGCGTACTATATTAATACCCGCATTCCATGTAGAACCCTCACCAGTATTAAGAGCTATCTGATGGACGTTCTCTGGCATCCACTCTGGACGCCACTTGCCAGCATAGAATGCGAATGGTCCCTTTGCGGCATAGTCATCATAGAAAAGCTCCTCGTCATGAGTGACGTCATAATACTTGAAACCTGTCTTCTCTACCCACTGGAAGAGAGCGAAGGTTACATCGCGACGCTTGTCGAGGGCAGCCCAGTTGCCTACAGGGTTACTGTTGTTCACATTACCTGTATTTTGATAAGACATAAAGAGCTGACCCGTAAGTTTCATCTTACCTGAAGAGTTGCCACGCACACCCCAATAATCTGTTGCGCCATTTACACGCTTACCGCAAGTGTAACCATATTCGCCTGAAGCACCAGCTCCCACAGGAATTTCGAAGATGTTCTCATGGTATGTCTGGTCAAGCTGAAGCTGGTTAAGTTTGTACCACTCATCTTGGAAAGAAGGATTGAGTGAGTGCTTACCACTTTCTATAACCTCAGCAGCAGCTTCAGCAGCTATCTTATAAAATTTTTCACGATCAGCCTTTGCAGGACGCTGTGTAGGATACCTGCCATCGCAGTAAGACTTAAGAGTCTCATCGCCTTCTTCCTCACCAAGATTAACATAATCTGCTATTGCCTGCTCACGTATGGCATAGCCTGCGCGAGTAAGAGCTACCTGAGAAAGAAGACCGAGGGCATAACCTTTAGTAACATGCTCAGTTGTGTAGCCTGCAACATCGTCAGCCCAAGGAAGGAGTTCCTTAGCCCTGTGCAGGTCATCAATACACCTGTCGAGGATTGCGTCACGATCTGTCTTACCCTGATACAGGTCAGACCCCATTGTCTCAGTAACACCAACATATGGCACGTCACCCCAGTTACGTGTAAGGTCAAGGTAAACCATAGCACGTATTGTGAGAGCTTCACCAAGATATCTCTGCATGGCAGCTTTCTCATCGTCAGAGCCGTTCTTAAAAAGATCACTGTTCTCTACTCCGTAGATTATGAAGTTACAGTTCTTTACAATCTCATATAAACCGTTCCATGCATTGTTAAGAGTCAACCATCCAGAAGTTGCCTGGTAGTTCATACAACCACGCTCATGTGTGGTGAGTGAAACCTGATTGGCTCCAAGACCGTCAACCAACTCACAGTCGGTGCCAAGTCCGAATATTATTGAAATATAGTTTGCATAAGTCTTGTCGGTCATTAAACCGTACACTTTATTTACCGCAAGATTTGTCTTGTCCAGTGAGTTAAAAGTCTCCTGAACAGTTGATTCTGACGGCGAAGTCTGCTCCAAGAAATCAGAACAACCTGTCAAAGCTACAATTCCAGCAGCAAGCAACAAATTCTTTATTTTAAATATATTTTTCATAAATTTGTTCTTTAAAATGTTTTTTCTTCTTCAGTTAAAGTACTAAGCCGTTAGAATGAGAGGTTTACACCGACAGTGTATGTACGACTCTTTGGATAAGAAGCATAGTCAACACCAGGACACATAGCATTCTTCTTAGAAGATGTATCAACCTCAGGATCATTACCACTATAGCTTGTAAGACAGAAGAGGTTCATAGCAGTAAAGTAAACACGCATTGACTGACAGTAGAACTTCTTTGTCAAAGCCTTTGGCAGTGTGTAACCAACAGTTAACTGCTGCAAGCGGAGGAATGAAGCATTCTCAACAGCATAGTCTGTAAGATACATATCTTTAGCTGCAGCAGGATTATAAAGAGTCCTACCTGAATTGAGCTCAGCAAGACGCTCCTCGAGAGAAGGATAGTAAACACCACTGCGTGTAGTTCCTGAATAGTAGTCTGTTGTTACAGAGTTAGGACGACCAAGATTAAGACCTGTTGCCGGATCTACCCATGTGTAGCGCTTGTCATGAGCCATATCATCATTCAGATTATATCCTGGCTGTGAACCGCTTAGGTAAGAGAGATAAATCTTATTACCATTGATAATCTGATTACCGAGAGAATAGTTAAAGAAGATATTGAAGTCGAAACTCTTCCAAGTACCATTGAAACCGAAACCACCACTCCATGGTGCAATAGTATTGCCGAGCTTCTGCTTCTTGTTGGCATATGTTACAGTTTCATTTCCATTCTCATCCCTTGTGACAGTTACTTCCTGCTCAACCTTAGGCATACCTGGATAGAGTGTGCCACCGAAGAGCTCTTTACTCTGATCAACACTTGTAGATGTAGCAGGAGCTGTCTCACCTGTTTCCTTATTTACAACAGGAAGCCATGCACCACTAATCCAACGGAGGTCGCCTGACTTGTTCTCAGGAGTCCATGTGGTATAGCATCCATTAAGTTTGTAACCCCAAATCTCACCAAGAGCAGCACCTTCTACTACGTGATAGTCATCAGTTGCAATATTGGTATTAGTCCAACCTGAAGACTGCCACTCATACTCAGTGTTAAGTTTGTCAATCTTATTCTTGTTATAAGATATGTTAGCTGTAAAATTGAGGTTGAAGTCTTTTTTCTCAATAACAACAGCGTTGAGCTGGAGTTCGATACCCTTATTAGATGTCTGACCGAAATTCTGATACTGATACTGATAACCAGAACTTGCAGGAATAGCTGTCTTCATAAGCAGATCCTTTGTGGTATTCCAGTAGAAATCCAAACTACCTGAGAGGCGCTGCTTGAAGAAACCAAAGTCGATACCGAAGTTACGTGTCAATGTGGTCTCCCACTTCAAGTCATCATTCACCTTATAGGAAGAAGACAGCTCATACATCTGTCCACGTGTCTCATTAAAGTAAGGAGTCTTAGATGCTGCTGCTGCTGCGGTGTATGTCACATACTGCAGTCCGGAAGGAATTCGGTTGTTACCTGATGTACCGAAAGAGAGACGGAGTTTCAAGTTAGAAATAGTCTTATTGTCCTTGAGGAAGTTCTCATCAGACATACGCCATGCAACCGCTAAAGAAGGGAATACGCCCCACTTATTGTTCTTACCAAACTTAGAAGAACCATCGGCACGCATGGTAAATGTAGCAAGATACTTGTCCTTCATGGTGTAGTTGACACGACCAAACCATGATTGAAGGTTTTCTTTCGCTTCCTTAACAAAAAGTTTACTGAAAAGTTGACCTGATTCTCTGTTGTTCGCAATATAATCGAAAGAATTTTCAGCATAATTAGTGTAAATAGTCTCAAGGCTTCTGTCACGCTGTGACTTCATTTCCTCACCGAGCATTACATTAATCTGGTCGCGACCGCCAAAAAGCTTCTTGTTGTCGTAAGTAATAGTATTAGAGTTTGTCCAAGACCATCTGTCTGCCTCATCATAAAGAGACTGTGGTGTACCTACAGGAGTGTATTTCGAACTTGTTGTAGCATCAGAGAGCCACTTCTGATCTGTATTTGTATCACGCCATGTGTACTGGAACTGAGAAGCGAATGTCCAGTGCTTCCAAGGCTTCCAAGAAACCTTTACACTGTAGTTCTGATTGTAAGTGTCCTTTACCTTTTCAGTTGCCTGAATACGCTGCAGAGGAGTACGGCGTGAACTTGTGCTACCTCCTTCTTCATCTTCATCGTCATTGTTGTTAGAGAGAGCATTTACCGGATTATAACGTGCAGCATTCGAAACAATAGAGTTTGATGCACTGTTATCATTCGTATCTGTACCACCACTAAGACCCTCAACCTTAGACTGAGCGAAACGAGCCTGGAAATCAACAGTTACCCACTTGGTTGGTTTATACTTCAACTTACCATTGATATTATTCTTTGAGTAGCCTGAGCCAAGCATGATAGAATTCTCACCATTGTGAGCATATGACAAATTGAACTGGAGCTTTTTAGAGCCACCAGATACATTCACTGTATATTGACGCTGATTACCCGTACGACCGAATATCTCGTCCTGATAATCTGTACCTGCTACACCTTTCCAATTTTCCAATTCACGATATGAACCTAAATTTGACAGGAAAAAGCGCTCATGTTCAGAGGTAAAGCTACTTGACTCCTGTTCATACTGGTAGTAAGCAAATTCATATGGACTGAGGACTTTGTTAAATCCTGTAGCCTTCTTCCAACCCCAGCTTGCGCCTACGTCTATCTTAACCTTACCTTGTGTACCACTCTTAGTAGTTACAATGATGACACCATTAGCACCACGAGCACCATAGATAGCAGTAGATGACGCATCCTTCAAAACATCGATAGACTCAATTTCAGATGGAGCGATGTCGCTGATAGATGCGACTTCAAATCCGTCAACAATGTAAAGAGGTGAGTTATCCTGAGAAAGAGAACCACCACCACGCACACGAATCTTGATGTCTGCATCAGGTGAACCCTCAGTGGTAGTAATGTTCACACCCGCCATCTTACCTGTCATAGCCTCAGTAGCACTTGACACTGGAATGTCCTTAAGCTGCTTCTGACCCATGTTGGCAACAGCACCTGTAAGGTCCTTCTTACGAACAGTACCATAACCAATTGCTACAACTTCCTCAAGCATTTGGGAATCGTCCTTCATGGTGATGTTTACAGATGACTTACCTGCAACATCAACCGTCTGGTTCTGCATACCAACGTAGGAGAACACCAATTTGTTGCTTTTACCTTTCAGGGTAAGGTTGAAGTTGCCATCAAAGTCTGTTACTGTACCATTTTGGGTTCCTTGTTCCATGACAGTAGCACCGATGATTGGTTCACCAGTACCATCCTTCACGTTACCGCTGACCGTCTGCGCCTGTATTGCTGAGCAGAAGAGCAACAGCACTGCTACGAGCGCATAGCGTACGTTTTTAGTTTTTTCAGACATAGTTTAATAGTTTGATTAGTATTTATTGATTTATTATTTAGCTATTTACCTAACTTCGACAAAGGTTTTGCGTGGGATTTGTTAATTTTAGTCTAATTTAGGTTTATCGGTACAAAGTTAGTATATTTTCACACAATTCTATGTTTATTTATGTTAAAAAATGCAACTACCCCCGAAAATTAACAATTGGAGCCCGCAAATCGCGATGATTTACGGGCCCTTTATGTAATATCTCCCTACTTTTGGGTATTATTTCATGGATGAGAAGAATGCCTTTGCTGAACCGAATTTTAGGAAAAGGTCAAGACGAATAGGAATATGTTTGCTGTCGTCAGTAACATAGAAGCGCACTATCTCCTTATCCTTCTTGCCGTCTTTCTCAATATAGGAAATCACAAGGCAGGGGTACTTGTTGCCATCATCTCCTTTAACGGTCTTCTTGTTGCGATACAAGAGTTTTGCTTTCACGACCTCTGAACCTCCCGCTATGCTGACGTTCTTGGTCTGTCCCTTCTGCCAGTCGGATGTGTCGAGATTTCGAAACTGCTGGAAGGCATGGAGCATATCGGTCATGCACTGCTGATAGAGATGTTTCTCAACGCTCTTGGTGCCGTCGTTGTGTATGTGGCGCGTAGTGGTCTGACACTTGCCGTTAGGATATGAATACCACATCTCATCGACGTAATAACGCTTTCCCTCGCGCGCGCCTTTCCTATAATATAAAGGGGTGAGTTTATCGGAGAAAATGCTCATGATGGTGTCGCGCATCATGAAATAGCGGTCTATCTTCTTGGAGCTGGAGGTAACAAGGCTCGTTGTGTATGCTTTCTGCCCTTTGTATTCGGACGGAGTGGTCTTGAGCGATGCCGTACCAGCCTTCAACCATATAAACTGCCAGTTGAAGTAGAGGTTATAGTTGATAGTCTCACCTTCGTTGAAAGCGGTGATTTTGTATTCACACTGGGAATTAGCAGGAATGAAGAATGAAGAGTGAAGAATGAAGAATGTAAGCAACAACATCCTTCTACACGTCATTCTTGTCAAAACCATCCTGTAATATTTCAATTCTTCAATCTTCATTTTTCATTCTTGCGCTCCAGTAGGTGCTCAGGCGAGCAAAACTCGGAACTTTATTATTTATTTAAGATAATCAGGAAGAGGGATGCCCTTGTTGCGAGCACGCTCCTCATTACGTTTCTTTATAATGCGTTCGGTGTCACCTTTCTCTTTCTTTATTGCATCAGGCTTCTGGCTGTACAAAGGCTTTGAGGTGAGGTTCCACGTCTTGGTAATATCCCACTTTGCTCTACACTCCACAGGTTCGCTATAGTAGTACATCTCTTCTGGCTGACGGTCGGCGAAATAGTCGCCTGTGTCCCACTCACCATTGTCGTTGGAATCGACAAAAGCGCGCAGATAATAGGTTCCAGGAACTATATAATAGAACTCTGCTGTACCTTCTTTTGCCTTCTCTGTCATCACTGCTTCGTCTTTAGAGTCAAGGAGCTGAACGATAACAGGAGCGGGGATATTAACATTAACGGGAACGTTAACGTTAACAAACAAAGATGCATAGTCTTCGAGCCTTCCTACCTGTATACCCAACTTATTTTTGCCATTTGTCACACCATATATATCTACAAATGCAAGCGAGTCAACCTCGAAGGAGTAGTTGGCACCTTCCAACCAATCGGTATATAGTTCACAAGTACGCTGCTTTACCTCTGTAACCGTAAACGGTGAGCGATACCACAAGGAGTCTTGCTCTACATAGAGGTGCACAGCCTCCTTGTTAAACTTCTCCAATGGTGAAGGGAAGGTAATCTGTATGGCTCCTGTCGGAGGCATCTTCGTAGGCACTTGATACTTCACCTCGAGCTTCTTTCCTGGCATAATGGTATCTATTACCTCACCTGGCTCTGCTTTACGCAAACGCTTCGCCAAATCTTTCTTCCACTCGGTTTTCTGTTCCTCTAACTGCTTCATGCGCTTGGCATAAGGAGACTTAGATAGTATCTCGAGAGTATCAGTAGTCAGCCGCTGCACCCCAAGACTGTCAGAAATGTAAGTGGTCATCTCGAGTTGCAAGGTGTCCTGGTTTACCAAAGCTGTATCTCGCAACCAGTACCTTATGGTGTCAGCATTCAGCGATGGTTCTGCAATAAAGAGTTTTTCCCCTGCCCCACTCAAATGAGAAGGCGGATTAAGGAGGTGAAGCATCGGTAAATTCGGATTTTTCAGCTTGCTGTGAGTAACCAAGGAGTCGAGCACTGGTGCAGTAAAGAAGAGAGTGAAGTTATCAGCCTCTTTACGCTCTGCCTTCAGGAAATAGCGATTGGTGAGTTTATGGTCAAACGCCCTGAGCACTATATCATCAGGATAGAAATGAGTATAACCTGTCACGGCGATATCCTTGATGTGATTCTGGTCTTGCCAAAGGGTATCTTGTCTGGTATCAGGTTTGCAGGAAGGCACAATGATGTCGTGGCTGAACGCCATCTTCTCGTTACGCTGGGTGAAACGATAGTCGCCATCGACATCCATCAATGCGCCAACAGTATAGCTGCCTGGCGCAATACCCTTCACAATGAAATGGCCACGAGAGTCTGACCTTGCTACTCGTTTCATAACGCTATCACCTTCAGCATATAGTCCTACGAGTATGCCCTTAACGGGCTCAAGATCGCTGGCATTAAGCACATAGCCGCTAACCTGAAGAGTGTCTATCACATTACCTGTAGAGAAGGTATAGGAGTAGTTACCCATAGGGTTACCCTCGTTATTGTCGCTTATGGCATCGCTGAAGTCGATAGTGTAAGTGGTGTTAGGTTTAAGCGAGTCGAGCAGAGTTACATATATATTCTTGCCTGTCACCTTAATCTCTGGCTGTTCCATCTGAGGAGGTGATACCATAACCTTCTCATTGGCAGACTCTAACTTAATGAACTCATTGAATCGTATGGTCACCTTACGACTGGTAACATTAGTTGCATTCTCCTCTGGTGTGGCACTGACAACGTATGGTGGTTTCTCGTCATACCAACCGCCATCAGGTGCTCCCATGCGGGCACAGGAGGTAAAAATGAAGAGTGTAGAATGAAGAATGAAGACCAAAGTGATGAGCTTTGCGAATAATGTGAGCAAGCACATTCCCCTGTAAATCATTCTTTTCAAAATCTTATTGTAATATTTCAATTCTTCATTCCTCATTCTACATTCTTCATTTCCAGAAGTTCTTCTATATGCTTACGGGTGTTGGCAAGGCGAGGCACCTTATGCTGTCCTCCGAGTTTGCCTTTGCTGCGTAGCCAGTCGTCAAAGAGGTCGCGTCGTGCCTTCACTATCTTCAGACATACCATGTTTATATCCTTAAAGCGCTTAGCCTCGTAGTCGGAATTCAGCTCTTGCAGTTTGCTGTCAAGTATTCTGGCGAATTCATTGAGATTTTCAGGTTCCTTGCTGAATTCTATGAGCCATTGGTGATGAGGCACAACACCCTCGCTTCTGAACACAGGTGCTGCTGTGTATTCGCGCACTTGGGCACCAGTCTGCTGACAAGCATACTGTAGTCCTTTCTCTGCGTTATCCACTATGAGCTCCTCGCCGAAGGCATTGATAAAACTCTTGGTGCGACCCGTGATGACAAACTTATATGGCTTGACGCTTGTAAACTTTACCGTATCACCTATCATATAACGCCATAAACCACATGAAGTGGAGATTATCATGGCGTAATTTTTGCCCATTTCAACGCCCTCAAGCGGTACGACCTTGCTCTCATCTGTCAGTATGCCGTCACCGTCTATTGCCTCTGTAGGAGCGAATTCGTAAAACACATCGTAGTCGAGCATCAGCATCATACTGCTATCAGCAGGATCATTCTGTATTCCGAAGAACCCCTCGGAGGCATTGTAGGTCTCCATATAGTGCATATCACTCTTAGTGATGAGCTGCTCATATTGCTTGCGGTAAGGAGTAAAGGCGATTCCCCCGTGGAAGAACACCTCAAGGTTTGGCCATACCTCCTCCAGATGCTGCTTGCCTGAGAGTTCCATTACACGACTCAAGACTGACATCATCCACGACGGTACACCACTGATGTTGGTTACGTTGGCTTTCAGACACTGGCGTGCGATGAGTTCACGCTTGCGGTCGAACTCACTTATAAGCGCTGTCTTCTTGTCTGGCACACGAACGAGGTTTACCACTGGGTTAATGTTCTCTATCAATATAGCTGAGAGGTCACCCACCAGTGAGTTTGCCACGTTATAGTTAGGACTATGCGAACCACCGAGTATCAGCGCACGACCGTCAAAGAGTCTGGACTTAGGATTATTCTGCAGGTAGTAAGCCACAACATCGTTGCCACCCTGATAATGAATACGCTTAAGGCCCTCGCTACTTACTGGAATAAACTTAGACTTATCATTGGTGGTGCCTGATGACTTAGCATACCACTTCACCTGTCCACGCCACAGGATGTCACGCTCTCCATGACGCATTCGGTCTATGTAACCCTTCAGTTCCTCGTAGGTATTTACTGGCACATTCTTACGAAATGCCTCGTATAATGACGCTTTATCAAAAGAACCAAAGCCGTGCTCACTGCCATAGAGTGTGTCGGTAGCCTTAGATACAAGGCGTTGGAGCACCGCCTCCTGCAACTCTACGGGCGCAGTGAAGTGATGCTCCAATTCCTTTTGGCGCTTACGAAAATATAATGATGCTATAGAGGTAATACTCATCTTTCCTTGTTATTTATCGTACAAAGATAGTGAGTTTTGGTAATATGCGGAAATTTATTAGATAAATTTAACGGTTATGGCAGTTGCAGCAGTCACTGTCACAGTCTTTACAGCAATCACTCTTCCCTCCCCCACGATGTATATAGCGCAGGACTAGAGCAAAGGCTACCACTACTATAGCCAGTAATATCCATGATTGCACATTCATAATACTGTTATTATCTGGTATATAATCAGAGCCACGACATAGGCTATGGCACACTGTCCGCAAACCACTATGAGTGCGTCGCGATTGCCCAGTTCACGTCTGATTGACGCTATGGCAGCAGCACAAGGGGTATAGAGCAGACAGAACACCATAAGCGAGAAAGCAGCAGCAGCAGAGATGACGCTGGTAAGCGCCACACCGCCAAAGAGTACCTCAACAGTGCTCACCACACTCTCCTTGGCCAGGAAACCGCCAACGAGGGCTGTTGCCACACGCCAGTCGTTGAAACCAAGGGGCTGGAAGATTGGTGCAACCAAAGATGCCATGTGTCCCAACATGCTCTCAGATTGGTCTTCCACCATATTAAAACTGAAAGAGAAACTCTGCAGGAACCATATTACGATGGTAGCACAGAATATTACAGTAAATGCCCTCTGCAAGAAATCGCGTGCCTTCTCCCACAACAGCAGGAGAGTGGTGCGCATACCTGGCATTCGATAGTTAGGCAGTTCCATAACGAATGGCACAGCCTCACCCTTAAACACTGTGCGCTTAAGTATCAATGCCACCATGATGCCTATCACAATGCCTAAGACATACATGATGCACATGACCCAAGCGGCATTGTCTGGGAAGAATGCTGCAGCAAAGAAGGCATATATAGGCAGTTTTGCTGTACAAGACATAAATGGGGTAAGCATAATGGTAAGACGACGGTCACGCTCTGAAGGCAGGGTACGACTTGCCATTACGGCAGGTACGGAACAGCCAAAACCCATAAGCAACGGTACGATGGAACGACCTGACAGTCCCAACCTGCGCAATGACTTATCCATCACGAAAGCTATGCGAGCCATATAGCCTGAGTCTTCCAACATGCTGAGGAAGAAGAACAGTATCACAATGATAGGTACGAAGGTTGCCACTGAACCAACACCTGCATATACACCGTCAATGATGAGCGAACGGACAGAGTCGTTAATATCCCATGACTGCAAGGTTTCATCACTCACACCTGTAAACCAGTCTATCGCTTCCTCGAGCCATTCCTGCATGGTACCACCGAGTATGTCGAAGGTAACCCAGAAAATGAATGCCATTATCAAAGCGAAGGCTGGCAAGGCTGTCCACTTACCTGTGAGTATCTTATCTATATGCTGAGAACGGAGAGCTTCCTTGCTATTGCTTGGCTTGACTACCGTCTGACTGCAGAGCTTATTTATAAAGCTATACCTCATATCTGCCATAGCTGCAGCACGGTCCATGCCACGCTCCTCCTCCATCTGGCAGAGGATGTGCTCTATGGTTTCCTTCTCGTTTTGCGACAGTCCGAGACTGTCAACTATTATGCTGTCACCTTCGGCTATCTTTGCCGCAACAAATCGCAGTGGTATTCCTGCTCTCACGGCATGGTCTTCCACAAGGTGCATTATGGCATGCAGACAACGGTGAACAGCTCCACCATGGTCTTCAGGACTACAGAAATCCTGCCTTGCAGGTTTCTCCTGATACTTAGCCACATGTATAGCATGTTCTATCAACTCGTCAACACCATGATTCTTATTTGCTGCGATAGGTACGACAGGTATGCCCAACAGGCGTTCCATCTCATTCACATGCACAGTACCACCATTGCCCTCCATCTCGTCCATCATATTCAGGGCGAGCACCATTGGTACACCCAGTTCCATGAGTTGCATGGTGAGATAAAGGTTGCGCTCTATATTGGTGGAGTCAACAATGTTTATAATGCCCAGCGGTGCTCCTTCTGGATTGCCCTTGCCTAGTATAAAGTCGCGACTGACTATCTCCTCCGCACTGTAAGGCGAGAGACTGTATATGCCTGGCAGGTCGGTAACCTCTGTATTAGAACGTCCACGAATGCTACCGCTCTTGCGGTCAACCGTCACGCCAGGGAAGTTGCCCACATGCTGATTAGCTCCTGTCAACTGATTAAAAAGCGTGGTTTTACCGCTATTTTGGTTGCCTGCAAGAGCAAATCTCAGCACTGTACCCTCTGGCAATGGGTGCTCATGCTTAGAGTCATGATAGCGACCACCCTCACCAAGTCCTGGGTGGAGCCTTTCCTCAACCCTCCCCTGAAGGGAAGGGGGATTACTCTCACAGCTATCTTTCTCAAGCGAGTTTGTTGCCCCCTTCCCTTCATGGAGGGGATGGAGATAGACTTCTATCTTCTTTGCATCATCCTTACGCAGAGTGAGGGCATAACCCTGAATCGTCAACTGCATGGGGTCGCCCAAAGGAGCATACTTGTTAAGCGTTACCTCAGCACCTGGTATCACGCCCATGTCAAGAAAATGCTGACGTAA
>RHMF01001251.1_pt1 | contig 12292 bp, 6 predicted proteins | sample 5365151 | NCBI WGS metagenome assembly RHMF01 (sample SAMN10266501, study PRJNA497801) | feces metagenome | isolation source: feces | host: Bos taurus | place: China: Prairie of Fairy Mountain | collected 2017-08-14 | reverse complement strand
TCGACACACCAGCGGAGCGTAAGACGGCTTATCAGATAGCCACGCAGAGTGTTGTGTTGCTGAAGAACGATGGCATCCTGCCGCTGGATGAGGGTAAGTCGCCTGAAAAGATTTTGCTGACTGGTCCTAACGCCAATTCGATGTGGGCCATGTGTGGCGACTATTCCTTCCCTGCCATGAGCTATTTCTGGAAAAAGATGGAGCGAGACCTCGACCATCCCCATGTGGTAGGTCTGCTGGAGGGAATGCGCAATAGCAAGCCCGACTCCATGACCATTCTCTACTCCCGTGGCTGCGACTGGACTGAAAAGATTGAGACCAAATACACCAAAGGTGGCGACGAGCGAGCCTGGGAGTATGAGATACTGCACCGCAAGGTGGATTCCGGCGAGAAGGCCGACAAGGCTGAGGCGCTGCAGATGGCCCAGGAGGCTGATGTGATTATCGCTGCCATGGGTGAATGGGTGAGAATGTGATGCTCTGTGGCGAGAATCGCGACCGTCAGGGACTGCGCCTCCCAGGTCGCCAGGAAGAATATGTCGAAGCATTGTTGGCCACCGGCAAACCCGTCGTTCTGGTACTGTTTGGCGGCAGGGCTCAGGTTATTTCCGGACTTGCTGAGCGATGCTCGGCAGTCATCCAGGCCTGGTATCCTGGCGAGGAGGGAGGCAATGCCGTTGCCGACATTCTTTATGGCAAGGTATCGTCGGCCAAACTCTCTGTCAGCTATCCCAACACCGAGGTTTACACCCCGCTCTGCTATAACTACCAGGCTGAGCAAGACTCGCGTGTACAATGGCCTTTCGGCTATGGTCTGAGCTATACTACGTTTGAATACCAGCATCTGGTGATGGACAAGGAGGTGAAGACCACCGACGAGCAAATTACCCTCTCTTTCGAGGTGACGAACACCGGGGAGATGGCTGCTGATGAGATAGCCCAGATCTACCTCTCGCCCACAAAGGCCGATCAGCCCATCCGTCCCATCCAGTTGCAGGGCTTCGCCCGCGTGTCGCTCCAACCCGGTGAGACGAAGAAGGTTCGAGTGAAGCTCTATACTGATCAGTTGGGCTACTATACCCACTCTCAGTGGAACATCGCCCCAGGCTCTTATATCGTCAAGATAGGTGCTTCGTCGACCGACATCCGTCTGCAGGATCAGGTGACGCTGCGAGGAAAAGCGGTCAGCAAGCCACTCCGTGACCACTACTTTGCGGCAGTCACCATTAAGTAATAATAGAGGATGAGAAGATTATCGTTATTCCTGTTCTCCGTCGTCTACCTGCCTTTGGCTATCATGGCCGAATGCGTGTCGCCCAATGGGCTGTTGAAGGTAGAGACGAAGGGGAGTGGACTCATTGTCAGTTACCGGCATCATCCCGTTTTGGAGCTCCCGTCGGTAGGTGATGGAAAGCTGTCGCAGCTGACATTCACTCGCCTGGTGAAAGCCGATTACCAGATGTTAGCCGGTAAGCGGCAGCACTGCACCAATCAGGCCAACGAATACCGAAGCGGTTCACTTGTGCTGCGTATCTACGACGATGGTATAGCTTTCCGCATGGAGAAAGATGCCCAGGAGCAGACCGTCTATCGCATTCCTGAGGGCACCCGCCGCTGGATGCAGCAGTGGACGGAGGCCTATGAGGGTTTCTTTCCCCTTTCTACCACTTATAAAGTGCCAGCCGAACCCTCGTTCAGCGGTGTCTTCAAGTCTGCCGATGGCTGGAACAACCGTTGGGGCTATCCCGCTTTGATAGAGTCCCGCGATGGTGTCTTCGTCCTGCTCAGTGAGGCCAATGTCGACCGCGGTCAGAGTGCCTCGTGCCTGATGAATGATGGCGACCAGTTCCGGGTGGTTCCTGCAGAGAAGGAGGCCACTGGGGGAAAATCCCCTTGGCGAGTGGCCATCATCGGTCAGCTGAAGGACGTGGTGGAATCAACACTGATTACCGATGTCAGCGAGCCCTGCCGTCTGGCTGATACCAGTTGGATTCGTCCGGGCGTAGCCTCTTGGGTCTATTGGGCTTATAACCACGGTTCTAACGACTATCAGATTATCCAAAAGTATGTCGATATGGCTGCTGCGCTTCGTCTGCCCTACGTGCTGATTGATGCCGAATGGGATGAGATGAAGAACGGAAAGACTGTCGAAGATGCCGTGACCTATGCCAAGTCACGTGGCGTGAAACCCATGATATGGTACAACTCCAGCGTGGGATGGGTCGACGGTGCTCCAGGTCCTAAGTATCGTCTGAACAAACCCGAAGACCGCGAACGCGAATTTGCCTGGTGCGAGCGCATCGGTGTGGCTGGTGTGAAGATCGACTTCTTCTCGGGCGACAACCAGCGTAACATGGACTATCAGATAGACCTGCTTGAGAGTGCCGCCCGTCATCACCTGCTGGTCAATTTCCACGGCGCTACCATTCCTCGCGGTTGGCAGCGCACCTATCCCAATCTGCTTTCCACCGAGGGTGTCTATGGTGCCGAGTGGTATAACAATGTGCCGACGTTTACGGCCCGTGCTGCCCGTCACAATGCCACGCTGCCCTTTACCCGCAATGTCATCGGACCGATGGACTATACCCCCTGTGCGTTTACCGATTCCCAGCATCCGCATATCACCACCCATGCCCACGAGTTGGCGCTGACGGTGCTCTACGAGAGTGGTCTGCAACATCTGGCCGACCGTCCCGAGAGTTTCCTGTCGCAGCCTCAGGAGGTGCAGCAGTTTCTGTCGGCCCTGCCTGCCGCTTGGGACGAGACGCGCTACGTCAGTGGCTATCCTGGCGAGAGTGCCGTGCTGGCCCGTCGCAGTGGCAATAAGTGGTATGTGGCTGGCATTAATGGTCGTGATGAGGCGCAGACGCTTTCTCTGGCCCACGACTTCCTGCCTCAGGGTCGTATCACCCTTTTCACCGATGCGTCTCCCTGGAGCATCACCCATCCCGACCGTATCCCGCAGCAGATCGTCTGTCAGCCCCGTGGCGGTTTCGTGATGGTTGTAGAACCGGTGCAGGGCGAGCAGCAGCTCATGATCAGCTATGTGGCCCCTAATGCCGTGCGTGTCAGATATGGCGTGCCTGGTGCTCAATGCGAACTGCCCGACTGGATCTATGTCAAGCATGACGAGGCGAAAGCCCACGACATTACCGCTGTGGTGAATGGCGATACCCTGCTGGTCAAGGACAAGGCAGGTCGTGTCGTATTCCGTGCTACCAGCCATCAACTGCAGTCCGGCCAGGCCACCCTTGCCTTCGACTCTCCCAAGGACGAGTTTCTCTTTGGTCTGGGTCAGTTTCAGGACGGCTATAGCAATGTGCGCGGCCTCTCCCGTCGCCTCACGCAGGTCAATACGCAGATCAGCATCCCCATGCTCCTGTCGAGCAAGGGCTATGGTGTGCTGTGGAACAATTACGGCATGACCGAGTTCAACCCCTGCGACGAGAGCGTCCAGCTGGTTAAGCGTCAGGGCGCTGGTGCCCGTGAGGTGGTCAATGTGACCTCTACCGAGGGCGGTAAGAAAGAGGTACGTGAGCGTCATATCTTCGATGCTACCATCCAGATTGAGGAGACTGGCGACTATGCCCTGCTGCTCGATGTGGGTCAGAAGATGGCCCGCCGCCACCATCTGGCCATCGACGGCAAGACTGTCATCGACATGCAGAACCTGTGGCTGCCCCCTACGGCTTCTAAGATTGTGCGCCTCACGAAGGGTCGCCACCGTCTGTCTGCCGAACTTACCAAGGACGATGTCCCCGTGCTCTATTACAGTCGGGTGAAAGACCAGACCGTGTTCCGCTCTCCCGAGTCTGAGGCTGTCGACTATACCGTTTTCGTGGGTTCTACCGATGAGATCATCGCCAGCTATCGTTCCTTGACGGGCGAGTGTCCGCAGATGCCCTCGTGGGCTTTAGGCTATATCCACTGCCGCGAGCGTTTCCATTCCTCCGACGAGATTCTGCAGACGGCCAACCGCTTCCGCAGCGAGCAGATGCCCGTCAGCCTCATGGTGCAGGACTGGCAGTACTGGGGCAAGTATGGCTGGAACTCCATGCGCTTCGACGAGGAGTTCTATCCCGATCCCAAGGCGCTGACCGACAGTCTCCACCGCATGGACATCCGCCTGATGCTCAGCGTCTGGTCTAAGATTGACAAGAACTCCGATGTCGGTCGCCAGATGGAGGCCCATCAGTATTATATCCCCGGTACCGACTGGATAGACTTCTTCAATCCCGATGCCGCTGCCGCCTATTGGAAGAACTTCTCCGAGCGGCTGCTCCCCTTGGGCATCGATGCTTGGTGGCAGGATGCTACCGAGCCCGAGAACGACGACCTCGTGGGTCGCCGTGTGAACAACGGCCGCTGGTCGGGCGAACAGGTTCGCAACGTCTATCCCCTGCTGGTCAACAAGACCGTCTATGAGGGTCTTATGAAGGCTGGCAAGACACCTGTGATTCTCACCCGTTGCGGTTTTCCGGGCATCCAGCGTTATGGCTCAGCCCTGTGGAGCGGCGATGTGGGTAACGACTGGGAAACCTTCCGTCGGCAGATTATCGCCGGACTGGGTGTTCAGGCGGCAGGCGTTCCCTGGTGGACCTACGATGCCGGTGGTTTCTTCCGTCCGCAGAATCAGTACACCGACCCTGCTTACATCGAGCGTATGCTCCGTTGGATAGAGACCAGCGTCTATCTGCCCCTCATGCGCGTCCATGGCTATATGAGCAATACCGAGCCCTGGAACTATGGTCCTGAGGCACAGCGCATCATTGCCGACTGTCTGAAGGAGCGCTATCGCCTGCTGCCTTATATCGAGCGTTGTGCTCAGGAGGTAGCCCAGCATGGCGGTACCCTCATGCGTCCGCTGGTCTTCGACTTCGCCTACGATGCTGAGGCTTTGCGGCAGTCGTGTCAGTATATGTTCGGACCCGCCCTGCTTATCAGTCCCGTCACCCAGCCCGGTGTCACCCGTTGGCGCACCTATCTGCCCCAGCAGCCCGGTGGCTGGTATGACTATCGCACCGGTCAGCACTACGAGGGTGGCCAGTATGTCACCACCCCCGTCACCAAGGCCCATATCCCCGTATTCGTGCGGGCGGGCTATCAACAGCTTATATCAAATCCGTCAAAATAATGAAAAAGATTCTATTTTCAGTATGTATGCTGTGCCTCTCGGTCCTCGCCAGCGCACAGCCCATTAAGAGCCGTATCGTCGAAGACGGCGGAACCGGACGCTATAAGGCTGTCATGACAGAGGTTGCCGAACTGCCCGAGCATACCATTTTCCAGCCCCAAGACCTCTCAGCGTTCGATGCCCAGCACCCCTTGCCCGTCCTGGTATGGGGCAATGGCGCCTGTGCCAACTCACCTTGGGAACACATGAATTTCCTTAACGAGATAGCCTCGCACGGCTTTATCGTTCTTGCCACGGGTAATATCCCCATGGTCGACGAGTGGTATAAAGGTTCTATGTCGCGCAGCGAACAGCAAATCGAGAGCCTCGACTGGGCCATCGCTCAGAATGCCGATTCCCAGTCGCCCTATTACCAGAAGCTTGATGTCAGCAACATCTGCGTGGCTGGTATGTCGTGTGGAGGACTGCAGACCCTCTTCAACTGTGCCGACCCTCGCATCAAGACCATCATGATTTGCAACAGTGGACTCTTTAACGAGCAGAATGCCCACCAGGCCGTCGGAGGCATGCCCATGCCTAAGAAAGAGAAGCTCAAAGACCTCCATTGTCCCGTCATTTATATCCTCGGCGGTAAGGAAGATATTGCTTACGAGAATGGGATGGACGATTTCCATCGTATCCAGCACGTACCCGCCTTCGCTGCCAATTTCCCCGTAGGTCATGGCGGCACCTATCGTCAGCCTCATGGCGGTGAGTTCACCGTGGTAGCCCTCGCCTGGCTTCAATGGCAGCTGAAGGGCGACAAGCAGGCCGCAAAACTCTTTGTCGGCAAGAAGTGCGGGCTCTCCAAGCGTCAAGACTGGACCATAGAGCATAATAAGCTGTTTAGCAAGTTGAAGTAGGTGCGGATATGAAAAAACTACTTGCCTTATTCTCGTTAATCGTGACCACACCCGTGTTGGCACAGCAGCACCGGTTGTGGTATGAGCAGCCGGCACGCCACTGGCTGGAAGCGCTGCCTGTGGGTAACTCGCAGATGGGAGCTATGGTGTATGGCGGAACGGAGGTAGAGACACTGGCGCTGAACGAAGAGACTTTCTGGAGCGGCAGTCCATACCAAAATAACAGTCCGGAGGCGAAGGCGCATCTGACGGAGGTGCGCGACCTGGTGCTGATGGGAAGGGAAGAGGAGGCTCACGGATTGATAGACCGATACTTCTTCCGCGGACCACACGGCATGCGATTCCTGCCGCTGGGCAACGTGAAGCTGACGTTGGGCCATAAGGAGGTGAGCGGCTACTGCAGGGAGCTGAACATAGCCGACGCCGTGGCCAACACGACCTATACCAGCGGTGGAGTGAACTTCCAGCGCACGGTGTTTGCCTCGCAGACGGACCATGCTATCATTGTGAGGTTGACGGCCTCGAAGAAGGGCGCCCTCTCGTTTGACGTGGATTTCGACGCCCAGCTGCAGCATGACATCCGGACAACGGATGATGGGCTAACTATAACGGTGAAGAACGTGGAACAGGAGGGGGTGAAAGGCGGACTGACAGCCGAGTGCCGCATCCGGATAGAGAGCGACGGAACACAGAGCGGACGCAGCGTGAAGAATGCCACGACGGCAACGCTCTATATCGTAGCAGCCACCAACTATAAGAACTACCATGACATCAGCGGCAATGCAGCGGAGAAGAACGACCAGACGATGGCGGCCCTGAAGGGGATGGCCTATGATCAGCTGCTGAAACGCCATCTGGAGAAATATCGTGAGCAGTATGGGAGGGTGTATCTTGATTTATCTAGTATTTCTAGTAGTACTAGTAAGACTAGGCCAACGGATAAACGGCTGGCGGCTTTTGACGGCAGCGACCTGGACATGGTGTCGCTCATGATGCAGTATGGGCGCTACCTCTTGATCAGCTCGTCGCAGCCTGGCGGACAGGCAGCTAACCTGCAGGGGGTGTGGAACGACAAGATGAATGCCCCGTGGGACTCGAAATACACCATCAACATCAATGCTGAGATGAACTACTGGCCCGCCATGGTGGGCAACTTGGTGGAGACGCAGGAACCGCTGCTCCGCATGATCAGCGACCTGAGTGAGACGGGGCGCGAGACGGCCGACGTGATGTACGGTTGCCGAGGATGGGTGGCCCACCATAACACCGACCTCTGGCGCATAGCCGGACCGGTGGACGGCACGACATGGGGTATGTTCCCGACGGGTGGCGCCTGGCTGACGACGCACATCTGGCAACAATACCTGTTTACGGGCGACAAAGCGCTGTTGGAACGGTATTACCCCGTGATGAAGGGAGCGGCCGACTTCCTGATGGACTACATGCGCGTGCATCCGGAATATGGATGGCTGGTGACGGTACCTACCGTGTCGCCCGAGCACGGACCGATGGGTAAGCGCACGACGGTGACGGCAGGGTCGACGATGGACAACCAGATTGTGTTCGACGTGCTCAGCCAGACGATTGCCGCTGCTAAGATTCTCGGCAAGGACACTTCGTACATCCAACTTCTAACATCAACCCTCAATCAGCTTCCTCCCATGCAGATTGGTCGCCACGGACAACTGCAGGAGTGGTTGTGGGATGGTGACAATCCGAACGACGAGCATCGCCATATCTCACACCTCTACGGACTGTATCCGTCGAACCAGATATCGCCGTTCAGTCATCCGGAACTGTATGCCGCTGCTGCCAACACGCTAAAACAACGTGGCGACATGGCTACAGGCTGGAGTCTGGGATGGAAGACCAACTTCTGGGCACGCATGCTGGATGGCAACCATGCCTTCCAGATCATCAAGAACATGCTTAAAATCCTGCCCGACGATGCCAGCGCGAAGAAGTATCCCGAGGGTCGCACGTATCCGAATTTGTTCGATGCGCATCCGCCCTTCCAGATAGACGGCAACTTCGGGGTGTCGGCAGGTATCTGCGAGATACTGCTGCAGAGTCACGACGGAGCGGTACACTTGTTGCCGGCTCTGCCCGACGAGTGGCAGCAGGGCGAGGTCAGGGGACTGAGAGCCCGAGGCGGATTCATCGTGGACATGACATGGACGGGCGGCCAGTTGAAGACGGCCAGGGTGAGCAGCAAGATAGGCGGCGTGCTGCGCCTGCGCTCGTATGTGCCCCTTCGCGGAAAGGGACTCCGTCAGGCCAAGGGCGAATGCCCCAACGCGCTCTATGCACCGGCAACCATCAAACAGCCGCTGACTGCGACCGCCACGACGGTAGCCGCTCCGAAGGTGTACGAATATGACCTAGAGACCAAACCCGGTAAGACATATATAATCACTAAATAAGATCAACATGAAGAAACTAACCGTAAGATTAGCTCTGGCTACCTTGCTGCTCATAGGCAGTAACAATGCAGGAGCGCAGGGGCTGAAAGATGCCTACAAAGACTACTTCAGCATCGGAGTAGCCGTGAACAAGCGTAACGTCACGACAGACAGTCAGATGGCGCTTATCAAGAGTGAATTCAATAGCGTGACGGCAGAGAACGACATGAAGCCCGTATCGGTGCATCCGGCAGAGGGCGTGTGGAACTGGGGCGCTGCCGATAGCATAGCCAACTACTGCCGCGAGAACGGCATCAAGCTGAGAGGCCACTGCCTGTGCTGGCACTCGCAGTTCAGCGACTGGATGTTCACCGACAAGAAGGGGCGTCCCGTCAAGAAGGAAGTGTTCTACCAGCGGTTGCGCGAGCATATCCATACGGTGGTGAACAGATACAAGGATATCGTCTATTGCTGGGATGTCGTGAACGAGGCGATAGAGGACAATCCGCGTCCTAGCTTTGTCGATGGCAAGTTTGTCCCCGGCAATCCCTATCGCGAGAGTCGCCACTGGAAGCTCTGTGGCGACGAGTTCATAGCCAAGGCCTTCGAGTTTGCCCATGAGGCCGACCCCAACGCGCTGCTGTTCTATAACGACTACAACGGGTGTGAGCCAGGCAAGCGCGACCGTATATATAATATGGTGAAGAAGATGCAGGAGCAGGGTGTGCCTATCCACGGCATCGGCATGCAGGGGCATTATAATATCTACGGTCCCTCTGAGGAGGATATCGACGCTGCCATCACGAAGTATTCGGAGCTGGTGAAGCATATCCACGTGACGGAACTCGATATACGCACCAATACGGAGATGGGCGGACAGCTGCGATTCTCGCGTGGTGAGGCCAAACCGCTGGCTCCCTATCTGCAGACGTTGCAGGACGACCAGTATAACCGTATCTTCCGCGTGTTCCGCAAGCATCGCGACGTCATTGACTGCGTCACCTTCTGGAATTTGAGTGACCGCGACTCGTGGCTGGGCGTCAACAACCATCCGCTGCCCTTCGACGAGCAGTATAAGCCCAAGAAGGTGTACAACATCATCCGCGACTTTAACCCCGCCCTTGACAATTATACCGTCAAAGAAGACTTCCGCCCCAACGTGATGAATCAGCCCGGACAGGAGTATCCGCAGGTGAACAGCGAGGGCTATGCCCGCTTCCGCATCGTGGCTCCCGATGCCAAGTCGGTGATTGTCAGTCTGGGACTGGGAGGCCGTGGCGGTACGGTGCTGCGCAAGGACAAGGACGGTGTGTGGACGGGTACGACGGAAGGTCCGATGGACCCCGGTTTCCATTACTACCACTTGACCATTGACGGAGCGGTGGTGAACGACCCCGGCACACACAACTATTTCGGCTCCTGTCGTTGGGAGAGTGGTATCGAGATTCCCGCTCCCGATGAGGACTTCTATCAGTGCCGCATGGACATTGCTCATGGCACCATATCTGAAGTGCTGTTCCCATCGCCCAGTACGGGTGACATGCAGCGCGCTATGGTCTATCTGCCACCGACGTATGGCAAACTGACGGGCAAGGGTGTCAAGGCAAAGCAAGAGCGATTCCCCGTGCTCTACCTGCAGCATGGCTGGGGTGAGAACGAGACGAGCTGGAGCAAGCAGGGCCATGCCGGACTGATCATGGACAATCTGATTGCAGAAGGAAAAGTAAAGCCCTTCATCATCGTGATGGCTTACGGACTGACCAACAACGTAAAGTTCGGCACCATCGGCAGTTTCACAGCCAAGGAGTTTGAGACGATGCTGGTTGAGGAACTGGTACCTTTCATCGACAAGAATTTCCTGACGAAGGCCGACAAATGGAACCGTGCGATGGCCGGTCTGTCGATGGGTGGCATTGAGACGAAGCTTATCACCCTGCGCCGTCCTGAGGTGTTCGGCTACTGGGGACTGCTGAGCGGTGGCACGTATATGCCAGAAGACATCCGCTCGGCCGAAGGACGCTTGCAAGGCAAGAAAGACCCGAAGGCTGCGAAGGTAATCTTCGAGAGCTGTGGTTCGAAGGAAGGTCCAGACCGCATCCGTCAGAGTGTGGATGCCTTGAAGACTGCAGGATACAATGCCCATGGATATATATCAGAGGGCACGGCCCATGAGTTCTTGACCTGGCGCCGTTCGTTACGAGAGATGGCACCGATGTTGTTTAAGTGAAAAGTGAAAAATGAAATATGAGAAATAAACTGTTATCAACTATGATGGGTCTGGGCATGGCTACTGCGGCGATGTCCCAGAACCCTTTTGTACAGACGTGGTATACATCGGACCCTGCTCCGATGGTACACGACGGTACGATGTACGTCTATACCGGACATGACGAGGATGGTGCTGACTTTTTCTGGATGCAAGATTGGCGCGTGTATTCAACCCAGGATATGGTGAACTGGCAGGACCATGGGTCGCCATTGGCACTCGAGAGTTTCTCCTGGGCCGATGATCGTGCTTGGGCCTCACAGTGCATTGAGCGTGACGGACGGTTCTACTGGTATATCTGTGCCCACTCGAGACTGTCGAACGGCATGGCTATCGGTGTGGCTGTCAGCGACACGCCTACGGGTCCTTTCCGCGATGCTATCGGCAAACCGCTGTTCGAGAACGGCTCGTGGGACCATATAGACCCGACGGTGATGATTGACGACGACGGACAGGCATGGCTCATGTGGGGTAATCCGCAGGTGTACTATCTGAAGCTGAACCGCGACATGATATCCTACAGCGGTGAGTTGGGGCGTCTCGATATGACCGAACATGCCTTCGGTGGTCCGATGATGAGTCAGCGTGAGAAGGGTAAGCAGTATAAGGACTGTTATACCGAAGGACCTTGGCTGACCAAGCGAAATGGTACTTATCAGTTGTTGTATGCAGCAGGTGGTGTACCTGAACACATCAGCTACAGCACGGCTCCATCGCCCACAGGTCCTTGGACCTATGCCGGTGAGATTATGCCGCTGAGTGCCACCAATTCGTTCACCAACCATTGTGGTGTGGCCGACTACAAGGGGCACTCCTATTTCTTCTATCATACGGGCAAACTGCCTGGTGGTGGCGGATTTGGTCGCAGTGTGGCTGTCGAGGAGTTCAAATACAACGCTGATGGCAGTTTCCCCACCATTCTTCCCACCGACGAGGGTGTGAAGCCTATTGCCACTTTCAATCCCTATCGCAAGGTAGAAGCCGAGACGATGGCTTTCTCGAAGGGTGTGAAGACCGAGCAGAATGACCAGGTGGGTGTCTACGTGACCAGTATCCACAACGGCGATTACATCAAGCTGCAGAATGTGGCATTTGACAAGAAAATGCCCCGTACTTTCACGGCTCGTGTGGCTAGTGGACTGCATGGTGGACGGATTGAGATACGCATTGACAGCCTCGCCGGTCAGCTGCTGGGTACCCTCGAAGTGCCTGCAACCGGCGGTTGGGAACAGTGGCAGACGCTGAATACCGACCTGACGACTATTGCTCGTGGCACCCACGACCTCTACTTCGTCTTCACCGGTCGCAAGGGTCCGAAGCTCTTCAATTTCGACTGGTGGGAGATGCGTGCCATGAAGAAATCTAAGTAAGTAGTTGAGACCTATGAGAAAACTGTTGTCGTTGCTTCTGCTTGTGACCCTGTCGGCATCAGCCCAGAATCCCGTCATTCGTGACCAGTTCACCGCTGACCCCACAGCTCGGGTATTTAATAATAAAGTGTACCTCTATCCGTCGCACGACATCTTTCCGCCAGAGGGACAGCGACAGGACTGGTTCTGCATGGAGGACTACCATGTGTTCTCGTCGG
>RHMF01001173.1_pt1 | contig 12292 bp, 9 predicted proteins | sample 5365151 | NCBI WGS metagenome assembly RHMF01 (sample SAMN10266501, study PRJNA497801) | feces metagenome | isolation source: feces | host: Bos taurus | place: China: Prairie of Fairy Mountain | collected 2017-08-14 | reverse complement strand
CCCCGTACCAACACCTTTGGTGCTGTGTTGCGTATCCGCCACGCTATGGCATACGCTATCCACAAGTACTTCAACGACAAGGGTTTCTACTACTTGCACACTCCGCTTATCACCGCCTCGGATTGTGAGGGTGCTGGCGCGATGTTCAATGTATCGACCCTCGATATGCAGAATCCTCCCCGCAACGAGGACGGCACGGTAGACTACACCCAGGACTTCTTCGGCAAGCATTGCAGCCTTACCGTATCGGGTCAGTTGGAGGGTGAGCTTGGCGCATTGGCTCTCGGTCAGATTTACACATTTGGCCCTACCTTCCGTGCCGAGAACTCTAACACTCCCCGCCACTTGGCAGAGTTCTGGATGATTGAGCCCGAGATGGCGTTCTATGAGTTGCAGGACGATATGGACCTCGCCGAGGACTTCCTCAAGTATCTTATTCGCTACGCCTTGGAGAACTGCCGCGAAGACCTTGAGTTTATGAACAAGATGTGGGACAAGGGCCTCTTGGAGCGCCTCCAGTTCGTCTTGGACAACGACTTCGTGCGCCTCAACTACACCGAGGGTATCGAGATTTTGAAGGCTTCGGGCAAGAAGTTCGAGTTCCCCTGCGACTGGGGTTGTGACCTTCAGTCGGAGCACGAGCGCTACCTCGTCGAGGAGCACTTCAAGCGCCCCGTAATCCTTATCAACTACCCCAAGGAGATCAAGGCATTCTATATGAAGCAGAACGACGACGGCAAGACCGTGCGCGCTATGGATGTTTTGTTCCCCCAGATTGGCGAAATTATCGGTGGCTCGGAGCGTGAGGCAGACTTTGGCAAGCTTTGTGCAAGAGTCGATGAGTTGGGTATGAGCCGTAAGGAGCTTTGGTGGTACCTCGACACCCGTCGTTGGGGTTCGGCACCTCACTCAGGCTTCGGTTTGGGCTTTGAGCGCTTGCTTCTGTTTGTTACGGGTATGGGCAACATCCGCGATGTTATCCCCTTCCCCCGTACTCCGAAGAACGCCGAGTTCTAAACATCGAGTGCCCCACAAACGGCCGGCCCACCTGGCCGACCGTTTTTTATGTATGGTCGTTTAAGAATAAGTGTGCGTAAGAGATGACGAGTCGACTTCAACAAACAATCCAGTTGCAGCAGAAGATATCGCCGCAACAGATACAGATGATTAAGCTACTTGAGTTGCCCACGATGCAACTCGAGGAGCGCATCAAGCGTGAGATTGAGGAGAATATCGTCTTGGAGGAGGATACGGAGAGTAAAAACGAGGAGGATGCCCCCGAGAAGATCTCCGTAGATGACTATATCGGCAAGGAGGACGACACGCCCGCATACAAGGCGCGTGTAAACAACTTCTCGAAAGACGACAAACAACGCCCTGTATATATCACTGAGGGTCACTCACTTAGCGAGTCGTTGGTAGAGCAATTGCGTTTCCGTTCGCTAAGCGATGAGGAGCTCTTGGTGGCAGTATATATCGTGGGTAGTATCGACGACGATGGCTATCTTCGTCGTGACCTTGAGTCGCTCTCCGACGACCTCGCCTTTACGCGCGGATTGGATGTTTCGACTGCCGAGATAGAGCGCATACTGCATATCGTACACGAGTTGGAGCCTGCGGGCATCGGCGCTCGCACACTCCAAGAGTGCCTCACTTTGCAACTTGAGCGCCTAACACTCGACACACGACCTAAGCGCTTGGCGCTCAAAATCGTAACCAACCACTTCGAGGCCTTTGCCAAGAAGCACTACGAGCGACTTATGGAGCGCCTTCGTATCAACGAGGATGAGTTCCGTGAGGCCATCGACTTTATCCGCACACTCTCGCCCAAGCCGGGCAACCTCTACACCGAGGGAGGCATCGACACCACGCCATATATCACACCCGACTTCCTGTTGGACAACAGCGACGGCGAGATGCGCCTAACGCTCAATACAAAGGGTGTTCCCGAGGTGCGTATCTCGCGCCGTTACCGCGATATGATTAAGGATATGGTGGCTGCCGACGGCACGGTAAAGGCCGAGGATAGAGAGGCTGTGCAGTTCGTAAAGTCGAAGATAGACTCGGCCAAGTGGTTTATCTCGGCAATCAAGCAACGCCACGACACGCTGATGCGCACGATGCAGACCATCCTCGACTTCCAACGCGAATACTTCCAAGACGGCGACAAGAGCAAGCTGAAACCTATGATTTTGAAGGATATAGCCGACCGTACCGACCTCGATGTATCGACCATATCGCGCGTTGTAAACAGCAAATATATACAGACCCACTTTGGCATCATCTTGCTAAAATCGCTCTTCTCCGAAGGCATGCAAACCGTGACGGGCGAGGAGGTGTCGAGCCACGAGATTAAGACAATCTTGGAGGAGTGTATCGAGAATGAGGATAAGCGACACCCGCTCACCGATGAGAACCTAATGGACATTCTTCGTAATAAGGGTTACTGCATCGCTCGCCGAACGGTGGCGAAGTATCGCGAAATGCTCGACATACCGGTGGCGAGACTAAGGAAACAGCTATAAAAAGAGCAAAGTTCAAAGAGCAAAGAGCAAAGAGAGTGTATAGACATAATACCTTATCTTTCATCTTTGCTCTTTTATCTTTCCTCTCGATTTTTCCGCTTCACCCCTCATTTATGGCGGTTCGCCTAAAAAATCGCCAAAAAGTTGTGGCAGTTTGCCAAAAAATCACTATCTTGCGCTCAAAATAATAGATAAGGGTATACGAAACATCCATTTGCCATCGTTTGATTGGTGCGCTAAATGGTTACTTATCTTTTGAAAAAGGAGAATTATTAACTAAAACTACATTAAAAACTATGAGAAAGATGTTGTTCTTGCTTGCTGCCTTGTTTGTTGGCGTAAGCGTATCGGCACAGCAGTTGCCCGATGTTAAGATTGAGAATCAGGACGGTAAGGTGGTATCTTCGAAGTCTATCGTAGATGGTACTCCTATGATTATCTCGTTCTGGTCAACCACTTGCAAGCCCTGCATCATGGAGCTTAACGCTATCAACGACAACCTCTACGACTGGCTCGACGAGGTAGAGTTCAAGGTTGTTGCCGTATCTGTTGACGACGCTCGTACCGTAAGCCGTGCTCGTGCTATGACCAAGGGTCAGGGTTGGGACGACTATGTATGCTTGTTCGACAAGAACCAGGACTTCAAGCGTGCTATGAATGTTAGCCTTACTCCTCACACCTTCATCGTTGACGGCAAGGGCAATATTGTATATTCGCACTCGGGTTACACCCCTGGTAGCGAGCAGGAGCTCTTCGAGAAGATTAAGGCTTTGAAGTAATTTTAAGACTTACTATCTGCATAAGGGAGTTGTGGGTGACCGCAACTCCCCTTGCGGTAGAATAGGAACAAACAGAATAGAGTACTAATTTAGCGTAAAACCTAATAGAATGAAGAAATTTTTACTCGTTTTAGTTGCTGTGGCCTCGGTGTTTGCTATCGAGGAGGCTTCGGCACAGATTAAGGTTGGTGAGGGTCAGATTTCTATTGCATTGGAGAGCAACAACTCATACTACACTCCCGACAAGACTTTAGAGAATGTTGGTCTTATCAAGGCCTACGATCGTGTACGCGGCGACTTCGGTTCTAACGACTACCTTAAAGTAGACTACAGCCTTGGCCGTTTCTCGGCAGGTATCCAGCTCGATGGTTACCTCCCTGGTCTTTATGGTTACGACTTCTACACCTACCAGCAGCGCGACTCAAAGCTTACTGCATTCTTATCGAAGTATGTTCAGTGGGAGGACACAAACTGGGGTGTTCGCTTGGGTGATATCTATGACCAGTTTGGTAACGGTCTTATTTTCCGTTCATACGAGGACCGCGCCTTGGCGTTCAACAACTCATTGGCAGGTGCTCGTGCCTACTACAACTTCAACAATATGGTGAATGTTAAGGTGTTGGCTGGTTTGCCTCGTCTCTACGATGTTCGCTCTAAAAATGTTATCTGGGGTGCCGATCTTTCACTCTCAATCTCAGAGATGGCAGGTTGGTATGATGGTTTGGCATCGGTTGAAGCAAGCTATGTAGGTCGCCATATGGGTAAGAATGACGCTATCTTCGCCATTGAGACTCCCTTTGTACTCAACATGGTTTCGGGTCGTGCCAACTTCGAGTATGCTGGCGTATCGTTCCGTGGTGAGTATGCTGCAAAGCTCAACGAGGACCTCCACAACCCTATGTTACCTGCAGCAAAGGGTAATGTCGTAAGCATCGACCTTGGCTACAACTACAAGCGCTTCTCGGCTTCGGCAACCTTCCGTCGTCAGGAGAATATGCTCACCAATATTGAGCTTCGCCCCTCAGGCATCGGTGGTGGCAATGTTATGAACTACCTCCCCTTGCTCACTCGTCAGCACACATACTCGCTTGCTAACCTCAACCCCTACCGTGGCTCTATCGTTCACACAGGTGGTGAGATTGGTGGCCAGATTGACCTCTACTACTCATTGCGTAACCCCAAGGCTCGTGGTAAGTATTGGAACTTCCACGCCAACTTCTCAATGTTCAACACCATCGACCACCGTGCCAAGATTATGGATATGGAGATGGATAGAGAGGGCCGCAATGTATGGATTGACTTCAACTTCGATGTTGAGCGCCAGTGGAACAAGCAGGTTAAGACTACTTTCCTCTATTCATTCCAGCGTTGGGACGAGGAGATTAACCACTTCGACGCACCCACAGCACACTATTGCCGCTCGCACATCTTCGTAGGCGATGTAACCTACAAGATTAACAAGAAGCACTCATTGCGTTTCGAGGCACAGTATTTGGCATCTAACGACTACGAGGGTGACTGGGTAGCAGCCACCATCGAGTACAACCTCGCCCCCAAGTTCAGCTTCTATGTAAGCGATATGTGGAACTGCGAGAAGATGCAGGATGGCCAGTATGGTAACTACTATTTGAACCTCGACACCTACGAGTATGAGCACCACCTCTTGCACTACTACCAGGTAGGCGCAAGCTTTACCCACAACAGCCTCCGCGCACAGCTCTCTTACGGCCGTAACCGTGCAGGTTATGTTTGCTCGGGTGGTGTATGCCGCTTCCAGCCCGCATATACTGGTGTAAACCTCACGCTTACACTCTCATTCTAATCTAAGTACAAAACGACGAATATGAGATTTACAAAGTTTATCACATTGCTTCTGGCTACCGCAACCCTCACTATGGGTTGTGGTAACGAGAAGCCTGTTAACCCCCCAACAGGGGGTGCTACACTTGAGGTGGATCACCTTTCACTGGAGGTTAATAACCCCATTACCTTTACGCTTATCGCAGACAATGGCACCGACATTACAGATCAGGCCATTATCTACGACAAGTCGCACGACTTTGTGGAGGTACCCAACCCCTTCACGCCTACTGCTGATGGCAAGTATGAGTTCTACGCTGTTGCTGGCAACATCATCACCGAGTCGATTTTTGTCACCGTGCTGCCCTCGATTCCCGAGTTGCCCACAGATAGCGACGAAGCTAATACCTCGTTCAAGCACCGCATCCTGCTCATCGACCATACAGGTGCCGGTTGTAGCTTCTGCCCCCAGATGATGTTGGCACTTAAGAGCGTTGCCCTAACTGACGACTACCACTCGAAGTACTACGAGGCTATGTCGCACTCGTACAACAACAACGATGCTGCCATGTCACCCGCAGCATTCACCGTATCTGGCTACTATGGCATAAACAGCTATCCTACTGTTACTTATAACTTCCTTTACAGCACCACATCGTCATTCAACGATGCACATATCATGCAGCAGATTGATGCTCTGTGGAAGGAGTCGGCAGATGCAGGTATCGCTGCTTCGGCAAGCCTTGCAACATCGTCGGTTGTCGTTAACGCCGCAGTTAAGGCTGCAGTAAATAACGAGTACCGCGTAACAGCGTGGTTGTTGGAGGATGGCATCTATGCCTCTCAGACCAACGCTACCGAGGATTGGATGAACACCCACGACAATGCCATTCGTCAGATTGCCTCAAACAACCCCATCTCGGGTATAGACCTTGGCGTGATTACGGCTGGCGAGAAGAAGGAGTTGGCAATGTCGCTGGAGATACCTACTAACGCCAAAGAGTGGAACCGCGACAACTTCAAGGTTATGGTTATCGCATCAGCCAAGAACGACAACGGCAAATTTGAGGTTGCGAATGTCGCAATCTGCCCTGTAGGTGGCTCGGTTAACTACGACTACAAATAGAGAATTATTCAATAAACTTAAAACTTATTAAAATTTAAAGCATTATGAAATTCACAAAACTTTTTGCACTTATCTGTGCAGCATTTGCTTTCGTTGCTTGTGAGAACACCGAGAAGGTACCCGAGACCTCTGGTTCACTTGTTCTCAAAGTTGATAGCACAGCCGTATCACTTGGCGAGACTGTAACCTTCACCATTGAGCAGAAGGCAGAGGATGGCGCTTACTATGATGTTACATCACAGTGCGTTATCTATGATAGTGACACCAATGTCATTGATGGTCACACCTACACTTTCGAGGCAACTGGTACCTACTCGTTCTTCGCAACCAAGGGTTCTGAGAACTCTAACTATGTGTACATCACTGTATTGGCATCTATGCCCGAGGTTCCTGCTGATCCCCAGCCCGAGAACTTTGGTTTCAACCACCGCATTTTGCTTATCGACCACACAGGTATGAACTGCCCCAACTGTCCTTATATGACAGATAATCTCCTCGCTTTGGCAGAGTCACCTATGCACAAGCACTATAACGAGATTACTTGCCACGCTGGTGGTTATGCTAGTGGTGACCCCGCTAACTCACCCGCTGCAACTGCTCTTGATCAGTTCAACTCAGGTAAGTTCCGTGGTTATCCTGGTCTTTGCATCAACTTCTACGGTGGTAATATTGATAACTACGCAAGCACTAGCTACTTCGTAACTACAGCTACTCAGATTCTTGAGCCCAAGATCAAGGAGCACGCTGATGTAGGTATCGCTTTGGCTGCTGAGGGTGACCCCGAGAGCGTATATTGCGCTGTACAGATTAAGTCTGCTGCATCTAGGGAGTACAAGGCTGTTGCTTGGTTGCTTGAGAATCAGATCTACTGCCCCAACCAGGCAGGTGCTACCAAGGATCAGCACAGAATCTTCAACCACGCACTTCGTAACATCTCTGGCGAGTACAGCCGCAACAATGTTGCTGGTGAGTCAGTAGGCGTTATCGAGGAGGGTCAGACATTCGACTGCGCATTTGAGCTTCCTATCGTCTCTACCAAGTGGGCTGTAGAGAATATGGAGGTTCTTGTAATCGTTTCGGCTCGTGATGAGCATAACCGTTGGGAGGTTGTTAACACAGCTCTTTGCCCCATCGGTGGCAAGACCGAGTTCGAGTATGCAGAGTAACACAACTCGCTCTTGAAAGAAAACAACCCTCTCGGCTGTTGTCGAGAGGGTTGTTTTTTTTGAGGGCAAAGAGCAAAGAGAATTTTAGGACGATAAGACAAGTAAAACGATAGGACGATATGAAAAAATATCCTGAGGTCTTAAGGTCTTAATGGTCTTACGGTCTTTGACTACTTCCTCCCCAAACACCACCCCGCCAATTTCTGTAGCTCTACCTTTTCACAAGAAATTAAAAAATTTTATTAATTTAGTAGAGAATCTCCAAGTTTTTTCTTACCTTTGCAGTATAATTGCTTTTCAGGCAATTAGAGGCTTCGACCAATTACAAACAACTAAAATAGAAATAGTATGATTAACTACAAGGATTTGGGTCTTGTGAACACCCGCGAGATGTTCAAGAAGGCTGTTGACGGCGGCTATGCTATCCCCGCTTTCAACTTCAACAACATGGAGCAGTTGCAGGCTATCGTTATGGCTGCTGCAGAGACTAAATCACCCGTAATTCTTCAGGTATCGAAGGGCGCACGCCAGTATGCCAACCAGACACTCCTCCGCTATATGGCTGAGGGCGCTGTTGAGTATGCCAAGGAGCTCGGCTGGGAGAACCCCCAGATTGTTTTGCACCTCGACCACGGCGACTCTTTCGAGACTTGCAAGAGTTGTATCGATATGGGCTTCTCATCAGTGATGATTGACGGTTCGCACCTCCCCTACGACGAGAATGTTGCACTTACCAAGAAGGTTGTTGAGTATGCTCACCAGTTCGATGTAACCGTAGAGGGCGAGCTCGGCGTATTGGCAGGTGTTGAGGACGAGGTATCTGCAGAGGAGAGCCACTACACAAAGCCCGAGGAGGTTGTTGACTTCGTGACTAAGACTGGTTGCGACTCGTTGGCTATCTCGATTGGTACTTCACACGGTGCATTTAAGTTCACCCCCGAGCAGTGTACTCTCGATCCCCAGACCGGTCGTCTTGTGCCTCCTCCCTTGGCATTCGATGTATTGGCAGCTATCGAGAAGCAGTTGCCCGGCTTCCCCATCGTGCTTCACGGCTCATCATCAGTACCCCAGGACGAGGTTGATACAATCAACAAGTATGGCGGTGCATTGAAGGCTGCCGTAGGTATTCCCGAGGAGCAGTTGCGCAAGGCTTCTGAGAGCGCTGTATGCAAGATTAACATCGACTCAGACTCTCGTTTGGCTATGACCGCAGCTGTACGCGAGGTATTTGCCAACAAGCCCGCAGAGTTCGACCCCCGTAAGTACTTGGGTCCCGCTCGCGACAATATGAAGAAGCTCTACATCCACAAGATTAAGAATGTTCTTGGTTCAGACAACAAGGCATAATTTCTTGTGAAAAGGGGCATCCTTTGACGCCTCAATCCAAAGCCCGAATGGGAAATACTATCGAGTATGTCCCATCCGGGCTTTCTCTTTATCGGCGCCAAATTATACCCCTTTTGACAAGAAATTAGCGGAGTGCTGATGGGGAGGTGGTAGATTGCACTCCTCTGGAGCGCCTGCTCTCTCTTTGCTCTTTGCTCTTTGAACTTTGCTCTTTATCTTATCGCCACCTTCGATGCCAGCTCATAGCCCTCGTCGTAGAGTGCCAGGAGGCGGCGAGTGTCACGCTCCATACGACCTACCTCGATAGGTCGCTCAGGGCGGATAACCGTTATGCGACCCTCCGATTCGAGCCTTTCGACAAGCTCTATCTGCTTGTTATACTCGGCGTTGCGATGGCGAATAGCCTCCTGCAACATAGGATAGCGACGATAGACAAACGAGGGTACAAAACTCGGTTTAGCGCTCTTACGATACCCCGCATTGCGTGTAAGCACGACCAAGCAGTTATCAAAGCCCTGCTCCGTGGCACGAACAACGGGGATAGAGTCCGAGATACCACCATCGAGCATCGGGCGGCCATCTACATAACTAATGGGCGTAACGAACGGAAGCGAACTCGATGCACGAACGATATCTATAATGCGCTCGGGGTCGCTCTTCTCCTCCAAATACTCGGCACACCCCGTTGTGCAGTTAGTCGTAACCATCTCATAGCGACCAGCGTTCTGGGCGTATGCCTCATAGTCATAAGGGATTATGCGGTTGGGAAACTCATCGAACAGAAGGTCGAAATCCATAATATTGCCCTTTGTAATGAGGTGGCGAAAACCGATATAGTGGTACTTCTCCAGAAGGTCGATATTGCTAAACTTCGCCCTGCCACGCTGATGTGACATATACGACAGACCATTGCACGCACCCGCACTAACGCCAATGGCATAGGGAAACTCGATGCCTCTATCCATCAGGTTGTCCAAGACGCCACAAGTAAAGACTCCACGCATACCGCCACCCTCCAAGACGAGTGACGAGCGACTGTTTAGCGTATAGTGTTTCATAGCTTCTCTGCATTGATTAGTCCGAGGTCGACACAGGCATTCCAGATGCCATCCTTGTCGACATCGGTGGTTACCAAATCTGCCTTTGCTTTGAGCTCCTCACAGGCGTTGCCCATAGCCACCTTGGTCCAGTCATCGACAAACATCGAGAGGTCGTTGATGCCATCGCCAAAGACTATGGCATCACCATAATCTGCGCCAAAGTGGTCGAGAATACGGCGTATGCCGTGCGCCTTATCGGCAGGCTCAACAAAGATATACTCATCCAAAAAACGACACCACGGCAGATGCCGTAACGACTCCAACTGTTGCTCGTCGGGAGCAAGGCAAGCGACATATACCTTATATATATTACTGTAATCGTGTGGGTCAAGACCCTCCTCGATGCGTGTTCGCATATAGACATCGTGGGTGAATTCCTCGAAACGGCCATCAGGGGCAACGCGCGTATCGGAGTTATCGACCTGAATAGCCCAGATAAAGCCCTTTGCTCGGCACTCATCGACAAGCGCCAAGGCACGCTCACGGTCGAGAGGCTCAATCTCCAATAGCTCACCCGCAATGGTTATGCCATAGCCACCGTCGCTCACCATATTCTCAAACTCCAACTCCCTGAGGAACTTGCGCGCCATAGCCTCGGAGCGCCCCGTAGCGATAGCCAAGAAGTGGCCATCACGACGCAACAGCTCTATCGCCCGCTTTGTCGATGCGGGGATATACTCATTGTCATAGCCACCAGCCTTAAGAGTGCCGTCGATATCGAAAAATATATACTTCATAATCGCAAAGATACGAAAAACAATCGGGCAAATTATAATACTAAAGGTCGAAAATATAGGTCAAGAGGTGAAATATATCCTCTAATTAGGATATTACATCTATTTTTATTATATTTGCAAATTAAAGGTAGTTTCTAAAACTCTATTCGCTATGCAAATAGGTAGCAATAAGATAGCCGAGCTCAGCAAAATGCTCGCCGAGCCGCAGTCGATAGTTATCCTATCGCACACCAATCCCGATGGTGATGCCATAGGCTCATCGTTGGCGTGGGCAGAGCATCTACGCAAGTTAGGTCACAAGGTAACATGCATACTCCCCAACCGTTATCCCTACTACTTGGAGTTTATGCCCGGTATCCAGGATATCATCATCTTCAAGAGCGACAAGGAGGGTCGTGCAGCAGCTGCTGTCAAGGGTGCAGACATCATCTTCTGCCTTGATTTCCACACCCTTACACGCCTCGACCAGCTTGGCGACCTCATCGACGAGAACCAGCACGCCAAGCGTGTGCTTATCGACCACCACCTCGACCCCTCGGAGGATTTCGACCTTATGATATCCTATCCCGAGGCATCGAGCACCTGCTATCTTGTAGCGTTGCTTATCGAGCAGATGTGGGGCGCAGAGCATATCTCGCACGATATGGCTGAGAATATCTTTGTCGGTATGATGACCGACACGGGCAACTTCGCCTTTTCGTCGGTTACACCCGATGTCTTCCGCATGGTGTCGGTTTTGGCAGCCAAGGGCATCTCGATTCCCGATATCCACAACTTCGTCTACAACTCCTTCACCGAGGGTCGTGCTCGCCTATTTGGCTATGTCATCAACCGCAAGATGAAGATTTTCCATAACGGCAGCGTGGCACATATGTCGCTTACCGAAGATGAGCTTCGTCGCTTCTGGTTCCAGCAGGGCGACTCCGAGGGCTTTGTCAACTATCCGCTGACAATCAAGAAGATGAAGATGTCGGCGATGTTTACGCAACACACCGACTTTATCCGTGTGTCGTTGCGCTCACGAGGCGATATCGATGTCAACATCTTCGCACAGCGCTACTTCAATGGCGGTGGCCATAAGAACGCTGCGGGTGGCAAGTCGTTTGTGTCGATGGAGGAGACCTTGAAGCACTACGAGAAGTGCGTTAAGGAGTATGCTCGCGAGGGAATGTTGTAGCCAAAAGTTTCACTATTCGCCTATGTTTAAAACCTATCTTCGACTTTTGGGCTTCGCGCCGTTGAGTCGATATACCATACCCTACTTCTTCTTCGCAGCGTTGCACGCCGTGTTCAACACCTTCAACTATGCGATGATTATCCCCATCCTCAACACTATGTTTGAGGCAGACTTCGAGTTTGTGCCCATCTACGCCTTCCCCGAAGTATCGCTCAATGCCGATGGCTTCAATGCCCTGCTCTGCTGGGTATATACCAATACCTTCGGCACGGATTTCGACCATGTGCGCTTCCTTGCGATGCTTGGTGGCGTAACGATGGCGATGAACTTGCTCAGCAACACCTTCCGCTATGCCGCTGCGATGACCGTTGAGACTCTGCGTGTTACGACCCTGCGCCGTATGCGTGATGAGATGTTCTCGAAGGTTATCACGATGAATGTAGGATACTTCAGCGAGCAGCGCAAGGGCGATATTATGTCGAAGATTACGCAGGATGTTATGGTCGTGCAGTACTGCATCACCAACACCCTTCAG
>RHMF01001087.1_pt1 | contig 12295 bp, 6 predicted proteins | sample 5365151 | NCBI WGS metagenome assembly RHMF01 (sample SAMN10266501, study PRJNA497801) | feces metagenome | isolation source: feces | host: Bos taurus | place: China: Prairie of Fairy Mountain | collected 2017-08-14 | reverse complement strand
CTTATTTATAAGGAAAAGACTTGGGATGTGGGCATCCTTAGCCACCTTGGCGTCATCGGCACCAAAGGTTGGAGCGATATGTACGATACCAGCACCATCCTCAGTTGTTACATAATCGCCAGGAATAACACGGAAAGCCTCGCTCTCCATCTCAACAAACTGATCCTTGCCATTCTCGCCTGTAAACACCTTCTCAGGATGAGCTGCTGCATACTCCTTAACATAATCGGCAGCATTCTGATCGAGCTTTGCCGATGGCTTTACCCAAGGCATCAACTGCTGATACTTCATACCAACAAGCTCCTCACCGGTATAGCGACCAACGATGCGATAAGGAACAAACTTCTCGCCCTTATTGTACTCAGGCATCTCCTCGCCATCGGTAATATTACCCTCAGGAGCGAGGTATGCATTCAGACGACTCTCAGCCAGAATAATAGTAATCTTCTCGCCATTATAGCTATTATAGGTCTCAACGGCAACGTAGTCGATCTTCGGACCTACGCAAAGCGCTGTGTTTGAGGGCAATGTCCAAGGAGTTGTGGTCCAGGCTACGAAGTAAGGTGTGCCCCAGTTTGTCCACTCTTCCTTAGGATTAAGGGCCTTGAAGAGCGCAGTAACGGTAGTATCCTTCACATCGCGATAGCAACCGGGCTGGTTCAGCTCGTGAGAGCTAAGACCTGTACCTGCTGCTGGTGAATACGGCTGGATGGTGTAGCCCTTATAGAGCAGACCCTTCTTATAGAACTGCTGGAGCAACCACCACAGCGTCTCGATATACTTGTTGTCGTATGTAATGTAAGGATTGTCGAGGTCAACGAAATAACCCATCTTCTCAGTAAGGTCACGCCATTCCTGAGTGAACATCATCACGTTCTCACGACACTTCTTGTTGTAGTCTTCTGTAGAGATGTACTTTTCAGAGTCCTTATTATCAATATCAGCCTTGGTGATACCCAGTTCCTTCTCCACGCCAAGTTCTACGGGCAGTCCGTGAGTATCCCAACCAGCCTTACGCTTCACCTGATAACCCTTCATCGTCTTATAGCGGTTAAAGGTATCCTTGATGGTACGAGCCAACACATGGTGAATACCGGGGTGACCGTTGGCCGAGGGAGGACCCTCGAAGAATACAAACTGCGGGCAACCTTCGCGCTCATCTACTGAGCGCCAGAAGACATTCTTCTCCCGCCACATTTCCAAGATGTCATTGTTTACCTGAGTTAGGTTCAAGCCGTTATGTTCGGCGAATTTCTTTGCCATATTCTGAATATAATTTCTATCTTCTATTATTTAGCGTGCAAAGGTACTAAAAATATCCAATCTGACCAAATGAAATAAATATTTTTAATATTTCTGCGAAAAAAGTATGGATTTACAAATAATTTGCTTAAATTTGCAGGCAAAATATCAATAATTAAAAACTAATGTATTAATATGATCACTTTTTCAATGATTATTCAGCTCTGTATCGTACTCGGAGCGTTGTGGGTTGGTTCACGTTATGGTAGCCTTGCCCTGGGAGCAATTTCTGGTATTGGTCTTGCCCTTCTTGTGTTCGGTTTCGGACTCAAGCCTGGCACACCTCCTACCGACGTTATTTACATTATCATTGCAGCCGTTACCTGTGCTGGTATCATGCAGGCTTCAGGAGGTATGGACTGGCTGATCCAGATTGCGGAGAAGATGCTTCGCAAACATCCGGATCGTATTACCTTCCTTGCTCCGTTGACCACTTTCTTCCTCACCGTACTTGTAGGTACTGGTCACGTGGTATACACGCTGATGCCGATTATCTGCGATATCGCACTGAAAAAGGGTATTCGTCCTGAGCGTCCCTGTGGTGTGGCTTCTATTGCTTCTCAGGTGGGTATCACCTGTTCGCCAATTGCAGCTGCCGTTGTGGCCTTCGTGTCCATCTCAAATGCCAACCATTTCGACATAACCATTCCTGGTGTTCTGATGGTTTCCATACCTGCTTGTGTCTGTGGTTTGATGGCAGCAGCCACAGCCTCATATAAGCGTGGCCTCGACCTAGATAAGGACCCGAAGTTCCAGGCAAAACTGAAGGATCCCGAGCAGTACAACTATATCTACGGTTCAAGCGCAACAACACTCGACAAAGAGATTCCGCAGTCGGCTAAGAACGCTGTATTCATCTTCCTCGGTGCCCTGTGTGTTATCGTATTCTTCGCAGCCTTCCAGGAGTTGCTGCCAACATACAACACGATGCGCGCTATTAAGGGGGCTGACCCACTCGTTGTCAACGAAAACCTGACGCTGTCAGCCGATGCACTTGTAAAAGCCAAGATTCATGTACAAGGTATGACAGAATACTTCCAGAAGCCACTGGCCATGAACCTCGTCATCCAGATCGTCATGATCTCTGCCGCTGCGCTGATGATCATCTTCTGTAAGGCTGCTCCAAAGAAGGCCGTTGCTGGTCCTGTATGGCAATCTGGTATGGTGGCCGTCGTAGCTATCTACGGTATCGCTTGGTTGGCAGACACTTACTTCTCTAACTACATGTCTGAGATGCAGGCAATGCTTGCCGACATCGTGAAGGAGTATCCTTGGAGTATCGCTCTGGTATTCTTCATGGTATCTGTGCTTATCAACTCGCAGGGTGCTGTCGTTGTCGCGATGCTGCCGCTGGCTTACCAACTTGGCATTGCCGGACCTGTGCTTCTCGGTGTTCTGCCTTCCGTCTACGGTTATTTCTTCATCCCCAACTATCCTTCGGATATTGCGACGGTGAACTTCGACCGTTCCGGAACGACAGTCATTGGTAAATACCTCTTGAACCACTCGTTCATGATGCCAGGACTTATCTGCGTGATTGTTTCCACAATTGTAGCATACATCTTGTCGTCAATAATATATTAATCAAAATCAATCCCTCGCCAATGGCGGGGGATTTTTTTGAACATTAAAAATCCCCGCAACGGCGGGGATTTCGTATGTAAAAGTAATCCCTACATTTCGGCAGGGATTATCTTTTTTTACAGATTCAGACTCTTCTTGATGGCCTCGATCTTCTCCAATGCACCGTTTGTACAACGCTCGTAGCAATCGGCACACTTGAAGGTCGGATCCTTCACCTCAGTATAGAACTTGATCTTAGGCTCAGTACCTGAAGGACGAACACTGACCTTAGTACCGTCCTCGCAGAACCACTGGAGTACGTTAGAGGTATCAGGCATGTTCAATTTCTCCACGCTACCGTCGGCCTTCTTAGCCTCCAGCGTCTTGTAGTCCTTCCACAGCACGATCTTCGAGCCACCGAGTTCCTTCGGTGGGTTAGCACGGAAGTCGGTCATCATCTGCTTGATCTCGTCGGCACCGGTCTTACCAGGACGAACCACGTTGATGGTAGCCTCCTTCGAGAAGCCATACTCTGCATAGATATCCATCAGCAGGTCGTAAAGCGTCTTACCATTGTCACGAGCCCAGGCTGCGATCTCACAGATCAGACAGATAGAAGCAGGTGAATCCTTATCCCTTACCTTGTCGAATGGCAGGAAGCCGAAGCTCTCTTCACCACCGCCGATATACTTCTGCTTACCCTCAGAGATACGGATCTCGTTGGCAATCCACTTGAAGCCAGTGTAGCAGTCGCGCAGCTCTACGCCGTTCTTCTTGGCAATCTCTGCAATCTCCTCAGTGGTAACGATGGTTTTCACGAGGAACTCGTTGCCTTTCAGCTGACCAAGCTTCTTCTTGTTGGCAATAATATACCAGCAGAACATCATACAGGTCTGGTTACCATTCAGTATCTCCCACTCGCCCTTGGCGTTGCGGCAGACGATAGCCAGACGGTCGGCATCAGGATCCGATGCAATCACGAGGTCGGCATTCAGACGAGTACCGAGCTTCATTCCCAGTGTCATAGCCTCTGCATTCTCGGGATTCGGGCTTACCACAGTGGGGAAGTTACCGTCGATCACCATCTGCTCGGGTACCACGTGGATATTCTGGAAGCCCCAAGAACGGAGGGCCATCGGGATAATCACACGACCAGTGCCATGCATAGCAGAATAAACGATGTTCAGGTCCTTCTGGCGTAGGATCACATCCTGATCCACCATAGCCTCTTTCACTGCCTGGATATAGTCCCAGTCCATCTCACCACCGATGATATCAATGAGTTCTTTGTTACCCTCGAACTTCACCTGATCGATTGTTACCTTGTTCACCTCGTCGATGATACCTACATCGTGCGGAGCCAGAACCTGGGCACCATCATCCCAATATGCCTTATAGCCGTTGTATTCCTTCGGGTTATGCGAAGCGGTTACGTTCACACCAGCCTGACAACCCAACTGACGGATAGCAAACGAGATCTCCGGTGTCGGACGCAGACTCTCAAACAGGTAAACCTTAATACCGTTGGCTGAGAAGATGTCGGCAACGGTCTCGGCGAACATACGGCCATTGTTACGGCAATCGTGACCAACCACCACCGAACACTGCTTGCCGGGGAATGCTTTCAGGATATAGTTGGCAAAACCCTGTGTAGCCATACCCACAATGTACTTGTTCATACGGTTTGTACCTGCGCCCATAATACCACGCAGACCACCAGTTCCGAACTCGAGATTCTGATAGAAGGCGTCGATGAGATCGGTTTTGTCCTCATTGTCGAGCATTGCCTGTACTGCCTTACGTGTCTCCTCATCAAAGGCTGGAGAGAGCCATTCTTTAGCCCGTGCCTCGCACTGAGCAATCAATTGTGCATCTGCCATAATTTTACTCTTTTTTATTTGTTCTAGATTGATAATAATAATTCTAAAACACAAAGATACGCAAAATTATATAAGAATAAGCGAAAAGTTGATTCGATTTATAAAATCTTAACTTTTCGCCTGGCGTAAATCATCCTTTTACCTCTTATTTCTTGAGTAATCGGTCTATTTCATCGAACTGTTTTCCCATGTTCAAGTTGAAATAGATCCGATAAAGTGCATCGCCCCATTTACGGGATTCCTGCGGCGCCAGTTGACGATAGGTCTCCATATACGGAAGCGCTTTCTGATACATCTTCCTCATTTGTTTCTTCTGGGTGCGGGAGTCCATCCTCAGGGCGATATTCAAGTAGGCTGTTCCTGCATTATAATAGGCGTCAGCCGCATCCGGATAGAACTGGATCAGTTTTTTGCTGCACTCCAGACTCTGTGCATAACGTCCCAGATTCAGAAGAATCGTACTTTTTGCCAATAGAAACAGCCGACTGATGGAATCCGTCTTCAACGCATCATCAGCAATCATCAGCGCCTTTTCATAGTTCCCCTTGGCAATATAGTTGTCTAAGAGCCGAGGGAAGAAGTATGTCGACTTAGGGAAAAGGCAGAATCCATCCCACAATAAAGCCACATACGACGAGTCGTCTTTCAGTTTCGACCAGGCCTCGGCTGCCAACTGGAGGGTATTCTCCAACTTCGCCGTATCCTTACGTGCCAACTTCGCATAACGAAGCGTCAGGACTGGATCACTCATCAGATAGCCACTATATGTAGCCCAATAGGCAGCCTCTCCCATTCGCGGATCGCTGTTCATCAAATCTTGATCTGTAAACAATGGCTGACGAGCACAATCAATATAATGCTCAAAGAAATCATACGCCTTTCCGGGATTGCCCTTACGTAGATAATAGGTTCCTCCATAGAAGAGGTTTGGACGGTAAGTCACTAAACGAGAGGCGTTTTCCTTACGATATTGAAGTGATACCTTACCCTTCTTGTCTGGACGCATGTCGATTGAATCCAAACACTCCCCAATAGTAAAGAGACGACGCGTCAAGTCGAACAACTGAGTGGTGTCCACCACCTGTTTCTTGTACATCTTCTCATTGATTTGGTCATATTGCTTCTCGACAGACTGGAGCCACATATCATAAATCCTGGGATTATCCCGATATTCCAGATGCGTAGTATCATTGAGCAAGGCCTTCATCATCTGCTCGGCTTTATCGTAGTTCTTATCGCCTTTTAATATCAGACGAGCCTCCTGTAACTGGCGCCGCTGAGCCATACCGACGACGGTTAACATCAAACAGATTATGGTGATTATTGTCCTGAATTTCATTATCTAGTTTACCTTAATTATATAAGTGTTCTTTTTTCGGCTGCAAAGTTAATCATTTCCAGCTGCACCCACAAAATAATTGACTCATTTTAACACATGGACCTTTAAACAAAACATCTGCTAGAACGTCAAAGGATATATTAAAGGACGAATAACAAAAACTATTAGATACATGATGAGAAAATTATTATTTACCGCGGCTATCTCATGTTGTGCTTATGCATCGGCACAAGACCTAAAACTGAACGAACAAGAGTATTTTGAACGCCAGGGAGTCAACATTCTGGTCTTCAGCAACAATTTCAACGGCGGTTTCAACGATGAGAAAAACTCCGGAATAGAGATTATCCACCATGGAGTCAGAACCGTACAAGGTGGAGCTGTTCGTCTGAACAACACCCCGGAGCAGTGGGATCTGGTGCCCAAGACCGTGAGTAGAAAGGTTAACCGCGAGAATGGCAGCATCGAGGTGACCATGCGCTATGACGACTACGACTTCGAGAGTCGCGCTGTGGTGACGGCTAAAGGCAAAGCTGTAGAGATTGCCGTCTGGCTCGACAAACCCGTACCCGATGCTTTGGCAGGTGAGGCTGGCTTCAATATCGAGTTCCTGCCATCGCAGTACTGGCTGAAGACTTTCACGATGGATGGACGACTGAATCGTCTGCCCCGTTATGCCACCAGTCAGACCATCACCCGGCCCAATAACGAGAAACCACGTCAGTTCAAGGGGTTCAAGACTTACGATGATCGTGGTACCGACAAGTTTGTTGATCCTCTGCCATTGGAGACAGGCCATCGGCTACTGATAGCTACCGATGATCCTGAGCGGTTAATCACCATCAGCAGCGATACCGAACTGAAGTTGTACGACGGACGCATGCTGGCACAGAACGGATGGTTCGTGCTGCGTAGTGTGCTGCCTAAGGGAAAAACAGGCAAAGTCTTAACATGGACTGTTGAGCCTCATGCGATCCCAGGTTGGATCAGAAAGCCGAATATCGGTTTCTCGCAAATTGGATATATACCTGAGCAGCCTAAAGTGGCAGTCATCGAACTCGACAAGAACGACCAACCACAGACTACCGCCACCTTGATGCGCCTCAACCCAGATGGTACTACCGAGAAAGCCTACACAGGGAATATCCAGACCTGGGGCCCCTATTATAAATATAATTATGTGAAATTCGATTTCTCTTCCGTCAAGCAGCCTGGTGTCTATTATATCCAGTATGGTAATTCGAAGACCAATGATTTCCTGATCGACGATCATGTCTACGACAAGATTACAGACGCCACTACCGATGTCTGGGTGCCTATCCACATGAACCACATGTATGTTACCGAAGGATACCGCACCTGGCATGGTGAACCTTTTAAAGAAGGCTATCTGCAAGCTCCACCAAGCGACCACTTTGACCTGCATAGCCAGAGCGAGGACACTGATACCAAGTACAAGCCATTGGAATTGATACCAGGACTGAATGTAGGCGGATTCTTCGATGCTGGCGATTTCGACATCGAAACTAGTGCCAATATCAGTGTGGTAGAAAACTTCGTCAGAACGTGGGAACTGTTCAAGCCCATGCGCGACGAAACCTTCGTCAGTGAAGACCAACGCTATGTAGAGCTCCACCGGCCTGACGGAGTGCCCGATATCCTGCAGTTCATCGAACACGGTGTCTTGAATCTCTTAGCCCAGGCCGAGCAGATCGGACACATGGCACAGACCCTCTCCAACTCTGTTCTTGACAACTATCACCACCTTGGCGATGCTGCTTCGATTACCGATGGCCTTCACTACGACCCGGCTCTGAAGCCCTATGAGGTATCAGCCGACGGTAAAAGCAGTGGAACACCCGATGACATGTGGGCCTTTACCAACCGCGATCCTTATCAGGACCTGGACGCTGCCAAGATGTTCGTTGCAGCCAGTCGCGCCCTGAAAGGATACAACGATCAGTTAGCTGAGCGTTGTCTGAAACAGTCAAAACGCCTCAAGGCAGAAGCCGAAGAACTGATAGCCAAGAACCCGAACAAGAAACCGCGCTTCCCAATGTCTTGGATGCAAGGCAATTGGTGGACGCTCCAGGAAGCGCTCGATTCCATACCTATGATGGATGAGGCCTATAAGGAGAAACTACGTCCACGTGTGGAGGCCCTGAACAAAGCCTTACAGGATTTCGACAAGCAGAACCCCTATGGTGTGCCCATCGGACTGGGCAACTGGGCAGGCGGTAACTTTGTCGTCAGCATAGGAACCACCATCTGTTATGCTCATCTCTACTATCCCGACATCATCAAGAAAGATGAGATATACCGTGTGGCCAACTGGCTCTATGGTTGTCATCCCTATCACAACTACTCGTTTGTGGCTGTGGTTGGTGCTGCTCGTCCTAAGCAGGTGTTCTACGGTAATAACCGTGCCGACTTCTCGTTCATTCCAGGTAACATGGCTCCCGGATTACTGTTCCGTCAGCCCGACCACTTCGAGAACTTCGACGACTGGCCATTCCTCTGGGGACAGAACGAAGGCACCATTGCTGGTAATACCCAATATATTATCTTCGGCTCAGCCCTCAAGGCTGTGATTAAGAAGTGATTGTCGCGATGAAGTAAGAAATAATTTAAGATTATTCGTGATTTGTTTGGTGATTTCTCGCAAAAATTGTACTTTTGCAGCGGAAATACAACCATAACCATTACAAAATTGAATTATCTTAGACTTACATTTATCGGTATTGGACTAATTGCTCTTTCAGGGATAACAGCTGGATGCCAGAATAGTTCAAGCAACAAAGACAAGACAAGCCTAGTCATTAAAGACACATTGATGACTGGCAGAAATCAGAACCCGGAGATGCAAATGGCGCTCGAGCGCGGCATTGTTCTGGATTGTGTAAAGAACATTTTCAGAGTCGTATATGAAGACCAGAGGACACAAGGCGGATTCGTGATGAGCGGCTTGTGCGACAAGGCTTTCTGCTCGAAATCCTGGAACGATCTGATGAAGGCCGTCAAGCGGAAGGAATATCTCACCAGCACCTTGTTTGCAGAGGTGGATTACTGGACGATGACTCGCGATCCGGAGCTGGTGATGTTCGAAGAGTTCGAGGTAACGAATCTGGTGATTGACGAGAAGAAGAAATCCGCTTCAGTATCCTTCGTCGTCTACGAACCTTCCACTTATGTTCCGGCCCGCGTCGATCTGGTATATGAAGGCGGCCGCTGGGTGATCGACAATTTCCACGACCTGCGCTACATGCTCAATCTTCGCCACTCCATGTGGAACTACCTCAACCGCGACATGCTCTGAATTTGTCACCCATCAAGCACGTTCGACGATGTCATATAGGCCATACCGTAATAGTTTGGCCTTACTTCCGTTTCCATGTCTGCGTTTCGTAGAAGACGCCAAGGTAGCCACGAACCTTTAGCTTGTCCCCATCGACTATCTTCCCGTTAACCTTATCACCCTGCTGATATATCTCCACTTGGGCATCACCAGCCTCAGTGATCCACTTACCCATAATGCCCTGCGCCCATCCAGACATTGATGCTAAGGCAAAACATAAACATAATAATCCTTTCTTCATTTTTTATACTTATTTATTTTTCATTTTTTCGCAAAGATAAGTATTATTCTCCAACAAACCAAACTTTTGGGATAAAAACGATTATTACCAACGATATTTGCTTTTGAATGGCGTCTTTCAATGGTGTGATTTCATTCTTTATGATCCATAGAATCTGATCTGCAATAAAATGAAATTAGAAAAAATAATTGAGAAATTTATATTTGCCTCTACCAAAATGATTGTATATTATTGGTTTTCTGTTAGTTAACTTATATTGTTGCATCTACTTTGCCACTACTTTGCCACTACTTTGCTTCTACTTTGCCACTACCTAACTACTACTATATGACAGGTTTTTTGGTGCAAAGGAGGTAGTTGAGTACAAAATTCTCTAGAGAATTTTGGGGTTTGCTTACGAGTGAGTGATGGTTTGTCGGTATGTAACGTATAAATTCTCTAGAGAATTTTGGAGATACATAGTATCAAGGTAGTTGTCGTGTATATATGAAAAGGTGAAAAGGTACACTCAAAAGGTGCGATATGTGGCAATTTGGTAGAGGCAAGGTAGAAGCAAAGTAGTGGCAAAGTAGGAGCAAAGTAGAAGCAAAATATTGGAATATTTCAAATTAAACACCTAATATTCAAGAAGTTACAAAATATTAGGTAGAGGCAAATCAAAATTTAATGAAATATCTGTAGAATAATTTGGAAATTACAAAAATATTCAGTACCTTTGCAGGCAAATTTAAAACTACGAATATGAAAGTAACATTACTGAAAATTTCACGAAACAAAGATGTGGTGAAGCGTCTCGAATTGCCGGCGCTGGCAGAGATGATTCGCAATAATCCAGATTCCCGCAAGGTGTATAAACTGCGCCTGAACTATCAGTTCATGAAACCGGAAAGACAGGAAGATGGTCAGATCATCGTCGACAAAGAGCGAGTTATCACCCTACCGCGTATCTGCTTTGCTGTGGATGGCGACAAACGTAATGACAAAGTGCGGATGTTGGCCTATAACGGTCTGGTAGTCATAGAGATAAACGGTCTGAAGAGCTACGAAGAAGCTATCACCGTGAAGAATCAGGCGGCTAAGATGGATGAGACATTGATGGCCTTCTTGGGGGCTTCTGGCATGAGTGTAAAGATAGTGTGTAGGGGCGAGTTGTTTAAGGAGACCCCACCCCAGGCCCCTCCCCTAGAAGGGGCGGGGAATGAATACCAGCCACTGCCGACGGATGGCAACGATATTGTGCAGTTCCATAGGAACCTGTACCATACGGCGCGAAGGGCCTATCAGAACCAGTTCGGCTTCAACATCCAGTATCTGGAGCCGACGCTGGAGCGCACCGTCTATCTGAGTGCCGACCCTGAGATGTACTTCAATCCCGAGGCTCGACCTTTCAAGGCCGATTCGAAGAAGCACGACCAGGAGGAGCAGCCCTCAATATCATGGGAGAGCGACCTGCTGATGCCTGGACGCACCATCACGCGTACCTATCATTTTAACTGGCTCTTCATCGTGAAGCAGGTGATGGGCGACTATTTCGAGTTGCGCGACGAGGACCGTCAGATGCAGCTGCTGATGCGCATCGCCAGCATGTGTCTGGATCAGGGCATTCCCCTATCCCACGCTCAGGGCATGACACTCGAATACCCCGTGCTGAACACGGATCCCGAGCTGGTGAAGAACATCTTTGCCACCGTCTACGACGTAAGTCTGCAGGCTGATTATCGCGAGAAACATAAGATTCGTCCGCTGAAGAGTGTGCCTGATGACCTGATTCAGACGATGCGCACGGAAATCTTCCTGAATGCCAACTTCGACATGCGCAAGAACCTGATGACGGGTGTGGCTGAATACCGCTACAAATACTCTGAGGATCAGACATTTAAGCCGCTCACAGAGGAGGTACGCAACGACATGACCATCCAGGCTCGCGAACAGGGACTAAAATCGTGGGACCAGGATGTGAACCGCTTCATCAACTCCACTCGCATCGAGGAGTACGACCCTGTGAACAACTGGCTCAAGACGCTACCCAACTGGGACGGACACGACTATATCAAGGATCTCGCACGACGTGTGCCGACGGATCAGCCACACTGGGAGAAGTACCTGCGCTACTGGCTCATCGGGATGGTGAAGCAGTGGCAGGAGAGCAGGGAACAACTGACTGGCAACGCATTGACACCATTGCTCATCGGACGTCAGGGATGTGGAAAGACACGTTTCTGCAAGATCATCCTCCCCCCAGAGCTGCGCGACTACTACAACGACAAGCTGAACTTCAAGAATGAGTTTGACCTGAACATCGCCCTCACCTCGTTTGCGCTGATCAATATCGACGAATTTGACAAGACCGCCCCGTCGCAACAGATTGTACTGAAGTACCTGTTGTCGTCGAGCGATGTGAAGTTCCGCCCACCTTACGGCAAGACCATCAAACAGTATCGTCGCTATACATCCTTTATCGGAACGACCAACCAGAAGCAGCCACTCGTGGATCCCACTGGCTCACGAAGGTTCGTCTGCGTGGGTATTCCTGACGACAAGATGATCGACTATACTGACAACATCAACCACAAGCAACTCTTCGCACAGGTCATCGAGCTAATCAGAAAAGGAGA
>RHMF01001086.1_pt1 | contig 12297 bp, 7 predicted proteins | sample 5365151 | NCBI WGS metagenome assembly RHMF01 (sample SAMN10266501, study PRJNA497801) | feces metagenome | isolation source: feces | host: Bos taurus | place: China: Prairie of Fairy Mountain | collected 2017-08-14 | reverse complement strand
GAGTCTATGTTGCCGATTTCAAAGCCTTTTGCTCTTACTTTCTCTACACAGTCTTTTAAAAGTTCTTTTGAGTCTATGCCTTTAAAAGACATATTATTGTCGGGATATTGAAAACCAATGTCTCTTAGGTTTGCTGCTCCAAGAAGTGCGTCAATGATTGCGTGAATTAAACAATCTGCATCGCTATGTCCTACTGCCGAAAGCTCTGAGGGGATTTTGATTCCTCCTAAACAAAGATGTTCACCACTTTCTAATTGGTGAACATCATATCCTATGCCTGTTTTTATTTTCATCTTTTTATAAATCGAAGTTTAAGCCAACTCGTAATGTGTTTTTAAGAGGATTGTTGTTTAATTGCCCTGTTGCGATTAGGTAACTAATGTCTAAGCCCATTACGTTGTACTTTATTCCTGCTCCAAGTGTGAGATATTGTCTTGCTCCTTTGTTTTTGGCTTCGTAAAAGTAGCCTGCTCTTAGTGCTAAGACTTTATTGTACCAATATTCTGTACCAATAGAAAGCGAAATCTCTTGAATCTCTTCTTTAAATCCGTTTGGTGCATCGTAGAATGATTGAATTGCTCCTTGAAATACGCCTACGTTAGGGTCAAGTCCTGCATAGATGTTGCCAAGTGTGTCATAAACAGGAGGTGTTGGTACAAGGAGTTTGTTAAAGTCCATCATGAAAGATATTTTGTTGAATTGGTCCAAATCCATTGTGTATCTACCTCCTAATCTTAGGTTGGCAGGAAGAAATTCACTGTCCATATTGTCAGAATATGATATTTTAGAACCAAGATTTGAGATTTGAAGTCCTAAAGCGTATTCAGAAGGACGCTCAGCCTTTATTGCTTTTTGATAATATACGCCTAAATCGGCTGCTCCTGCGTTAGCAGCGTGGGTTTGTGTTGTTCCAACGTTTTGTCCTTGGGTTAGGTCGGAGCGAATGTATCGTCCTGTTAAAGATATTGCGAAGTTTTCATTCAATTTCATTGTGTAGGCTAAATCCATCGCAAATTCGTTTGGCTTATATGTGCCGGTTGCCATTCCTTCTTGGTCAAAAAAATCAATAGCTCCAAGAGAAAAATATGTTAATGAGGCTCCTAAGGTGCTTCTTTCATTGAGTTTGTAGTAGCCTCCAAGGTATAGCAATTCTATGTCTGAAACTAATTCTCTAAGCCATGGAGAATAGGTAAAGGAAACGCCTGTTTGGTTTTCCATAAAGGCTAATTTTGCTGCGTTCCAATGCACTGCGTTTGCATCTGGCGTGCTTGCTACCCCTACATCTCCCATTGCTCCACTTCTTGCATCAGGTGCTATGATTAATAAGGGAACTCCTGTCGATACTATACGTGCTCCGTCTGTTACTTTACCTGATAGTTGGTCAATATTGTCGTTATCTAATCTTTGTGCAAAAAGATTGTTGCCAAATATAAGGATTGATAATAATAAAGCTATTCTTTTCATTTGTTCTTTTTTAATTTTACAACTACTATAAACGTTGATATTTTTGATTTATTATTTATTTCTGTTGAAAATAACGATTTTTTGGGTTGGAGTTGTGATTTTATCGTTTTGTGTCTTTAATTGCATTCTGCAAAAGTAAATGCCGTTTGAGAGTTTTTCGTCTCCCTCTGTTGTGCCTTCCCATGTGATTGGGCCAATGCTGTAAGTGCCTATGTAAGGTGTAAGGTCCATTTGTGTAATTAGCCTTCCGTCTTGGTTGAATATTAGTAAGGTGGCTTCTTCTACGAAGTTTGCTTGATTGTGCTGAAGGATTATTTGTGTGTTGAAAGTAAATGGATTTGGATAGTTTTTTAATTGCATCACTTCTCCGCCTTCTAAGGAATTAACTACAAAGGTTATTTGTGCATCTGAGGAGAAATTGAATATATTCCATACTTTTAGACTTAGAGTGTGTTTGCCATTTGAGAGGTTGTTGAAAGGAAAGGTTATTGTTCCTTTGTTTGGGTTTTCTGAATCTACTTCAAAGTAATCGTTTAGCACGAATGTGTTTGCTGCGTTGTCAAGTCGCGCCATTATATCGTGGCCTAATCCACTGCCAACTGTGTTAATTGCAATTTCATCACTAACTATCGCAAATAGTTTTGGGTTTTCGTCTGTGATTCCTCCGTTGATAAAGTTAGTGTCGTTTATAAATAGTTGAATATTTGGGCGAGTTTCTGTTATTATTACTGTGGTATCGATTCCTCCTATTATGAAATCATCGCAGTATCCTGCTGCATCGGTTGTGGTGGTTTGTGCATAGTAACTCAATTTGCCTTTTCCATAGTTGTAGGCTATGTCTTTTGGTACGGTTAGCGTGTATGTGAATTTGCCGTTTTCAACTTGTGTGATTCCTTTGTGTAGTATGTTTTTTTGTTGTTCAAATTCTATGTCGGTGTCTAAGCCTTCGTTGTCTAAGGTGTAGTAATTGCTGGCTTTGTCAAGGAGTGTGATTTCTACTTTGCCGTTAAAGTCGTGTATTATGTTGTTTGCATGGTCTGTTATTTCGCCCTCTATTGTCATTTGCGAAAGGGCTTTTATTGTGTCGGTGATGTTTTGCGATAGGTCTTTGTCGTTTATTTTGGTTGTGCGTATATTGTATTGTGGCAGGTCGATTCTTAGTGCGGGGTCGCCAAATAGTCCAAAGCTTCTTTCTTCTACAACGAGTGCTGTCGCATTTTTAGCTTTCATAAACATTTCTCCAAAGGTTAAGCCTTTGTTGTTTTCTTTTATTACTGCAAATCGGTGTATGTTTGTGTTGATTTCGTTTCGTGAAGGTATTTTTCTTGAAGCGGATATTAAGGCTATGCCTCCTCCGTTTTCGCTTGAAAGTATAAATTCACCGGCTGATTGTTTGTCGGTCATATCAAAACGGGTAAATTCACAGGTTGAGGTGATTACAATAGGAAGTGAGTAATAGTTATCCCAGCTTGTGATGTCGGTTATGGTGATTAGTCTTTCGCTTGATAGGTGATCTTCTGAGCCGTGGCCTACATAGTTGAATAAAAGACAGCCTTTTTTCATTCTTTGATTGATTGCTTTTGAGGCGTCAGGGTATGTGGCTCCCGCTGAGGAGGAATATTGTTTGTAGGCATCGGAATAGATTTTTTCTACATTGAGTATAGGGTTGGTTTCTTTGATTTCGTAATAGATTGTTTCGGCATTGTCAATAAAGTATCGCTCTCCCCATGTGTCTGCATCGTCTGCTGTGAGGGTTATGTTGTTTCGCCAACTGCCAAGCATGCCTTCTGATAGGTCTTCTTTCAAAAGGTAGCGTCTGCATTTGTTTAGTATTATGTTTGCTTCGTTTGTGTTGTTGGCTGTTATTCTTCCTATTCCTATTTTTAAGGTGTCGTTAATTTTCCCTTGTGAGTATGGCGATAAATAGCCTATTGGGTCATCGGAGGTGTAAGATGTTCCTGCGTCTATAATGGAATTGAGTGATTGGTATGTAGGAATGTAGTTGTTGCTTAAGCCTAAGATGTTTTTGTTGTCAAATGTGCCATCGCCAAATAAGAGTAGGTTTTTTGGTGCTTTGCCTTCTTGTGAGTATTTGTTGTAAAGCATTCGCGCAAGCTCTCTTATGGCAAGGAAGTCTTTTGTCCCTGATGAAAATTCATTATAAACTTGTGTGGTTGTTGCAACATTGACTGTGATTCCATCATGCTCGCGGTGAAGTTGTGCAAGGGAGTCGGCTTGTTCTTTAAATTCTGGTGCGGTAACTATGATAAACTCAGTAGGAGGCCAAGCGTGTAGGTTTTGATTCTCTACTTTACCTTTTAATATAGGTGTAGGGAAGGCATTTGATGAGAATATATATAATGTTCTTAGGGTGTCGTTTGGTACAATCAGTCTTAATTCGTTGTTTTCTGCTCGTTCAAAGTCTTGAATTGAAGAAATGTTGCTTTGATCTGTTACGTCCCAAATTTTTATGTTGTTTGTTCTAACGTTTTCTATTATGTAGCAAGTTTTTTTGTTTGCTTCTGTTTCTTGGTTTGAATAGATTTTTAAGGCAGTGTTGTTAAACCTTAATTTTTTTGTGTAATTAACCAAAATATAATCTAATCTGCCTTTATCAACGTTGCTGTTGCCTTGGAATTGTAAGATAAGGGTTGGCGATTCGTTAGATATATTTGTGTAAAACTCTTTTGTGCTTAATTGTGCGGCGTAATCATCATGTTTAGATGAGATATTGACTTGCCCAATCTCGTTTCCTGCAATTTTACATGTGAATCTAACAGGATTGGAGCTTTCATTTGCTAAACAAAGTGTGATTTTTGCTTGGTGTTCGGAAGAGATGCCTTGAAGAGATAGGGGAAAGGAATTTTGATTTGAAGTTATGGAAAAACTTTCTCCAAACCAATTTCTGCCAGAGCCTAAAAGATTAACTAATTCTCTTTTGTGTAGAAAGAAATCTTTTGCAAATCTGCTTTCTTCTGCGTTTTCTGTGCTTATTTGTGCTCTTTCTGTAATTCTTTTCTTTGTTCCAATTGAGCAGTCAAAGGTTATAAAATATGTAGATAGGTCAGAATAGGGGTGAGATGTGAAATAAAAATTGTCATTAAGCATGTCAAAATTATATTTCATTGTAGATTTTGCGTAAAACAAAACGTATTGTTCTTGTTTGTTTACATAGATTGCATTTTCTGTTAAATCGGATTTTGTGTATTTGCTATTTGTGTCGCTAATTGCGCCTTCGCAACCGCTAAATATGGATAGATTGTCAAAATTTATTTCCTGCTCATCTACTCCTAAGGAGATGAAATCATTATATGTTAGTTTGTAAATATTATTTGATGGAATATTTACACAATACCAATTTCCCGAAGATAAAACAGAAGAATCGGGATAATTTATTGTTTGTGCTGCACAAAAAAATACTTGAAAAAGTATCGCTGAAAGTAAAAAAAATCTCTTCATAACATATTTATAACATCATTTTTTTGCTTTTATTGTATGCCCGTTTTTTCTTTGTAATATTTTTCTTTGATTTAAAAAATTATTTCTTTGCTTTAATTTTCTTTTTGTTAGGAAAAATTTTCAAATTCTTTAACTTGGTGAAACATAATGAGATTTTCTCAGTATAATAGTGGACATAAATTGATAAAAAAATAAAAAAAACAAAGAAACTTTCGCTGTTTGCAATTTTTTTCGTAATATTGCCAACTCAAATTAGACTAAATTTAGAATAAAAAAACGAAGAATAATTTAAAAAATATGAAGAAAAGAATATTGTCTCTTGTGGTATCTTTGGTGTTTGCTTGTTCGTTTGCACAAGCTCAAGATCCGCATTTTTCACAATTCTATGCCAATCCTCTATACACGAATCCAGCTTTAGCAGGTTCGGCAGTTTGTCCACGTCTTGCTTTGTCTTATAGAGATCAATGGCCTACTTTAGGAGCGTTTAAAACGTTTTCAGCAAGTTATGACCAGTATTTTGATGCCCTTGCAGGAGGTATTGGTTTTACTTTAATGAGTGATATGCAGAGTGAGTTCTATCGTACTAACGTTGCTTCGTTAATTTACTCTTTACGTTTAAAATTGTCGAATGAAGTCTTCCTTAATTTGGCTGCACAAGCAAGTGTAACAAATAGAAGTTTGGATTGGGATCAGCTTTCTTTCCCTGATATGATAGATCCAAGATATGGATTTATTTATTCAACAATGGCAGCTCGTCCAGAGGAGTTATCTCACACTTATGTTGATTTTGGAGCAGCTTTTGTTTTGTATGGAGAAAATTGGTACATAGGAGGAGCAGCAAATAACTTAACAAGACCAAACGATGGCTTTATTTCTTATAATAGAATACCAATGCGTTTTACTGCAAATGGAGGAATAAGACTTAATCTTAGTAGAGATAAAAGAAGAACAAACGCTTTATTTGGACAACCTATCTTCTCTCCAAACGTAATTTATAGTTACCAAGGAGGATTCCAAATGTTGAATTATGGAGTGTATTTAGATTGGAGTCCATTCATTGTAGGAACTTGGTATAGACAATCAATCGGTTTTGATAATTCAGATGCGTTGATACTATTGTTTGGAGTACAATATGAATCTATTAAGATAGGATATAGTTACGATATAACAGTATCGCAATTATCAAACGCATCAGGTGGAGCACACGAAATTTCTCTTGGAGTGCAACTTCCTTGCCCAGAAAAACGTAAGAAAGTAAAAGCAATTAAGTGTCCATCATTTTAATTGATAGAAAACATAAAGTAGAAATAATTTAAAATTTAAGATATGAATAAGGCATTTATTAGTAAATTAGTCCTTTGTTTTGGAGTGATAGTTTTATTTGCAAATTGTGGAGGTTCTTTTGAACAATCTTCTACAACAGGTTGGAATCTTGACGATCCAAAATGGGGAGGATTTGAATCTGCAAAAGTTACTGAGCAAATGACACCTCCAGGAATGGTGTTTATTGAAGGAGGTGCGTTTGTTATGGGACAAACTACCGATAACGTAAGATACGAATGGCACAATCAACCAAAGAGAGTTACAGTTTCGTCTTTCTATATGGACGAATGTGAGGTAACAAACGAAGATTATAGAGAATATGTTTATTGGTTAAATAGAATGTATGGTCAGGATTATCCAGAAGTTTACAATAAAGCATTACCTGACACATTAGCATGGCGTTCAAAGTTAAGTTACAACGAACCTATGGTAGATTTCTATTTCCGTCACGCTTCATGGGCAGATTATCCTGTTGTTGGAGTTAGTTGGTTGCAAGCAAATGAATATTGTTCTTGGAGAACAGACAGAGTAAACGAAAAAATACTTATAGATGAAGGTATATTAGAGTTTGATCCTGACCAATCAGGGGATCAAGTCTTTACAACAGATTCTTATTTAGCAGGACAATATGAAGGAATCCCAACAGAAAATGGATTAGTTCGTTTAGATCCAGGATATGAAGATGAACCACGTATTGTAAAATTAGAAGATGGTATATTATTACCTAAGTTCCGTCTACCAACTGAGGCAGAATGGGAATACGCAGCATTATCTTTAGTAGGAAATACAGTAGAGGAAAGAATAGTTGAAAGAAGAATCTATCCTTGGAACGGACATATCGTAAGAACTGCAGAAAAGAAATACTACGGTCAAATGATGGCAAACTTCAAACGTAGTAGAGGAGATGCAATGGGCGTTGCTAGTGCATTGAATGACCACTGGGAATACACAGCTCCTGTGATGTTCTACTTCCCTAACGATTATGGTTTATATAATATGGCAGGAAATGTTGCAGAATGGGTGTTAGACGTATATAGAGTAAGTACAGGAGTAGATGCAAAAGGTATAAATCCATATAGAGGTAACTACTACATGACAAAAGTTACAGACTCTGATGGAATGATAGCAGAAAGAGACTCATTAGGTAGAATATCTTACAGAGCAGTTACAGTTGACGAAAACATAAACAGAAGAAACTATCGTCAAGCAGACAATATCAACTATCTTGATGGAGATTTAGCTTCTCAACTTACAACTACTTGGATGAAGAGTTCAGGAGAAGGAGAAGAAGGTGGAATGCCAGAAGAATCAAGTGAAGAAGCATCAAGTGAAGAAACTGAAGAAGGAGCAGAAGGCGAAAAACCTAAAAAAGAATCAAACGACATGTATGCTTACGAAAAGAGCTCAATGGTTGATGATAAAGCCAGAGTAGTTAAAGGAGGCTCATGGAGAGATAGAGCATTCTATTTAAGTCCTGGACAAAGAAGATTTTTAGACCAAGCACAAAGCACCGATTGGATTGGATTCCGTTGTGCGATGGACAGAATGGGTTCAAGAGAATTATAATGTAATTTAATTGCATAAGGAAATAATAAGAAATCCCTTCCTTTCTGAGGAAAGGGATTTTCTTTTTTCTCTTTAAAGCGTTATGATTGTAAAAAAGATAGAAGAAATCCTAAAACACTTTGAAAAAAAACAATTCTCACCTGTGTATTTGCTAACGGGAGACGAGAATTACTACATAGATTTATTAGTTTCAAAATTTGAAAACGAAATTTTAGACGAAACAGAAAGGGATTTCAATCAAGCGACTCTTTACGGTTTAGAGACAAATGCTAAGGAAATTTGTTCTTTTGCTAAGCAATATCCAATTATTTCTAAGCATCGTGTAATTATTGTAAAGGAATTTCAACAGATAGACAAAAAAGAAATCAATCCACTTAGTTTTTACATTGAAAAGCCTTTAAATTCTACAATTTTAGTCTTGGTTAATAAAAATAAAGCCATAGACAAGAAATTTTCCGACAAAATAAATAAATCTGGAATCGTATTTGAGAGCACAAAACCCTATGATAACAAAGTTGTGCCTTGGATAGAATCATACGTAAGAGAGAAAAAATTTTCTATTGAGACCACGGCGACGAATTTAATCTTTGAATACCTTGGCAATAACCTACAAAAAATTGCCAATGAAATAGATAAAATGTCTATAAACTTGCAAGAAGGAAGCCTAATACGACTTGACGATGTTGCAAAACACATAGGCGTAAACAAAGACTATAACATATTTGAACTACAAAACGCAATAGGAAAACTACAACACACAAAAATCAACACAATTGTCAATCACCTACTTGCAAACACCAATGAAAATCCAATACAAGCGATGTTGCCTAATTTATTCTCCTATTTTGTAAAATTAGGCATAGTTTCACAATTACAAGACAAAACAAACGAAAACATATCCTTAGCAATAGGAGTTTCTCCCTACTTTGCAAAAGACTACATCTATGCCTCACAAATCTTTTCAATAGAAAAAATCTATCAAAACATAGAAACGATAAAAGAATACGACCTAAAAACAAAAGGTTTAGGCTCAAACTTTGACAATAACGAATTATTTAGAGAATTGATATTTAAACTCACTCATTAAAAATAACGAAAAAATGAAAAAAACACTATTTTTAATATTCACAATTATAACAACAATAGTTTCAGCACAAACAGGCTCGATAAGAGGCTTTGTATATGACAAAGAAACAGGAGAGCCAATGATGCTTTCTAACGTAATGTTAGAAAATACCCAAATAGGGACAAGCACAGACGTGAATGGATACTTTGTACTCTCTAAAATAAAAACAGGAAACTACAACATAAAAATCACGACCTTAGGATACGAGACCTACATAGCACCAATAAAAATAGAAAAAAACAAAGTTCTTGCATTAAACATTCACTTAGAGGCCTCAGCCACAGAATTAGATGCAATTGAAATACGAGGCACACAAGAAATAGCAAGAACAGAAAGTCAAGTTTCGATAGAAAAAATCACATCAAAAGACATACAACAAATGCCTTCAATAGGAGGACAAGCCGACCTTGCACAATACATACAAGTCTTGCCGGGGGTAGTATTTTCTGGCGACCAAGGAGGACAACTCTACATCAGAGGAGGCTCAGCCATACATAATAAAGTACTACTTGATGGAATGGTAGTCTATAATCCGTTCCACTCAATAGGACTCTTTTCTGTATTTGAAACAGACATAATAAGAAGTGCAGATGTCTATACAGGCGGATTTTCAGCACAATACGGCGGAAGAATATCTTCAGTAATGGACATCACAACCAAAGACGGAAACAAAAAACACTTTGCAGGAAAATTAGCAGCCTCAACCTTTGGAGCCAATCTCTTGTTAGAAGGACCGATAGTAAATAAACCAAACTACACACTCTCATATATATTATCAGCAAAGAACTCTTACCTATCCAAAACCTCCACTTCCATCTATTCATATATGGATAAAGAATTACCATACGACTACTTAGACCTATATGGTAAACTAACCCTTGCCACAGACAATGGAAGCAAGATAAATTTTTTTGGTTTAAACTTCACCGACAAAGTAAACCAATACGAAGCCATAGCAGACTTTAATTGGAGCAACAAAGCCTTTGGAACAAACTTCCTTTTATTACCAGGAACCTCCTCAGCCTTAGTAGAAGGTGTGATAGCATATTCCGATTACACCATGAACATGAAAGAAACCTCCACAAACCAAAACCAAATGAGTAACATAGGAGGATTTAACGTAGGAATGTCCGTTACAAACTTCTTTGGCGATGACAGATTAAAATACGGAATGGAGATGGAAGGCAGTACAACAAAAACAGCCTACAAACAAAACGACACAATCACAGACTACTCAACAGAAATAGGCCTTTATGCAATCTACAAACTAATCTACAAAAAAATACTCATAGAGCCAAGCCTACGACTTAGCTATTACGCCTCACTTGGCAACGCATTCTTAGAGCCACGCTTATCAGCAAAATGGAATCTTAGTAACAACTTCCGCTTTAAGTTAGCAACAGGAATCTATTCACAAACCTTTCTTGACACAAAAAGCGACAGAGACATAGTAAACCTTTTCACAGGATACATGACTGTAAATCCCGATTTGAATATTGTAGATTCATTCAGAGGAACCCCAATAGACTCTTACGTACAAACCTCAAACCACTTTATATTTGGAGCAGAATACGACATATTGCGTAACTTGAATTTGAATGTTGAGCTATATTACAAAACAATGGAAAACTTAGTATCAGCAAATCGCGACAGACAATATGCCGATGACGCAGAGCATGCCGACAAACCAGATTATCAAAGAAAAGAATACACAGTAGAGCGAGGCAAAGCATACGGAGCAGATTTTTCTTTAAAATACGATGATGGCAGACTATACGTTTGGACAATATACTCTCTTGGAAAAGTAATAAGAGAAGGAGAAATTCAAACCTATTCACCACATTACGACCGCCGACACAACGTTAATATACTAATCAACTACCAAATGGGACAAAGTCGCGACTTTGAACTATCACTTCGTTGGAACTACGGAAGCGGATTCCCATATTCTCCAACAGCCTCAATGGTAGAATTACTTGACTTCTCAAACGGCATAAACTCAAACTTTATCTCACAAAACGGAACACTTACAACCATATACGGAGACCTAAACTCAGAACGATTACCAAACTATCACCGATTTGATATTTCAGCAAAAAAACGTTTTGACATAGGAAAACGTTCCATTTTAGAAATAAACCTAAGTGTAACCAATGTTTACAACAGAAATAACCTTTTCTACTACAACCGAATCACCTCAGAAAGAGTAGATCAATTACCAATCATGCCATCACTTGGTATAACATACACCTTTTAACAAACATTGATGAAACAAACCAATAATCAAAGAACGCTAATCGCATACATTGCGATAATTCTCTCAATGATATTTTGGGGAATTAGTTTTGTGTGGACAAAAGAGCTGCTAAACGCAAACTTTCCTGTCTTTCTCATACTCACAACACGTCTTTTAATATCCTCAATACTTATGTTTACGACCTTTTTCCTTTTGCACAAATTGGAAAAAATACAAAAAAAAGACATATACAAGTTTTTGCTTTTAGCCTTCTTTGAACCCTTTCTCTATTTTGTGGGAGAAAATTTCAGCATGCACTATGTAGATGCAAGTTTTGCTGCAATAATGATAGCCCTTTTACCGATAGTAAATCCTATAGCATTGTATATTTTCAACAAAGAAAAGATAGGTTGGAATCTACTCTTTGGAGTTATAATCTCAATTGTAGGAATAACAATAATGAGCATAAACCCAGAAGGACAAATCACAATCTCTTGGCAAGGAGTCTTGCTATTGCTTTTAGCAGTCTTTGCAGGAGCAGGTTACACCATAATCCTTTCAAGACTTATCCATAAATACTCCCCAATAACCATTACAACCTATCAAAATATCATAGGAATATTTTATTTTTTACCATGCCTATTAATATTTGACTTAGGAAAAATTTCCTCTGTTGCATGGAGCACAGAAGCAATCATAAGCCTAATACTTTTAGCAGTCTTTTGCTCATCAGGAGCCTTTATGCTCTACTCATACGGAGCGAAAATAATCTCAGTACTAAAAGTAAGCGTATTCACAAATGCAATACCAGTAGTAACAATCATAGTAGCAGTAATCTTAGGACAAGAACAATTCTCCATTCCCAAAATATTAGGAATAGTAATCGTTGTTTTAGGCTTACTACTTACTCAATTTGGTTTTAATAAAAAGAAAAAAATATGAAAGTAAACGTAGGATTGATTCAGATGACTTGTCAAAAAGACAAACAATCTAATATCGAAAAAACAATATCAAAGATAAGAGAATGTGCAGCCAAAGGAGCAAACATAATATGCCTACAAGAATTATTTGCCTCTTTGTATTTCTGTGATGTAGAAGACTATGAAAACTTCAAATTAGCAGA